>Ga0316197_10001546_pt1 | contig 16338 bp, 14 predicted proteins | sample OudBiesiAoxic_MG_FD_204939 | JGI IMG/M metagenome (GOLD analysis project Ga0316197, IMG submission 204939) | Coastal sediment microbial communities from Oude Bieten Haven, Netherlands - site A oxic | ecosystem: Environmental > Aquatic > Marine > Coastal > Sediment | place: Netherlands... | reverse complement strand
GATTTCCGACCTTGAGGTCGAGAACATAGAAGTCGACGGCCACATGTGGCACTTCAAATACCCGCTCGCGGGCGGGGCCACCTATACCTACGTTGAGAAGGACGAGAACGGCAACGTGCTCTTCGAGGAAGAGCGCGACTATATTTCTATCGCCACCACGCGGCCTGAAACGATGCTGGGTGACGGCGCGGTTGCGGTGCATCCAACCGATACACGTTACGCGCCTATCGTTGGCAAGCTGTGCGAAATCCCGGTGGGACCGAAAGAGCACCGCCGCCTGATCCCGATCATCACCGATGAATACCCCGATCCGACCTTCGGCTCAGGCGCGGTCAAGATCACCGGCGCACATGACTTTAACGACTACGAGGTCGCCAAGCGTAACCGTATTCCGCTTTATGCTTTGATGGACACGAAGGGCCATATGCGCGCCGACGGGCTTTCATATGAGGAATCCGCCGCCAAAGCGACGCAAATCGCCGAGGCCACTGCAGAAATGCTGACCGAAACGGAGGGACGGTTCCAGTCACCCTCTGATCAGCCGATGGCCGATGTCAGCAACATCAACCTCGTCCCGGAAGAATTCCGCGGCCTCGACAGGTTTGAAGCACGCGAGAAGGTCATCGCGGCAATCACCGCCGAGGGTTTGGCGGTGATGACGCAGGCCCACGATCCACGCCTTGGCAAGGCCGCCAGGAAGCCCGTCGCCCCGGAAGAAGGCGGCGAGGCGCGCGAGGACACGGTTGTGCCTCTGGTCGAGGCCAAGAAGATCATGCAGCCCTTCGGCGACCGCTCCAAAGTGGTCATCGAGCCGATGCTGACCGACCAGTGGTTCGTCGACACCGCCAAGATCGTCGGCCCCGCCATCGATGCCGTCCGCAATGGCGACACCGAAATCCTGCCCGAGCAGGACAAGAAGGTCTATTTCCACTGGCTGGAAAACATTGAGCCCTGGTGCATCTCCCGCCAGCTTTGGTGGGGGCATCAGATACCGGTTTGGTATGGGCCAAGTTGGAAAGTCTCTTCGAAAGACGATGAGGTCTCCGGCTTCGAAACTGACTATAGAAATCCTCAAATGTTTTGCGCGCCATCGCTTGAAGAGGCGAAGAGCAAGGCGATGGCATACTATACCGATATTCTTGGCGACAATGCTGAGTGGGTTGGAGAAGCGGAAAGCGCTGGTCATGCTCATAAGTTGGGAGACGAGTCCGGAAAGTTCGCCCCTGTTTGCCTTTGGCGCGACCCCGACGTCCTCGACACCTGGTTCTCCTCCGGTCTCTGGCCCATCGGCACCCTCGGCTGGCCCGAGGAGACGGAAGAACTCAAGAAATACTTCCCCACCTCCGTCCTGATCACGGGCTTCGACATCATCTTCTTCTGGGTCGCCCGAATGATGATGATGCAATACGCCGTGGTCGGTCAAAAACCCTTCGACACCGTGTACGTCCACGCCCTCGTCCGCGACGAGAAGGGCAAGAAGATGTCGAAGTCGCTGGGCAACGTCCTCGACCCGCTGGAACTGATCGACGAATACGGCGCGGATGCCGTGCGCTTCACCCTCACCGCGATGGCGGCGATGGGCCGTGACCTGCGGCTTTCCACGCAGCGCATCACGGGCTACCGGAATTTCGGAACCAAGCTTTGGAATGCCCACCGCTTTGCCGAGATGAACGGTGTCTTCACAGGTGAGGCCCATGCGATGCCAACGCCAACCGCGACGCTGAACAAATGGATCATCGGAGAGACCGCGCGCGTGCGCGAAGACGTCGACGCGGCACTGACAAACTTCCGTTTCAATGATGCCGCCAACGCGCTTTATGCCTTTGTCTGGGGCAAGGTTTGCGATTGGTACGTGGAGCTGTCCAAACCCCTGTTGCAGGAAGACGCGCCAGAGGCAGAAGAGACGCGCCAGACGCTGGGCTGGGTGCTGGATCAATGCCTGATCCTGCTGCACCCGATCATGCCCTTCATTACCGAAGAATTGTGGGAGACCACGGCCAAGCGCGACAAGATGCTGGTCCACGCCGACTGGCCTGCCTACACCACCGCCGATCTGCTGGATGCTGACGCAGATCGTGAGTTGAACTGGGTCATCGGGCTGATCGAATCCATCCGGTCTGCACGCACGCAGATGCATGTGCCTGCGGGCCTCAAGGTGCCGATGATCGTGACCGAGATGGATGCCGCCGCGCAAACCGCGTGGGATAACAACGAGGCGATGATCAAGCGGCTTGCACGGGTTGAAAGCCTTGAAAAGGCAAATGATTTCCCGAAAGGAACAGTGTCAATCGGCGCTCCGGGCGCAACCTTCGGGCTGCCGCTGGCGGGACTGATCGACATTGGCGAAGAGAAGGCGCGCCTGCAAAAGTCCTTGGACAAGCTGAACAAGGAAATCGGCGGACTGAAGGGGCGGCTGAACAATCCCAAGTTCCGCGACTCCGCCCCCGAGGACGTGGTGGCAGAGGCCGAGGCCAATCTTGCCGCCCGTCAGGAAGAGGCCGATCAGCTTCAGGCTGCCCTCGCGCGCCTGGCCGAGATAGAGTGACGCCCCCCTGCTTCCAAATGGTTCAAATCCCCGCCGGAGGCATTAAACTCCTCTGGTGGTCCAGAAGAACTTTCTGCCTCCGGCGGGGATTCTTAACCATTTGGAAACCAAGACTGCGCGAAGAATAAGACGCGGTCCTAGCTGGGAAGCGAAGATCGTCCATTTGGAAGGCCCCATCCGATAACGGGTGGGGCTGACCTTTTGAGACTACTTAAAGACCGGGGCGCGCTTCTGCATCTGGGCGGCAATCACCTCCATCTGATCGGGCTTGCCGATGAGCTGTGACTGGATGCGCGACTCCGCTTCGAGGACATCCTGAGCTTCTTCCGTCTCGGCGAGGTGGATCAGTTTCTTGGCGGCGCGGATCGCGCTCGGGCTCTTGCCTGCAATGGTTTCGGCCAGTTCCATGGCGGCGGCGAGCGGGTCCTCGGCCACTTCTGTCACTAGGCCCCAGCGTTCAGCCTGAGCGGTTTCAACCTGTTCGGCCGTGTAGGTCAGACGACGCAGGACGTCAGAGCGGACCAGTTTGGGCAGCAAGACCATCCCGCCCATGTCGGGCACGATGCCCCATTTCATCTCCATCACGGCAAACTTGGTGCCGGGGGCGGCAATGCGGATATCACAGCCCAGCGCCAGTTGTATTCCCGCCCCGAAACAGACGCCATGAATTGCCGCAATCACCGGTATTTCCATCCGGTGCCAGATCATCGCAACCTCTTGCCATTGGTTCGTCGTACCATGGCCATGGGTCCGCGGCATCAAGACCTCTTTCGGATCCTTGCCCATCATGCCCGACAGGCCGGTGATGTCGATCCCGGCGCAGAACGCTTTACCCTCGCCCGAGATCACCGCAACGCGGGCGTCTGATGCGGCAACTTCTTGTCCTGCAGCGATGATTCCGTCGATCATCTCCTGATCGACGGCGTTCATTTTGTCTGCACGGGTCAGACGGACAAAAGCGATGTGATTTTCGTATGTGACGGTGACGCGGGCCATAGGATCCTCCGAATTGGTTGGGGATCACTGAACCGCAAACCGACCGCTCAGACCAGCAAAACGTCGCGGCAGATCAGGGCACCAGCCGGTCAATCGCACGCATCATGCCGAGACTCTTGTCGTAGACGAGCGTCAGGATACGCCGCGCAGGCGGTTTCGTGGCAAGTCCCGGCACCGTTCGGATAACTCCGGCAGCAGCGGTTGCGGCGATGAATCCGCGGCGAGTGAGTTTCGGCATCTTAATACCTCCGACCAGTTGCAAGTGATTCTCACATATGATCCGATCCGCCGTTTTCCAACCCTTGCCCTGCATGCCGACCCCGCCTATCAGATTGGCATGACTGAATATCGCCTGACCCCGCTTGCCCTATCCCTGCCCGCGACAGTCCCCTTTGTCGGGCCCGAAACGCAGGAACGCGCCATGGGCCGCGCCTTTGATGCCCGGCTTGGAGCGAACGAAAATGTTTTTGGCGCCTCGCCTTTGGCGAAGGAGGCCATGTGCGCAACTGAAATGTGGATGTACGGAGACCCCGAAAGCCATGATCTGCGCGCGGCGTTGGCCGCACATCACAACACCACGATGGATCACATCGTCGTGGGCGAAGGCATTGACGGTCTGCTCAGCTATCTGGTGCGACTTTTCGTTGGGCCAGAGGACGCGGTAGTGACCTCAGATGGCGCCTATCCGACGTTCAATTACCACGTAGCAGGTTTTGGTGGTGCACTACACAAAGTCCCCTACCGGGACGACCACGAAGACCCAGCGGCGCTTTTTGCGAAAGCAGCCGAGGTTGATGCCAAACTTGTCTATATTGCCAATCCCGACAATCCTATGGGGTCTTGGCATAAAGGCGCTGACTTGGCCGAAGCGATGAAGGATCTGCCCAAGAACACGCTCCTTGTTCTGGATGAGGCTTATGTCGATACTGCCCCCGAAGGCACGGCCTTACCGCTCCCCCTTGATGATCCACGCGTGATCCGCATGCGCACATTTTCAAAGGCTTATGGTCTTGCAGGGGCACGTGTCGGCTATGCGATCGGCACGCCTGAACTGATCACCGCCTTTCACAAGGTCCGCAATCATTTCGGGATGAACCGCGCAGCACAGGTCGGGGCGCTTGCCGCGCTCAAGGACCAGATCTGGCTGGTGCAGGTGATCAGCCAAGTGAGCGATGCACGCAACCGTATCGCAGCAATAGCACGCGCACATGGGCTCACGCCTTTGCCTTCTGCCGCGAATTTCGTGGCAATAGACTGCGGCCTAGACGGAGCTTTTGCCAAATCAGTTCTGGACGGACTAGTAGCACGCGGAATTTTTGTCAGGATGCCCTTTGCCGCCCCGCAGAACCGCTGCATTCGCATCAGTTGTGGCACGCAGGAACAACTTGGCGCCTTAGAAGCCGCCTTGCCAGCAGCCCTTGCGGAGGCAAAAAAGGGCTGACGGCGCTTTATGTCGCGCTATACTCGATAACGGACCACATGATGAGACCGTTATGCGCCATAGTAACGACCGCCCCGCTGCACCCAATTTTACGCAAGCCTGCATCGTGATGTTCGGTATAAACCTGACATGGATATTCATGGTGATCTGGGCGATCTGGGGATTGCTGGCTGTCGCCCTAATCGGGTGGGGGGTAAACAAAGTGATCACGCGCATTGACGTGGCACGCAACGGCGCACGCGCCTGACGTCAGACTTTGTGCGCGACGTGCGTATCCTGACCAGAAGCGGTTCAGTTCCCTGCAATCACCGCCGATGCGGCATCCAATGCACCCGGTCCATGCTCTATGTTCAGGCTGCGCATCCCGGCTTCGATCCCGCCCAAAAGTCCCATGATCATCTGCCCGTTTACATGCCCCATATGTCCAAGTCGGAAAAATCCGTGCCATGCCGGGTCCTTCGGTGGCGCCATGCCCAAGCCGATGCCAAGGGTCAGCCCGAGCTGTCCTTCCACCCAATTGCGCAGGGCTGTCGCCTTGGGCGCTTCCAACCGTAAGGACGTCACCGCGTTACTGCGATAAGCCCGGTCCGTGACGTTCATTGCAAAACTGCCAGCCTCCGACCATGCCTCGCAAGCAGCCCATATCGCACGGGCCAGAACCGCGTGGCGTGCCCAGACGGCTTCAATCCCTTCCGCGTGGATCATGTCGAGCGCGGTGCGCAAGCCATAAAGGTGATGAGTGGGTGCTGTGCCGCCGTGATACTGAAAGAACTCTTCGGCATAGGCACGCGGTGACCAATCCCAGTACCAGCTGACCCGTGGCATGCTGGCGCGGGCTGCATCCGCCTTGTCATTGAAGAAAACGAATGACATGCCGGGCGGCACCATCAGCCCCTTCTGGCACCCAGTCACCATCACATCGACGCCCCAATCGTCCATCTCGAACAGATCACACCCCAAGGACGCGATGCAATCGGCCATCAGAAGGGCCGGGTGATCGGCGGCGTCGATCACTGCGCGCAGGGCCGGAATATCATTACGGATCGAGGTCGACGTGTCCACATGCACGCCCAGCACCGCTTTGATTTCATGGGCCTTATCGGCCTTCAGAACCTCGCTGATGCGGTCCATATCCATCGGGGAGTGTAGTCCGAAATCCAGCAGCTCAACTGCCGCGCCGATGCCTTTTGCCATCTCGCCCCAGCCGACGCCAAAGCGGCCCGTAGCGGGTACCAGCACCTTATCGCCGGGGCGGATCACGTTGGCCAGGGCCGCCTCCCACGCCGCATGACCGTTGCCGGTGTACATCGCAACATGGTGTTGTGTCCGTGCCACCCGTTTCAGATCGGCCGTCAGTCCCGGCATCATATCGACCAGTTCCCCGTCATAGATATTGGGTGCAGCCCGATGCATCGCCTGCAAAACCGGATCTGGAATCACCGAAGGGCCGGGGATCGCAAGATATGGGCGTCCGTGAGAGAGATTGGGGGGCGTGGTCATCATGACGGCCTTTTATGCTTGAACTGGCCGGACATTAGAACCACCTCGTGCGAGGTCAACATCATATCGGTCACCTTGCCCATCGCCATCGCGATGCGTAGACCGGGCCGCAAGCTTCGATCCAAAGGATAAACCGCTTCCTATGAACGATCAGACATATACCTCGAAAGAGCTGCTGTCGTGGCTTTGGCGGGATTATCTGCGCAAACACGTCGGGCTGATGGGCGTGGCCGTGGTCTTCATGATTATCGAGGGCAGCACGCTGGGCGCACTGGCGCGCCTGATGGAGCCGATGTTCGACCGTGTGTTTGTCGCTGGTCAGGAAGACGCGCTGATCTGGGTCGGCCTTACGCTGATCGGTATCTTCATCCTGCGCGCCATCGCCGGGGTCAGTCAAAAGGTGCTGCTGACCAAGGTGGCGCAGCGCACCGCGGCAGATATGCGCATCGACCTGCTAAAACGGATGATGCAGCAGGACGGGGCGTTTCACCAATCTCATCCACCGGGCTTTCTGATTCAGCGGGTGCAATCGGATGTAAATGCCGTGGGCGATGTCTGGCGTGCCGTGATTACCGGCGCAGGCCGTGATTTCATCGGTTTGCTAGTGCTCTTGGGCGTGGCAATATCCATAGATCCAGTCTGGGCGCTGATGGCCTGTGTGGGCATCCCTATCATGGTGCTGCCCGCTGCTGCCGCTCAGAAATTCGTGCGCCGCCGTGCACGCGAGGCGCGGGATCTGGGCGCAAGTCTCGCCACCCGGCTGGACGAAGTGTTCCACGGCATCGTGCAAGTCAAACTAAACGCGCTTGAGGCCTATCAGACCCGGCAATACCGCGACCTGACGGGCAAATTCATCGACACCGAAGTGCGCGCCGCATTCGGCAATTCCGCGATCCCGGGCATGGTAGATATCCTCTCTGGCATCGGCTTCATGGCCGTAATCCTTTATGGCGGATCCGAGATCATCTCTGGCGATAAGACCATTGGTCAGTTCATGACATTCTTCACCGCGATGGGTTTTGCTTTCAGCCCCCTGCGGCGATTGGGCGGGATCAGCGGGTTATGGCAAATTGCTGCCGCCGCGCTGGAGCGGATCAGGGAGCTGTTTGAGGCGCCGCTTCACCTGCGTGACCCGGCGCACCCGGTCCCTGCCCCTGTAGGCACCCCCGATATCAAACTTGAAAACGTCGATCTGTTTTATAGTGAAACAAAAGTTCTTGATGGCCTTACGTTCACTGCAAAGGCAGGTGAGGCGACAGCGCTTGTCGGGGCATCCGGCGCGGGCAAGTCCACCGTGTTCAACGTTCTGACCCGTTTGATTGATCCACAAGGGGGCAAGGCCTTGCTTGGCGGTATCGCAACGACGGATATGGCCCTAGCTGATCTGCGCAGCCTCTTCTCCGTGGTCACACAGGAGGCATTGCTTTTTGACGCAACGCTGCGTGAAAATATTGTGTTGGATCGCAAAGACGTGACCGAAGCACGTTTGAACGAGGTGCTCGACGCAGCTCATGTGGCCGACTTTCTGCCGAAGCTGGAGAAGGGCCTCGATACCCTTGTCGGCCCGCGTGGCTCTGCCCTGTCCGGTGGTCAGCGTCAGCGCGTTGTGATTGCACGTGCGCTGCTGCGCGACACGCCCATCCTGCTGCTGGACGAAGCAACATCGGCGCTTGATGCGCAATCCGAACAGGTGGTGCAGGAAGCGCTTGATCGTCTTTCGAAAGGGCGCACAACCATCGTCATCGCGCACAGGTTGGCCACCATTCGCAGTGCGGACCGGATTGTCGTGATGGACCGGGGCCGCGTGGTGGACGAAGGTACCCATGACGCGCTGTTGGAACGGGGCGGGCTTTACGCTGATCTTTATCGGTTGCAGTTTCAAGACGGACGAAAGGTTGGCGATCCGGTGCCCGAAAAACGCGCTGCCAATCGCGCAAGCCCAGACACGTCGGAGAACATGGGACTTTGGCAGCGCATTGGACGCAGGCTTTTCGGTCAGCGGCGATAACTTGCGGCAAGCGCAGATGCGTCAACGCCGGCAAAGTAGCGCAGCAACGTCCAAAGATTGCGCGCGCCGCGTCTGATCCATCCCTGACGGGTGTATTTCTCGGCGCTTGTGACTGCCTCAATCGGCAGGCCCTTCAGCTTACCCTTCAAAGCACGTGCAAGCGCTACATCTTCCATCAAAGGGACATCTGGGTATCCCCCTGTCCGCGCATAGAGCGCCGACGAGATCAGCAAGCCCTGGTCCCCATAGGGCAGCCCGAAACGACTGCGCAGGTTGGCCCAAGTTGCAACCAGACGCGCTGCCGCCCCTGGCTGATCAAAGCGCAGTTGGAACCACGCGGCCTTGTCTGGTTGACCAAGATGCGCACGGACTGATTTTGTCCACCCCGACTGCAGCACGGTGTCCGCATGCAATATCAGCATCCAATCGGCTTTCGCCACCTCACAGGCCCGGCGCAGCTGCCCCCCCCGAGACGGTTCCCCATGCAACACCTCAGCGCCCCATGCCTGCGCCGTGGCGTCTGTTGCGTCGTCCGATCCTCCGTCAGAGATGATGAGTTCACGGATCAGGCCTGCCTCCAGCCCTTCCATTAAAGCGTCGAGACACTGTGGCAAACGATCAGCTGAATTCAGGGTCGGGATGATAACGGAAATAGGCGCGCGCATGTTGCCCCTTTTGGTGTGGCGTGTGATCACTATATCTCATCCCGAACCGCAAAGGACAAATCCATGATCAAACGTCGCATTCTGCGCCTCTCGGGAACCGACACGAAAGACTTCCTGCAAGGGCTGGTGACCAACGATATCGGCAAGCTCTCGGAAGGTGCGGTGTATGCAGCCTTGCTCACGCCGCAGGGCAAATATCTGGCCGATTTCTTTCTGGTATCAGATGGAGATACCGTCCTTCTGGACGTCGCGGACAGTCTTGGCGACATGGTGATGCAACGCCTGTCCATGTACAAGCTGCGTGCCAAGGTCGAAATTGCCGAAACAGATCTGTATGTGCACCGGGGCTTGGGCGACACGCCAGCGGACGGTTTTGCCGATCCACGCGCTGCTGAATTGGGCTGGCGCGCCTATCGCGATGAACCGCAGACCGATGACACGATCGATTGGGATGCTTTGCGTGTGGCGCTCCTGATCCCTGAAACGGACGTTGAATTGACACCGGATACCTTCATTCTTGAGGCGGGATTTGAGCGGCTGAACGGCGTGGATTTCCGCAAGGGCTGCTATGTCGGTCAGGAGGTCACCGCACGCATGAAACACAAGACCGAATTGCGCAAAGGTCTGGCACCGGTACTGGTGGACGGGAGTGCTGAGGTAGGCACAGACCTGATGTTAGATGGCAAACCGGCTGGCACGCTCTTCACTCAGGCGAACGGGAAAGCGATCGCCTACCTGCGTTTTGATCGCGCCAAGGGCGAGATGCTAGCCGGTGACGCCCGCGTCAAATGGGCGGATGCGCCGGAAAATGCGTCAAATTGAGTCGAAAAGCCCCGCCAGATGCGGGGCTCTCGTTTCCTCAGAACGTTAACAGAGTATTACGTAGCGTCAGCGAGGGCTCCCGCCTAACGGGAAATCATGCGCGCTCGACGTATTCCATTGTTTCAGTGTTCACCACGATATCTTCGTCTTGACCGACGAAAGGCGGTACAGACACCTTTACCCCATTATCCAATATGGCCGGTTTGAAAGAGTTCGCTGCCGTTTGGCCTTTCACGACAGGCTCCGTCTCTACCACTTTGCAGATGACCTTTTGCGGCAGTGAGGCATTCAGCGCTTCGTCCTCATGGTACTCGACCACGACCATCATGCCGTCCTGCAAGAAGGGGCGCCGTTCCCCCAGAAGCTCGGCCGGGAGCTGGACCTGCTCGTAGGTTTCGGTGTCCATCAGAACCAGCATCCCACTGTCTTCATACAAGAATTGCTGGTCTTTCTGCTCCAGACGCACCCGCTCGACCTTGTCGGCAGAACGAAAACGTTCGTTCAGTTTGGAGCCGTTGCGCAGGTTGCGCATCTCTACCTGAGCAAAGGCGCCGCCCTTGCCGGGCTTCACGTGGTCGACCTTGACCGCCGCCCAAAGGCCTCCGTTATGCTCCAGGACATTTCCTGGGCGAATCTCGTTTCCGTTAATTTTGGGCATGTGGCAAAACCATGGCAAAAGGTTGATGAAAAGTTAGCGCACCCTATATCTCGCCCTATGAGACCCTGCAAGCCAACGATATATCGTAGTGCACCTGCAGCATGCTATGCACAGCGCGCATGGGTGCCATGTCAATTAGATGTATCCGAATCGAGGGATATCGGTCATAAGAGGCGTCACGCCGAAATGACAAGAGCAAGAATAATGGAAAGGACGACGAGTTGAGAGATTTCGTTGATGGCACTGCTTTCAATAATGAGCAAGGCAACCGTGCCCGCAAACTTTTTGCTGCCGTGGTACTGGCAGCTCTGGATGACGCGATTGCTGATGACAAGAAGTACGGCAATGGCCCAGAACAGATCGCCCGCTGGGCGCGCTCCCGCGATGGCCGCGAAGTGTTGAGCTGCGCCGGTATCGACCCTAACGAACGTGTGGTTGCGGGTTTGATGGATTTCGTCGGCAAAGGTGTACGCACCTCTGTTGCGCTGTCGCGCGAAGAGTCTGAGCGCCGCCATGCTGCACAGCAGGCTGAAGCAGCCTAAATCAGGCCGCAAGACCTACAAAATCGCAGTCCTTCTCAGGGCTGCGTTTTTCGTTTCAGGCACCTGAAAATACGAACATCCAGACCTGCGCTACCATCAGCTCTGCCAGTAGCAGCCCCAATATCAGGCCAGAGAGTACCAGGCCCGGCTTCCGCTTCCACAGGATCAAAGCGCAGATCGCAGCGGCAGCTGCACCAAGGGGTGCAATCCATTCCGCTCCCCTGTTCCGGTCCCAATAGCTGACCGGGCTTTCAAACACCCAAGAGGTGATGGGCCAGAAATGGGGGCGACCGTCATCATGATGCAGTGGGAAATCCAGCGTCAGGTGCAAAAGCGCGGCCCCTGTCAGTACGATGGCCCAATCAATGCGCTGCCAAATCGCAAAACCCAATAGAATGCCCCAGACCAAAAACGAGTTATCAACGGCAAAGACCGTCTGCCACAGCTCTGAGAAATAGAGTTGGTCAAAGACGATCTGAGCTGGAATGTTCAGCACGTAAAGAGCCGTGCCCGCCAACAGGTAAAGCGACAGATCAGGCAGCAATGCGCCCACAAGGGCGGCCCATATCAGCTTGCGATCCCCTCCCTTTGCCAGCGCGGCCGCGCCCAGCAAAAGATGTACAGGCGTATTCATGGTGAATCCCCCTTTCGCGTCCTGTTGAATTGCGCCAGTTTGCGGCCAAACCGTGCGGGACCACCACATGACAAAAGCCATCATGATACAAGGCACTGGCAGCAATGTCGGCAAATCCATGATCGTGGCTGGCCTGATCCGCGCCTGCGTGAAACGCGGCCTGAGTGTGCGTCCCTTCAAACCGCAAAACATGTCGAACAATGCTGCCGTTACAGAAGACGGTGGTGAGATCGGGCGCGCGCAGGCCTTGCAGGCGCGGGCGGCAGGCGTCGCACCGCATACCGATATGAACCCCATCCTGCTTAAACCGCAGTCGTCCACAGGGGCGCAAGTGATCGTTCAGGGCCAGATCGCAGGCACCCAAGAGGCCGCCGCCTTTGGGAAAAACAAGGCCGCGCTGATGCCATCTGTGCTTGAGTCCTTCCAACGGCTTGGCAGCCAGTGCGACCTGATCATCGTCGAAGGTGCAGGCAGCCCGGCAGAGACCAATCTGCGGGCAGGTGATATCGCGAACATGGGCTTTGCCACCGCCGCCAATGTGCCTGTCATCCTGATGGGTGACATCGACCGGGGCGGCGTGATCGCACAGATCGTTGGCACCAAGGCCGTGATGTCAGCTCAGGACAATGCCATGGTGCGAGGCTTTGCCGTCAACAAGTTCCGGGGCGACCGCAGCCTGTTTGATGCAGGCCGCGACGACATCGCGCGGCGCACGGGCTGGCCAAGTCTTGGGGTGATCCCGTGGTTCGATCAGGCGCACCGCCTTCCAGCCGAGGATGTGATGGACCTGCCTGCGCGTTCACAATCGGGGGGGGCCGGCTGTGTGATTGCCGTGCCGCGTCTGCCGCGCATTTCCAACTTCGATGACCTTGACCCGCTGGCGGCTGAGCCGGGCGTTGACCTGCGCGTCATCATGCCGGGTCAGCCGCTACCAGCAGATGCAGACCTTGTGCTGATGGTCGGCAGCAAAGCCACCATCGCCGATCTTGCGGCCTTCCGCGCAGAGGGCTGGGATATTGATCTGGCTGCGCACCTGCGCCGCGGTGGACGGGTGCTGGGACTTTGCGGCGGGTATCAGATGCTGGGACAAAGCATATCCGATCCACACGGCATTGAAGGGGCGCCGGGGACCGTTCAGGGCCTGGGGCACTTACGGATCGAGACGGAGATGGCGCCGATCAAACACCTCTCGCTCAAAGAGGGGCTGCATCCGGCAAGTGGAACCACCCTGTCTGGCTATGAAATACACATCGGGGAAACCACGGGCCCTGACACGGACCGTGCCTGGCTTATGTTTGACAGCACGCCTGAGGGCGCGACAAGCAAGGATGGGCTGGTTCAGGGCTGCTATATGCACGGCTTGTTCAACTCAGACGCTTTTCGGGCTGCATATCTGGCCACATTTGGCGCCTCGTCATCCGTAGCCTTTGAGGTAGGTGTAGACGACACGTTGGATGCATTGGCTGACCACGTCGAAAGCTATTTCGACATCGATCACATGCTCGCATTAGCCGGACAAGTTTGAGCGCACAGCACGTTTATTCAAGATCCTGAGCAGTCAGGGCACGATGTATTTCGCGTCGAACCAATTTGCGCACGTTCCGCGTGATCCGCTCGCCCAGTGCGCCTTGAAGTTCCTGTCTTACGATATCACTGACCAGATCGCGTAGGGCCTCTTCATCAATCAACTGCTCGTCCTCAGAGAGATCCCGACCCAAATCAACATTCTCTGAACGATCGGTAGACGAGGTTTCTGGCGCAGCCGCTGAGCGTGGTTCCGTATTTTCCGGGAACACTTGTGGTTCTGGCACTGTTTCGGGCTCAGGTTTTGATGCTGCGGGTTGTGCCTTGGGGGCAAAAACCGCGGTGGCATGTACGAACTGGGGCCTATCCGTCTGCTGTGTTTCAGGCTCGTCGTCTTCCCACGCCATCGTTTCAGGTTCGGTACCGGCATAATCGCTTTCGCCCGCGTCATCAGGCTCCCACGTATCAGCTATGTTACCGATAGCGGTTTCCAACGCCTCGATCTTGGCGCTTAGGGTCGCTGTTTTGCCGGCCGAAGACGCCTGCTGTTCTCCTGTCACTTCTGTATTGACAGGTTTATCTACATGAAGCGCGGTTTGCTGGTCCAAATTAAGGGGGGCAGCTTTTTCTTGCGCTTTTTCAACTTCATCCTCGAAGTCTTCTCCGATGAACGCTGCCTCAGCCGCGCTCTCAATTTCCTGACGGTCCTCAAACGCGGTCCGCTTGTTGCTGGCCTCCCGAACGTCACCCAGAAGAATTTCGGGCCCCTCGCCGTCGGGGTCATCTTCATCATCAAAGTTATAGGGATCGGTAGAATAATCCTGAGCAAGGTCCTCGAACCGAGCCTCCTCATCCGCTTCTTCATCATCATCAATTTCCGCCACGTCTTCGTGCGGATAGACATCCAACAATCTGTCGTCTGTGATCAGATCATCAAGAGAGTTGTCAATTCCACCGTCCTCGTCCTCCTCATCCAAGGCGGCGAAAGCGTCAATGTCTTCGACATCATCCTCATCGTCATCAAAGATGGTATCTTGGGCCGTAGTTTCAGAAACGGAAAGTTCGGACTGCCTGTCATCCGGCGCATCATTTTCTGCAACACGCAATGCTGGTGTAAGGACCAGACGATCATTTTTCGGTTCGGGTTTCGAAGCCTGCAAAGGACGTTTATCTTCGGACACCAGACGGCGGATCGAAGACAGTACATCCTCCACCTCAGCATTTGTGACGGGGTCGGACATTTTTTTACCACTCTTTTCTCTCTTCCAAGGTACCCCGGTAGAGAGATTCCCACAATGGGGCCTCGAAAATTGTCAGTCTTTTTGCAGCGCCCGCAACACACGGTCCAGTTGCTTGCCCTGCTTTGACCGCTTGACCGGGCCGTCCTTGACCAGATTGTAATACTCTGCCGGATCATAGAGTTGCACAGGAAGGCCCAGGTTCTTTGCCGTCAAACGTCCGGTTGAAGCAAGGATACGGTAGGCCGCCACGTAGACAGCCGCACGCGCCGACACCTGCAAGGACTGCGCATCAAGCAAGGCCTGTTCTGCATCAAGCACGTCCAGTGTGGTCCGGGCCCCAAGCCGGGCTTCCTCCCTGATGCCGTCAAACCCGATGCTTGCCGCGCGCACCTGACGCACGGAAGCGGCAAGCTGGGCCTGAACCGTTGTCAGGGTGGCATAGGCATTACCCACATCCTGCTGAACATTATTACGTACCACATGCAGGTTTCCGCGTTGGGCGTCTGCTTGGGCCTGCGCCCGCCGCGCCGTCGCAGAAAGCGCCCCCCCCTGATAGATCGTCTGACCGGCCTCAAGCCCGATGGACCCACCGCGATTGAATTCATTTGCGTTCAGGTTCTCTGTGGCGGCAAGACGGCCAGAAAGACTGATCGTCGGCTTCATGTCCGACAAGGTGGCGCGTACCAGCAAGTCTGCTGCGGCAACCTGATGCTGCGCGCTTTTTAAGGACGGATGGGTGCGCACAGCTAATGCCTTGGCCCCGTTCACGTCTTCTGCGATCGCGGGCAGGCTGGGCGGCTGGCGCAGCGGGCCGGGCGTGCGGCCCACGATATTGCGGTATTCCTCAATCGAGCTGACCAGATCCCCCCGCGCTGCCGCCAGGCCGCTACGTGCCTGTGCCAACTGCGCCTGCGCAAGCGCCACATCCGTCCGTGTCACTTCACCCACCTCAAAGCGGTCTTGGGCAGCACGCTGTTCCTGAGTCAACAGGCGCACGTTGTTTTCACGCAGGGCCACGAATTCCTGAGCTTCGATCACGCCCATATAGGCCTGCACCGCGCGCAAAAGAATCTGCTGCTCGATGTCCAAAAGCGCCTCTCGGGTGGCCAGGACCGTTTCTTTGGCAGCCTCAATTCGGAAACTTCGCGATCCAAAATCATAAAGAACCATTTCGGCAATCAGGTTCACAGCTGCCGTCAGATCATCATTGTCAATTGTGGTCCGGGACGCAGACGTGCGTACCTGCCCGAAGTTCTGTGTCAGGCTGGTTGACCAGCGCAAGACTGGCTTCAATGCTGCGGCGGCAACCGCTACGTCTTCATCGGCGGCGCGCAGCAAGGCGCGGTTCTGCTCCAAGAGGCCGGAGTGCGTGTAGGCCCCTACCAGCGCATCCGCCAGTGTTTCGGCTGTAGACGCGCGCGGGGCCGCCACACTCAAAGCCAGCGCACAGGCACCAGCCATAACACGCAACCCAAGGGGCATTTTCCTGATCAGCATCGGCCGTTGACCTCTTTCATGTTGAAACCACTTGTCCGCCCGTGACGAACCTCATTCTAAAGTTGAAACGCCGCCTCGCGTTTGAAACCTTCCAGCACCGGTGCCGAGGCATTGAATGCCATGCGCCAGCTGACCTGGTCACCGCGCTTGTAGCCGACACGCACCTCACCCAATGCGCCGTCCATGAACAAGGCCGCGATCCGCCCCCCGTCTTTCAACTGCGACACAATAGCGTCCGGGACCTCCATGACGCCGCCCTCGATCA
>Ga0316197_10001545_pt1 | contig 16347 bp, 13 predicted proteins | sample OudBiesiAoxic_MG_FD_204939 | JGI IMG/M metagenome (GOLD analysis project Ga0316197, IMG submission 204939) | Coastal sediment microbial communities from Oude Bieten Haven, Netherlands - site A oxic | ecosystem: Environmental > Aquatic > Marine > Coastal > Sediment | place: Netherlands... | reverse complement strand
CGGAGGCACACCCATATATACAGTGTCTTTGACCATCAGGTAAGCCGGGCTGCTTTCGGAGGCACCGAAAGTGGACGCGGCTTGCACGGCGTATCCGTCCATAGTTGACCGAGAAAATGCCGGCAGGTCGTGATCTGTCGTGATATCTTCAGCCAGTATCCTACCGGCCGAGGTTGTCAGAGGAATCGTTTCCATGCCCACAAGAGGAAATTCGGCCACGCGTGCGAGAACGCTTGCCAGATTCGTTACTTTAAAAAATTCTTTCACCATCCCTCACTTGAGCAGCGGCAGCGCCGCTCTGAAAGTGTCCGTTCCCGCTGTTTGGAGCAGTTCGTATATGAGCATGTCGGCAGAAGTTATCGTAACGCCATTATCCTTCAAACGGGCCAGCGCTGTTTCTTTGTCAAATGCCGATCGAGAGGCTGTTGCGTCGGCCACCACCACCGAACGGAACCCCGATGGCGCACCAAGCGCAGTCTGTGCGACACAAATATGGGCTTCGATTCCCATGAGTATCAATGTCCGGCGGTCATAAGATACCAACCGGCGGGAAAAAGTATCTTCGCCGAAGCAGCTGAATGACAACTTTCGCACGGGGGTAATGCCGGCCAGCTCAAATTGGACTTCATCGACGGTATCCCCCAGGTTTTCCTGCTCGGTTAGCAGAACCGGAACGTCGATTAATCGTGCCAGGCGGATCAATTTGAGTATTTTTTTAACAATTTCGGTTGTTTCAGCAATATGTGGCGCCAGTTTCTTTTGAATATCGATGACGATCAACAGGCAGTCTTGCGGCTCGATAAGTTTTGGGGTGCTGGTTTTGGTTTGCATTCAACCGGAATCCTTCCTTTGTTTGTGAACAACAGGGGATAGCTTGTTGAGGCTGGATTTATCAGCTTCGGCTGCCTTAAAGTAACGCATGGTGGCCAAAGTTAAAGGGGTGCCGTCCGTTCCAGGTAACACAAACAGCCGTCTTCATCAAGCCGACACCTGGGGATATGAAACCGCCGAAAATATAAATCTCCAACGCTGGGGAAATCCCCGTCATAAGCGGAGAGATTTGAGGCAATCTTGATATTTCAACAAACGCTCATTACGTTAAGCTGATTAAACACTGAACCGGTCGATATTAGAGACAGAAAACCAAATGGGAAAATGTATTCAACATCCGGAACGTGAGACTGAATTCAAGTGCATGAAGCATGATAATTACCTATGCAAGGAATGCCTCAAATGCCGAGAACCGAAGGTTTATTGTAAATTTAGATCCGCCTGCCCCATATGGTTTTTGGATAAAAACGGTGAGGCATGGGGACCTGCGAAAAGGATTGACTGAGCCTTCGGAAAGTAGAGTGGATCCCAAATCACCGGATTGAAAGGGCTTGCGGTTCCGAGGCCGCCACAACCGTAGACCCCGCTATCGACTCCAGATGCTTGCAATATCAATAGAAAAGGTATAATCTGCCACCAAATTGGAGAAGAATCTCACCACCAACCCAAAAACAAAACGATTGAGGTTTACATGTCCGAAGAGACCGAATCGGAGGTCACCGAACAGCGGGCTGGAAAGCCTAAATTTCTTACACGAACGACTTTTACTGAATTTACTTTGCCGATGGAGATTCTTTCCGGGATAGCCGGCGCCGGGTTCACATACTGCACGCCGATACAGGCGCAAACTCTTCCTGTGTCTCTTGCCGGCCGGGATGTGGCCGGGCAGGCACAGACCGGTACCGGCAAGACGGCGGCTTTTCTCGTGACGATTTTTGCCCGCCTGTTATCAGCAACCGATCGCGAGCCCGAGTTACCTGGAGCGCTCATTGTCGCACCGACCCGAGAATTAGCCCTGCAGATCTATGAGGAAGCACAGGTCATCGGCCAACATACCGAATTCAAAATTGCTCAGGTGATCGGCGGCATCGACTATCAGAAACAGGCCGACATACTGAAAGAGGGTGTCGATATCGTTATCTGCACGCCCGGCCGCATCATCGACTATTTCAAACAGGGAATATTTAAAACAAAAGGTATAAAGATTGTCGTCATCGACGAAGCCGATCGTCTCCTGGATCTGGGTTTCGCTAAAGACATGCGATTCATTCTCAAGAAGCTGCCGCGATACGACAAACGTCAGACCATGCTTTTTTCAGCCACGCTCTCCTATCGCGTGCTCGAACTGACATACGAATACATGAATTTGCCCGAGTTTATTTCCATTGCGCCTGAAGATGTGACTGTGGAAGGTATCGAGCAAGTCTTGTTTCATGTTGGCCGCGAACACAAGCTGCCGCTGCTGTTGGGGCTGATGGAAAAAGAAGAGTGGAGCCGGGTGCTGATATTCGTCAATACCAAGGCCGGTGTGGAGTGGTTGAGCCAGAAACTCAAGGGCAACGGCCTTCCAGCCGAGGGTATCACCGGCGATCTGCATCAGCGGAAGCGCTTGCAACTGATGGAAAAGTTTAAGAATGGTAGCACTAAAATCCTGGTAGCGACGGATGTGGCATCACGGGGGATTCATGTGGAAGACATCAGCCATGTCGTCAATTACGACCTCCCCCAGGACGCAGAAAACTATGTCCATCGGATCGGCCGAACCGCAAGAGCGGGCAAAACCGGCAGGGCCCTGTCACTTGCCTGCGAGCAATACGTTTTCCACCTGGAAGCCGTGCAAGACATGTTGGGGTATAAGATTCCTGTGGCTTGGCCGGAAGACGACTGGTATATTGCCGACAAATGCGGACCGGTGAAATCCTCCTCACAGGGCCGTCGGGCCAAGGCCGTCCGCGGACGTGTTCAAAAAAGGTTGGCGCGCCAGAAACCAGCCGAGAAACCATGGCCAAAGAAACATCCGGGAGCGTTTTTCGGATTTCCTCCCGAAGGTGACCCCGCTGGAGCCACTCCGGCAACGGATGAGGCTGCGGCACCTTCACCCCGGAAGAAAAAACGACGCCGGCGTCGCAAGAAGAAGACGACTGCCGCCGAAGGCACGCCAGAAAGAGTCGACCAGGAGGGCGAGCCCCAACTCTAATTTGTCGTCATTTTAACATTATAAACGCTCAGCTAAGGTTCCAGATAGAGACCGCCATGGGCTACGTGTTCGAATTCAAAGACGCCAGATTGTATGAACGCTGGTTCAATGAACCGCGCTATCGATCCGAAGCCGAACGCGAAACCAAACTGATGCTGAGTATGCTCCAGCCTGCCAGGGCAGAAAGCATCCTTGAAATCGGTTGCGGTACCGGGGCCCGACTTGCGCCTTTGCTCGACATGGGTCTCAATATCACCGGTATTGACCCGTCACCATACATGCTCGACATTAGTTTCAAAAAGATGAGCCAGCGCGTCGATTTGTACCGTGGCTACGCAGAAGACCTCCCTTTTGACGATAATTCCTTCAACTACGCTTTTTTCATGACCACGTTGGAATTCGTCGACGATCCACATAAAGCCATCGAGGAAGCCTGCCGCGTTGCTAAGGACCGGGTGTTCCTCGGGGTACTCAATCGTTATGCCATCAAAGGCGTTCAACGCCGGGTTGCAGGTATTTTTTCGGAAACAATCTTCAATCATGCCAGGTTTTTCGGGATTTGGGAGCTAAGAAGTTTGATTCGGTCCATCGCAGGAGCCGTGCCATTGACCTGGCGGACCGTCAATCAGTTCCCTATCGGTTGCGGCAATTTGAGCCAAAATTTTGAACAGTCCAGGTTCGTTCAACGGTGCCCTTTCGGGGCTTTTGTCGGCATGCTCGTCACACTCGTACCTTTATTCCGAACCCGACCGCTGGCCATCCGCTATCAGGCCAAACAAAGAACAGGAATGGCCGCCGGTTGAATTGGATGCCCTATAAATGCCCAACCTGTAACCGCGTATTCGCCGTGGTTGATAGTGGTTCTCAAAAAATCGTTCCGTTATGCGAACGTTTTTTCTTCAACCACTTATACCACCCTTCCGTATTTCGGAATTAATTTTTGAAAAGTGGTATAAACCTGTAAAGTCATCATGGAAGCCTACCTCTATAAGAAATCGGATGGCGGCCGGGTCATCTGCAATTTATGTCATCATCGCTGTCTTATCAGGGACGGTCGGCGCGGCATATGCGGTGTCCGCGAAAACCGTTCCGGGGTTTTGCACACCCTGGTATTCGGCAAGCTGATCGCGCGCCACATCGACCCCATCGAAAAAAAGCCTTTGTACCACTTTATGCCCGGTACCTTAAGCTATTCCATCGCCACCGTGGGGTGCAATTTCAAATGCCGGTTCTGTCAGAATGCTGACATCGCCCAAATGCCCGAAAATAACAAGGGATTGATCATGGGCGATACATGCACGCCGGAAAATGTGATTGCCGCTGCCATTCAGGGGTCCTGTCGCAGTATTTCATACACCTATACTGAACCGACGGTTTTCTTCGAATTTGCCTATCAAACCGCCCGGCTTGCCACTGAAAAGGGCCTGAAAAATGTGTTTGTCACGAATGGATATATGACTGAAGAGGCCCTGGAAATGATTCACCCCTACCTGGATGCCGCCAATGTCGACCTGAAAGCGTTCACGGAAAAATACTACCGCCAAATTTGCGGAGCCAAACTCGGTCATGTTCGAAAAACCCTGTTGCAAATGAAAAACCGGGGGATATTTTTGGAGGTGACGACACTTATCGTACCTGGTCTCAATGATGCGCCTGCGGAGCTGGAGGAACTGGCCGCTTTTGTGGCGGCAGATCTGGGGCCCGAAACCCCCTGGCATATCAGCCGGTTTCACCCGACTTACAAACTCACCGACCGACCGCCAACACCGCTGTCAAGCCTTGAAAAAGCACGCGAAATTGGACTGAGAGCCGGTCTCAAATACGTCTATACCGGCAATGTGCCGGGAGAAGGTGGGGAGAACACCGATTGCCCCAGTTGCGGGCGGTTGCTCATCGAGCGCTGGGGGTTTCAGATTAAAAACAACTTCATTGAAAACGGCGCATGTCCGTTTTGCAGGGCCGAGATTAGCGGCATTGATCTCTAACCTTCACATATTATGCATTAATTCAGTAGATATGCTGAGACTCTTCGGCTGGATGCGGGCCGGTTCAAAATATTGAACCGGCCCGGTTTGATGTAACAATCTTAAATTACACGTTTTTATTTATAAGTCGTCCCCAGTGTGTTCAGAAATATGAACATTGTGGCCTTTTTTACCACTCCATTGTCGAATTTGTAAAAAGGTGTCGAACCGAAAAAGACTATACAGATTAGACATTTAGGTGTCATTCGTATTTTATGATTAAAGTTTTATTTATGGCATATATATTGCTTATTCTAAAGGCATCCTCAGTATTCATCATCTGTATTCCTCCTTTTGCGGTCAATCGTAATTTCGATTGGCCGTATTTGTTTGTGGACCATCGCATTCAACGCCATTTGACGAAATGTCCGAAAGAGATATGTGTGACCGGGAGAAAGGTTGGCAGTCAAATCAGTCTTGACACCGATTGGACAATCTTTCATACTCCGAAATTCATTTGATCCTCGGCGGCTTTCGATCAGGAACCCCCTATCAACAAAGAGCGAATCGATGCTTAAAGATATCGGTTTTCAAAGATTTTTGCATGACATACGGTACCGCCGCGATCGTTATCGACAGTTTATTGGGATTGCTTTTGTTGTACTCGTGACGGTTGCGGGACGTCCGACTGCCGGATTATACTGGATTGGTGTGGTTGTCGCGTGCAGCGGCATCGCTGTCAGAATGTGGGCCTCCGGGCACATTAAGAAAAACAAGGTCCTCGCGACCGACGGGCCCTACCAATACGCACGCCATCCGCTATATGTCGGCAACATCCTGCTGGGTTGCGGCTTCTGCCTGTCTTCTGGGCTTTGGTGGAGCGGACCCCTTTTCATCTTGATACTCATCATTTTTTATCCCCAAGCCATACGACGTGAGGACGAAAAACTGCACCACCTTTTCAAGGAGGACTGGGAAAGATGGCAGCAACAAACCCCTGCGCTTCTTGCACGTTTGACCTGGACGCACAAAAAAGGGGGCAGCTGGTCTTTCTGGCAGAGTCTCCGTCAAAACGGTGAACCGGTTATTGCCCTTTTTCTTTTAGCCTGCCTTTATTATCTTTTTATTAGACTCTGACCATCTCTGGACTGTATGCACAACACAATCGCCGGTATTTCCGAGGAAGTTCTCTGGCGTAAGATTACGGCCAGCATTAAAGACGGTCGGAACGTTCTCGGTCGCGGATATCAGGGAAAAACTTACATTTTCTCCGAGGGGGGTCGGCAACTCGTCTTAAAAGCTCCTCAGGGGCGAGGGGTGGCGGCGTTTATCCGTCGAAGGATGATCGCCAATGAATACGCAGTTTATACCCGGCTGTCAGGAATGGAAGGCATTCCGGTCTGCCATGGCCTTTTGCGAAACAGGTATTTGGTGCTCGAATTCGTGGACGGCATCCCCATTAAAGATGCACGCCTCGATGACCGCACATTTTTCTGCAACGTTTTGTTGCAAAAAATAAAAGAAATGCATCGCGCCGGCGTGGCCCACGGTGATCTGAAAAAGAAGGACAATATTCTTGTCGTCAACGGCCGTTATCCCATCCTACTGGATTTCGGCGTTGCAATCATCCGGAAGAGCGGCCTGGCGCCGATCAATCACTTCCTCCACAATTTGTTCAGAAAATTCGATTACAACGCATATATAAAGGTAAAATATAGAAAACGCCGGGATCGGATCAGCGATGACGATCATCAGTACTATCAGCGCACACTGATCGAAAAGGTGGCGGGTTGGATCAAGCGTTCGTATCTCAAGGGTAAAAATATACTGCCGGGGAGTTGAGACCCTAACCCAAGCGTTACCACAATGACGGTTGACATGCACTACCGCGCACCGATTGGATCCGCAACCGGGTATCCGGCGTCAAGTGTGGATTCAAGCGGATCCGATTCGATGCCTCGGGGCTTATAGACAACCCTTTTCTGCATACAGTCGACGGTCAACTTTCAGGCCAGCAAAGCGCGAGCCAACCAGGTTCCGGTCCTTTCATGACGGTATCCTGGTGTCGATTATCCTTGACATGATTTGGCAAGTTGACTATACGCTTCACTTTGAGTTGGCCTGTGCTGTAAAAGAGCAAAGAGCATTATTTAGCAGTAATATCAAGCAACTAAAATCTTCACTTCTTCCTGTCACGACCGGGGATCGGGAACCATACGACGCATGGGGCTTGAAAAAATATTAGCCAAAAAACGTGACGCCATCGTTGCTGACTGGTTTGATTTGGTGGCGAAGACCTATGCACCCGACACCGCCCAATTTCTCAAAAAAAATACAGATCCTTTCACAAACCCCGTCGGTGGGTATCTCACCAAAGGTTTAGCCGGCCTGTTCGATCAACTACTGACCGGCCTGGACCAGGAGACTGTCCTACCGTTGCTGGACCCCATCGTTCGGGTGCGTGCGATACAGAGCTTTTCCCCTTCAAAGGCGATCGCTTTCGTTCTGGTTATTAAACAAATCGTCCGTAAACACCTATCGTTGGATTCCAAAAGCAGACTTTTGGTGAAAGACCTGTTGGAATTTGAGGACAGGGTCGATGCGATGAGTCTGTTTGCATTCGACATTTACACCCAGTGTCGCGAAAAAATTTTCGAGTTGAAGGCCAACGAGGAGAAGGAAAGGGTATTCAAAGCATTCAAACGGGCAGGATTGATTCAAGAGGTGCCGGAGAAGGAGCGGGTCCCCTGATTGTCTTTTTCGCATCATTATTCACAGAGGCTGCGCGCGCCGAAAACGGCGGCGGGGCTGTAAACGAGGAGCTGGTCGATGAATAAAAGGTACATGGTTTCCCTCCTGGCCGTGGTCGTATTGTTTCTGCTGGCTTATGTGGGGGTTTCGGCGGTTCCGGCCACCAAATGGTTGTTCGGTGTCATCATTCCATATGCGGCGGTACTGATTTTCATCATTTTCTTTATCCGCCGGATTCTGGCGTGGGCACGTGTGCCGGTTCCTTTCAAGATTCCCACCACCGGCGGGCAGCAAAAAACGCTGCCCTGGATTAAGCATGCCAAATGGGACAACCCTTCTTCAAAGGGGGGTGTTTTTATACGCATGCTGCTCGAAGTGGTCGCATTTCGTTCCCTGTTCCGCAATACCCGCATGAAACTCAGAGAAGGCAGAGTCACTTATGCTCTGGAGCTTTTTCTCTGGGTCGGCGCTCTGGCCTTTCATTACGCCTTTTTTACGGTAATTTTCCGTCATTTGCGGTTCTTTACCGAGCCGGTTCCGCTGCCGGTGCAACTGGTTGAGAACCTGGACAGTTTTTTCCGACTCGAATTCATGGCGAACGCTTTTCAGTTTGGTGTGCCGGGCGTCTATCTTTCCGGACTGGTTCTGTTGGCCGCTGTTACTTACTTGTTATTAAGACGCCTGTTTGTCCCCGGTGTTAAATACATCTCTCTGGCCTCGGATTATTTTCCGCTGTTTCTGATTATCGCTATCGCTTTTACCGGAATCCTCATGCGCTACTTCCTTAAGATCGATGTGACGGGCGCCAAGGAACTTTCAATCGGTTTGGTTACGTTTCGCCCGACGATACCGGAAAATCTGGACAGCCTCTTCTTTGTTCACATGTTCCTCGTCAGCATGCTGCTGGTCTATTTTCCATTCAGCAAGCTGATGCATCTGGGGGGGATTTTCATGAGCCCCACCCGCAACATGACGACCGACACCCGGGCCAAACGCTACCTCAACCCCTGGAACTACCCTGTCAAAGTGCATACCTATGATGAATATGAAGACGACTTCAGAGAAAAAATGATCGAGGCCGGCTTGCCGGTAGTCAAAATGCCGGCGGAAACGGCTGTGGAAGAACCAGCAGAAGCATCTGAGGAAAAGGAGTAATATATATGTCCGACATCCCAACTGCAGAAGAGCTCTTGAACAACGCTGGCCTGCGTCCGCCTTCGACCGACTGGATGGATGTGCCCGCTGAAATTAAAAAGGGGTTCGCGTGTTATGCGGGCAATCCCAAGAGCCTGGAAACCTTAGGCGCTCCGAACCCGCGGACCTGGAGCTGCTTCGACGACGACTGGCAGCTGCCCGATAACTGGCAAGAAATCATCCACAACGGATTCAAGGAACGGCTGGAAAAGTTCCGTACGTTCAAAGTGTTCATGGACATTTGCGTCCGCTGCGGCGCCTGCGCCGACAAGTGTCACTACTTCATCGGCACCGGTGACCCCAAAAACATGCCGGTTTTGAGAGCCGAGCTGCTGCGCTCGATCTATCGCAACGATTTCACCCGGGCCGGCCGGATACTCGGTAAACTCAACGGGGCCCGCCCGATGACTGAAAACGTCCTTAAGGAGTGGTGGTCTTACCTGTATCAATGTTCTGAATGCCGCCGATGTTCCCTGTTCTGCCCCTACGGTATCGACACGGCCGAGATCACCATCATGGGCCGGGAGTTGACCAACCTACTGGGACTGAACATCGACTGGATCGCCACGCCGGTCTCCAACTGTTACAAAACCGGCAACCATTTAGGCATCCAGCCCCATGCGTTCAAAGACATGCTCGATTTTTTTGTGGAAGACATCGAGGAGGTTACCGGCATACAGGTGGAACCCCAATTCAACAAAGTCGGGGCGGATATCCTGTTTATCACCCCTTCCGGTGACGTGTTTGCCGATCCCGGCACGTATACCTGCATGGGGTACATGCTTCTCTTTCATTTTCTGAAGGAAAAATACGGTTTCGACATCACCTGGAGCACCTACGCCAGCGAGGGCGGCAACTTCGGATTTTTCACCTCCCATGAAACGATGAAGCGACTCAACTCCAAGATGTATGCCGAAGCCAAGCGCCTGGGGGTCAAATGGATCCTCGGCGGTGAATGCGGTCACATGTGGCGAGTGATCAACCAGTATATGGACACCATGAACGGACCGGCCGACTTCCTTGAAGTGCCTGTATCCCCTATTACCGGGACCCGGTTCGAGAATGCCCGCTCCACCAAGATGGTCCACATCACCGAGTTTACGGCCGATCTAATCAAGCACGGCAAGCTCGACCTGGATCCCAGCCGAAACGATCACCTCAAGGTGACGTTTCACGATTCATGCAACCCATCCCGGGGAATGGGTCTGTTAGACGAACCCCGATACGTGATCAACAACGTATGCAACAATTTCTATGAAATGCCGGCCAACACGATCCGGGAACAGACCTTCTGTTGCGGCAGCGGCTCGGGCTTGAATGCCGGTGAAGACATGGAGCTGCGGATGGCCGGGGGACTGCCAAGAGCCAATGCCGTCAAGGCTGTCAAGGAACGACACGGCGTCAACATGCTGGCCACCATATGCGCTATCGACCGTGCGGTTTTAGGCGATCTGATGGACTACTGGGTGGGAGACGTGGATGTCACCGGCGTGCACGAAATGGTCGCCAACGCCCTGAACCTGCAGGGACAGAATGAAAGGACCACCAACCTGCGCGGCGAAGAACGGGAAGACTTAAAAGATACCGCAGCAGAGACGGAGGAATAAACCGATGGGTAACAAGAAACTCGTTTATCTCGGTATCACCATCTTTCTGGTCATCGTGGCACTACCATTCTGGTACAACCACGGAAAGGCCGTTCCGCCCCCGGAAGTCGAGCTGACGGCCAGGGCCAAGGAAGCCAAGGAATGCGTCCGTTCCAAAGATTACATGGCGCGGGACCATATGAAAGTCCTGGACCTCTGGCGGCATTCGGTTGTCAGAAATGCCGAACGGATATATGTCAATCCGCAGGGCAAGGAATTTGCGATGAGTCTTTCCAACACCTGCCTGGATTGCCATTCGAACAAGGCTGAATTCTGTGACAGATGCCACAACTACGCGTCGGTCCGGCCATATTGCTGGGACTGTCACATCGATAACCCGAAGGAGAGCAACTGATGGAACGCAGTCGAAGAGAGATTTTGAAGCTATTCGGCATTACAGCGTTGGCCTTGAACACCCCGCCGGTCCTAAATGCTTTCGCCGCTGAGCAGGAAACCGGGCACGGCGTTGAAGGTGAGCCTTACGTTAAAAAAGGGGATGACGCGCTTAAAGCCAAGCAATGGGCCCTGGTAATCGACACCAAAAAGTTCGCATCGGCGGATGATGTCACGCCGCTGGTGGAAGCCTGCCACAGGATCCATAATGTACCGGTCATGCCGATCAAAAACCACGAGATCAAGTGGATTTGGTCGGCTCCCTACCACAACGCCTTTCCCATGAGCCCGATGAAATTCATGGACGAGAAGCTCGAACACGCGCCGGTCATCGTGCTGTGCAATCACTGTGAAAATCCGCCGTGCGTGAGGGCCTGCCCGACGAACGCGACATTCAAACGACCGGGTGACGGTATTGTACTGATGGACTTTCACCGTTGCATTGGCTGTCGTTTTTGTATGGCCGCCTGCCCGTTCGGGGCCAGAAGCTTCAACTACCGCAATCCGCGTCCTTTTATAACCGAGACCAACAAGAAGTTTCCGACCCGCAGCAAGGGGGTGGTGGAGAAATGCAACTTCTGCGCGGAACGCCTGGCCGTTGGCCAGCTGCCGGCATGCGTCGAGGCCTCCGACGGCAAGTTGGCGTTCGGCGACCTGTATGATCCCGAGTCCGAGGTACGGGAACTGATCAGATCCAATTACACCATCCGCCGCAAACAGTCTCTGGGCACCGAGCCGGCGGTCTACTACATCGTGTGAGGTGGTTATGCTTGAATTAGCGCTTAAAGGAAGTAAGAGATATTACGGTTGGATGGGCCTTCTGCTCGCCATTGTCGGGATCGGATTCCTGACATATCTGAAGCAGCTGGACTTCGGCCTCGGCATTACCGGCATGAGCCGCGATGTTTCCTGGGGGTTTTACATCGCCCAGTTCACGTTCCTGGTCGGCGTGGCGGCCGGAGGGGTGATGGTGGTTCTGCCCTATTACCTCCATGATTACAAGGCCTACGGCCGGATCACCATTCTGGGTGAATTCCTCGCCATCGCTGCACTGGTCATGTGCCTGACGTTCATCATTGTCGATCTCGGTCAGCCAATGCGGATTTTCAACGTGTGGCTCTACCCGACCCTGCACTCGGTGCTCTTCTGGGATACGATTGTTCTTAACGGATATCTTTTTATAAACATTGTGGTTGGCTGGAACGTACTGGAAGCCGAACGAAACGGTGTTCATTATAAGCCCTGGCTTAAACCACTGATCTATCTATCCATACCGTGGGCCATCAGCATTCATACCGTGACCGCCTACCTGTACGCCGGTTTGCCCGGCCGTGGATTCTGGATGACGGCCATCATGGCCCCGCGCTTTCTGGCTTCTGCTTTTGCCGCCGGACCGGCCCTGTTGATCTTGTTGTGCCTTTTCATCCGCAAAACGACCAACTTCGATCCCGGGCGCAAACAGATCCAAACCCTGGCAAAGACCGTGGCCTATGCCATATGCCTGAACGTGTTCTTCCTTCTATGTGAAGTATTCACCGTTTTCTACAGCCAGATCCCCGAACACATGGACCACCTCACCTACCTGTTTGCCGGACTGCATGGACACGCAACCTATGTGCCCTGGATGTGGACCGCCATGGCATTGATGCTGCTTGGCATCATTCTGCTTGTCAATCCGGTGACACGCAAAAATGAAGGCGTGCTGGCAGTAGCGTGTGTCGCCATATTTGCGGGCACATGGATCGACAAGGGACTGGGAATGATCTCCGGCGGATTCGTTCCCAATCCGCTGCACGAAGTCAATGAATACATTCCGACCATTCCCGAGCTGATCATAGCCCTGGCGATCTGGTGCCTCGGGTTCCTCGTTCTTACCGCACTCTACAAAATAGCGATTTCGGTCAAGGAGGAGGTGCAATAGGGATAGAATTACTACCGACAAAATCAAAAAAGGGGATGGCCGAAGCGGCCGCCCCTTTTTTTGTGGTGGCCCTTCGTATTTGGCGGTTGACTCGGTCACGATAGAAACGCACCCGGGAAAGAAGTCGGTATGTGGCGTCCTGTCGGCGAAACGACCGATAAAAACACGGGGCGCGCCCTCATACCGGTATGGGGGCCCCGTTGCGCTTCACTCAGCCCAGGAACACTTGCGTTGCGGTGAGAATATTCGGTAAGGCCCTGATGTCTTCGAGAACATTGTCGTCGGCCGGGGTGTCGATGTTGACCATACACAGCGCCCGATCGCGGAGTCGTCCCAGCTGGAACCGTCCGATGTTGATGTTGTGGCGGCCCAGGGTGGTTCCGACGTTACCGATGACGCCCGGCCGGTCGATATTCTGAATCACGATCATCGATCCGCCCGGAATGGCATCCATATAAATTTTTCCCAACCGGACCAATCGGGGGTATTTTTTACTGAAAATCGTTCCCCAGATTTCATCGGTTTCTTCCGCCGAACCTTCCAATTTAATTTTGACCAGGTTCGAAAAATCCGCCTTGGCCTGGCTGGTAGTTTCCCGCACGTGAATTCCCTTTTCCAGCGCGATAGCCGGCGCACTGACATAATTCACCGGTTTATCGGTGAAAGAACCGAGCAGGCCTTTCAGAGCCGCGTGGGTGAGTGGCCGGGTGTCATATCGGGTGACGTCACCGCTATAAGTGATCGTTACATCATGGGGCTTTCTTACCAACTGGCCCATGAGTGAGCCCATTTTTTCGGCCAGATCAAGGTAGGGCCGGATCTGTTCCATAACCTCCTGGGACACAGATGGGAAATTGACCGCGTTGGTGATGACCCCGTTGATCAGGTAATCGGCCATTTGGTGGGCGATCATATCGGCGACCTTGTCCTGGGCTTCGCCGGTACTGGCACCGAGATGGGGGGTGAAGATGACGCGCGGATGTTTGAGAATCGCCAGCGACGGGTCGGGGGGCTCCTTGGGCAGAACGTCCAAGGCGGCGCCGCTCACATGTCCGCTCTCAAGTGCTGCGAGAAGCGCCTCTATGTCCACGATTTCCCCCCGCGAACAGTTAATGATGCGCACGCCCGGCTTCATTTGGGCAAGACGGTCGGTGTTTATCAGATTGATTGTTTCCTTCATGCGCGGCACGTGCAGGGTGATAAAATCCGCAACCGGCAATAAATCCTTTAGAAGCAGCAGTTCAACGCCCAGCTGTCGAGCGGCCTCCGCGCTGATAAACGGATCGGCGGCAATGACCTTCATTTTCAAACCATGGGCTCTTTCAGCCACAACCCGGCCGATGTGACCGAGCCCGATAATACCGAGGGTCTTTCCGGTGATTTCAACGCCGGCCAACTGCTTTTTCTCCCATCGACCTTCACGCATGGAGGCGGTGGCCTGGGGAATGTTGCGTGCCAAAGAGAGCATGAGTGAGATGGCATGCTCGGCGGTAGTCACTGTGTTGCCTCCCGGCGCATTCATGACGACGATACCGTGTTCGGTTGCCGCGGTTACATCGACATTGTCCACACCGATGCCGGCGCGGCCGATGACCTTCAAACGGCCGGCTTTTTCAAGAGTCGGGGCAGTCACCTTGGTCCCGCTGCGGATGGCCAAGCCGTCGAATTCATCAAATATTTTCAACAGCGCTTCCGGGCTTCCGGTCGTTTTGTCATTGTCCACCACAACGTCGATTTTACCCGTCGATTCCAGGATTTCTTTCGCCACTGGGGACATGTTGTCCCGAATCATCACTTTGTACATGAGTTCTCACTCTCTCTGTTCTGTTTTGACGCTAAAAAATCCACCTTTACACCCGATTACCATTCCAGGCAAGTCGAAAAAAGCCATTATGGATAGACTCGAGGCAGTCATTCAGCCGACAGGGTGATTCCAGCGAAGGGAATCGTGGGTTACCGGCGGGAAATATGTGCGGGAAGACGATCCCCGAGGTGACAGCGGCACATCACTGTTGCAGCATATCATTAATATTAAAATGAATTTAAAAAATTCATCCCGATTGGTCGTGACATCAAATCCCACTGACCGCTTTGACAAAGTGGGAACTTAAGATGAAGATCATCGGTCTGAAAATATTGAAGAATACTAAATGCTATATTCATGATAACATTTCGAATGAAATCGAAATCCAATATTCTTACATAATTCAGCACAGATATGAGACGATCGACAAAGAAGTCTTGTAGCAGACTATTGCAGTTTCTATAGGCTCAAGATTTTGGTGGGATAACTCGTTAATCCTGAAAAATAACCTAAAGCTCGTGAGCTCAAGCCGTAAAATACAAATCGGCACGGGTGTGTATTATTTAATGATCAAAGGATAATTAGCAGAACAGTAAAAAAGCGACCCACCATAGTGAATCGCCTTTTATTAGAGTAAAATGAAAAGCCACATTTGCCAATTGAGCTTTTCAAGTTGCCTCGTTACGCTTGTTAATATAATTGAGCGACGAGTCTCTGGGTTAAAATCTACTAGAATATCTGTCAGGCAGCTAAGGTTTTATCCACTCCATGTTCCCTATCGTACGCTACTTCTTCCTCTTTTCTTACAGATTCGCTCAATTCTTTCAGGCCGTCACCATCGATGACTTCCTTTTCAATCAGGGTGACAGCATTAGATTCTAATAGCTCCCGATTATGATTTAAAATCCCAAGAGCAATTTTGTACTGTTCGTCGATAATCCGTTTTACTTCTTCATCAATGATGTTCGCTGTCGTTTCACTATACTCACCGCCACTGTCCTGGTTTGGATAGAGAAACTGGCCCTCACTCTTATGGGCAAAATATACCTTACCGAGCCGTTTACTCATGCCGTATTCCTTGATCATGCTGCGAGCAATATCCGTCGCCCTCGACAGATCGTTATGCGCACCGGTCGATACATCGTTAAAAACGATCTCTTCAGCAGCACGGCCACCGAGCAGGGTGGCGATTCGGTTTTCAAGTTCAGTCTTTCGCATTAAGAATCGGTCTTCCGTCGGTACTTGCATCGTATAGCCCAAAGCAGCAATTCCCCTCGGAATAATCGATATCTTCTGAACCGGATCGGCCCCCGGCAGTGCCATTGCCACAATAGCGTGCCCCAACTCATGGTAGGCGACGATCTTTTTCTCTTCTGGATTGATCAGCCGATTCTTTTTTTCAAGACCAGCGACGACTCGTTCCACTGCTTCTTCGATTTCTGCTAGGCCAACTCCATTTTTCTTTCTTCTTACGGCGAGAAGGGCTGCCTCATTGACCAAATTGGCCAAGTCAGCACCTACCATTCCAGGTGTCATTGCAGCCACTTTATCAACGTCAATGTACTCAGCGGTTTCGATCTTATCCAGGTATATCTTAAGGATGTCTTTGCGACCCGTTTTATCCGGCCGGTCAACCAAAATCTGGC
>Ga0316197_10001544_pt1 | contig 16348 bp, 13 predicted proteins | sample OudBiesiAoxic_MG_FD_204939 | JGI IMG/M metagenome (GOLD analysis project Ga0316197, IMG submission 204939) | Coastal sediment microbial communities from Oude Bieten Haven, Netherlands - site A oxic | ecosystem: Environmental > Aquatic > Marine > Coastal > Sediment | place: Netherlands... | reverse complement strand
GGTAAATTAATATAAGTCGTTGACCAAGCTTTTGCTTTCTCTTCCCATCTTTTTTCACGCTCTTCTTGCGGCGTGCCTTTATGAGGCGTCATTTGGATAACTTGCGCTGTTTTAGTAATATCTGATGCTTCATCAGCAGCATCGCTTTCATCTTTCGCAGTATCACATTTTTCACTTAAGTCTTGATAAGGGCTATAGATAGGATCTATTTTGCCTGGCTTATCGACACTACGAGAATCAATACCAGTCCATCCAGGAAGCGCTGAATTAGTTAGAAAAGCACTACCACGTACATCGGTAATGGTTTTGATATCATCACCTTGTGCAATACGGTGTGAAATTTCAATTAGCGGACGTTCCGCATTGCCATAAATTAATAGATCTGCTTTTGCATCGAACAAAACAGATTGACGTACTTTGTCAGACCAGTAATCATAATGTGCTATACGACGTAAGCTCGCCTCAATACCACCAATGATAACGGGAATACCTTTGTATGCTTCTTTACAACGTTGTGTATAAGCAGCAACAGCTCGATCTGGACGTTTACCACCTTCATCATTTGGCGTGTAAGCATCATCATGTCTTAATCTTCTTTCAGCCGTATAACGGTTGATCATTGAGTCCATGTTACCGGCAGTCACACCAAAGTATAAATTAGGCTTACCTAGTTCCATAAATGCATCTTTTGAATGCCAATCAGGTTGAGCAATAATACCGACTCTAAAACCTTGTACTTCAAGCATTCGACCAATGACAGCCATTCCGAAACTAGGGTGATCAACATAAGCATCACCTGTCACTATAATAATGTCGCAACTATCCCAGCCAAGCTGCTTCATCTCTTTACGTGACATAGGTAAAAAGGGGGCTGCCTTAGCAGAGTCGCCTCTGTATTTTGGATATGAAAATAAATTGCGGTCTTTGTGGGGAGTTATTGGCTTCAAGAAAAAATCTCTAGTATTGGAATGTTAAATTGAGGTTATTGTACCATAGAGTTTAACAAAGTCGCTTTTTGTCGTTAACAAACAAAGGCGTTAATCAGTTGATCTTAAAGATCAACTGATTAGAGGTATAAAGAAGTCTATTTTGAGATGATCAAAAGGTGTTTAACCTAGTGGATCAGCAAGCTTAGCAATTAATTGACGAGATTCAGGTTTCACCGAAGTCAACATCACATCAATTACATCACCTAACTGCAATTCAATTTGATCGGCTACTTTAACCACGCCTTGTTCGCGGACACATTCTATTTTTTTAGCTTCAGAAGATTTACCTAACAAGCTACTTGGTACAAAGAAAGTAGCACCGTTTTCTTGAACACGAACGCGACAACCCGCTTTAACGATATCAAATATTTCTGCTTTATAGCGCCAATCTGAATTTTCTTGATCTTTCAAATAGCAGCAATATAATAAATTATTCACATCACGTTCAGCCATACGCTGTACTTTACGCGCTTCGTTAAGGTGTACACCAACATCAGCATCAATCTCAGTCGCTGTTTGTTGCATTAATACTGATTTAATTAAACGATGATTAATTAAATCCCCATATTTACGGATCGGCGATGTCCAAGTCGCGTAATGGCCGACCCCCATAGTGAAATGCGGAGCAGGGGAAGGCGCTGTGTCTGCATAAGATAATAAACGGCGTAAACGATGATCTAAGTAAGCATTATGTAATAACGCGACATCTTGGCGCATCTTTATATAACCCTCTAGCGTTGCTAATGTTGCTGCTTCAACGGTGATGCCATATTCAGCTAATAAAGTAGCGGCTTTTTCTAATCTGTCCGAGGCAAAACCAGAATGCACATTAAACACACCGGTTTGGCAATGCTTTGCAAGAAAGTCACCGGCACAAACATTCGCAGCAATCATTGACTCTTCAACTAAACGGTTAGCTGTGCGGCGGGGTTCACATAAAATTTCGTAAACTTCACCTTTATTATTTAGCTTCAAAGTGTAATCGGGCTGGCTTTTAATCACCACGGTATTTTCGCAACGCCATTGATGACGCACTTCAGTCGCTTGTTCAAGCACTTTTAATAATGGGCCTAATTCTTTATTAGGCTTCCATTGGCCTTCTGCTAGAGTTTCGTTTTCTAAATAAGTCGAAACATCATGGTAATTAAGACGATAATGAGATTTTATCCAAGCAGCAAAAAAAGTAGGTTCACCAAGGATTTCACCACTTTTACCAATTTGCAGAGTACAACAGATAGTTGCACGTTTTTCACCTTCTTTTAGTGAACATAAGCTATCACTTAAATCACGCGGTAGCATTGGCACGTTAAAGTTAGGTAAGTATAAAGTAAACGAACGTTTTTTAGCTTCCGCATCCATTTCACTATTTTCAGGTACATAAGCAGAAGGGTCTGAGATAGCAACGGTTAATGCCCACCCTTGGTCGTTTTCTTCAATGTATAATGCATCATCCATATCCTGCGTGTTAACACCGTCAATAGTGAAAAAGGGCATTTTTGTTAAATCTTGTCGTTCAAGATCCACATCGATAACCTGCCAAGGATGATCAAATTCAGGCGCTTTATTAGGTAATTGATGCGTAGCCACTGCAATTAAGCGATACGCAAAAGGGTCATTATGCTCAGCGACTTTCTCAACTACTTCAACCAAGAAGCCATTACCATCAAGGGCGTGGGAAAGTAGTTTAACCTTTACCCAATCACCATCATGGTAACCTTTGTTGCTAAGCTGCATGGCACCTTTAATTTTAAAGAACCCCTGTAATAGCGGATTATTAGGTTTAATCGAGATGCGTTTATCTTTAATAGAAAGTTGAGCAACAAACTCTGTGGTGTTAGTTTGTTTTAATTGTAAAGGTTGTGCCGATGACTTATCGCCATTCTCTGTAATAGAGGCACTTATTTTGTCACCGTGTAATACTTTTTTCATTTCACTGGGCGCAATAAAAAAGCGTTTACCTTTATCGGTTTCTAAAAAACCAAACCCACGTTCAGAGGCTTTGACAATCCCTGTGCGTTTTGGGGTGTTTTCCTGCATGGTTTGTTTAAGTTGATTTAATAATGGATTGTCTTGAAACATGCTGGAAACCTTAAGTGAATAGCGATAATAATGTTCGAGAAAGAGGCGTTTATAGAAAAACGAGGGTTGAAATAAAAGCGAATAATATAACTCGTTAAACTTCCTCAACTTAAGTGATGAATAGTAAAGGTGATCGCAGGGGAATTAAAGGTTGAAGTGCGCAAATGTTGAAAATTAAAACTAATTTTAAGAAATGTTAAAATAAAGCTTGGTTTTTTTTTAAATCTAGATATAGTACGCCTCGTTCTGCGGAGGGGTGGCAGAGCGGCTGAATGCACTGGTCTTGAAAACCAGCGAGGGTTAATAGCTCTCCGAGAGTTCAAATCTCTCCTCCTCCGCCACATTAAAGAAAAAACCTACTGATTTCAGTGGGTTTTTTCTTATCTACCATATTAAAATCAATTTCAATTCCATAGTTTGATTACCCGTAAATAAACAATCATTAGTTGTTTAGTCCTGTTTAGTTTTAGCACTTAATAAATACCTTTTCAATTTTTTTTAAATGATATTAAGATATGTACATTGTATAATCTTTATTTTTATTAAAGTTCAACCTCATATGGTAAAGGTAAAAAAATAGATATGATAAAACCATCATTGTTCGGTATAAATAAATCTAATAGAGACTTCACTAAACCAAATTCTTGGGGGAAAAATCAATTTAACTCTTCTTTTCCTGCTTCTTTATGTGCTTTTCTTGAAAATGAGGGATTAGATGCTAAATACTTAACGATTAAGGACTCTCTTTTTACAGTATCAAATATTTCAGTTGCAGATTTATTTGGGATAAGCTCATTAGATAACAGTAAAATATTTTATGCCTTTGAATCAGCGTATTCACCATATAATACATATGTAACGGGTAGCTTGCCGAGAACTGATTTAGTAATTCAAGATCCTATTACGAAAAGTTGCTTACGAGGGTTAGAGGTAAAGTTAACTGCTCTACCAGATCAAACTACGCATAATAAAGATGAAAAAGATTATGGTTCTGAAATAGTAATTAGACCAGATACAATTGTATATTTGGCGTGTAGTCTTATTGAAACTATCGAAAGTTCTAACTTTTCTTTTAGTAATTTAACTAGAATTGATTTACCTAAATGGGATGAACCATTACAAGCAATTGAAGTTATTAACGATATTCTTGCTAATCTCCTTCAATTAACAGCTGAGTTGGAGGGATTTGAAAGTCCTGTATTGCTTCAACCAATATGGAAAACACAAGGTAAATCTCCAATATTATCTGATAACTGCTTAGATATATTTGCGTGGAGTAATTTAGGGCTAACTCGATTTATACATGATGTGTCTGTTCCCGCAATTAAAACGAAGAAAATTACAAGACAATACAGAACATCTATTTGGTTATATAAAATGCTTCAAGATTATTTTGATAATGGAAGCTTTGATCACGAAGAAATTATAGATCGATTATCTTATAATTTAAAAAATGATAAAGCTTTTTCATCTTCTGGGGCAATCAATAATAAATTTATGAAATGTACTGAGCTAGAAACGCCTAGAATTAAAAAAATAGACATAAAAAAAATTATTTTAGGAAATGGTCAAGACCTACTTAGTCCAGAAAGAAGATTTGATGCAATTATTTTTAATTCCCCTGACATATTTGAGTAAAAAAATGAAAACAGTAGATTTATTTTGTGGTTGTGGTGGAATGTCGTTGGGCTTCCAAAATGCAGGTTTTGATATTAAATTAAGTGTTGATTCTTGGGATAAAGCTATCCAAGTGTATTCAGCTAATTTTAAACATCCAGTTGAGAATATAGACTTAACGAATGAAGAAGAAACGGTTAAACGTTTAAAAGAAATTAAACCTGAAATCATTATGGGAGGTCCTCCTTGCCAAGATTTTAGTAGTGCAGGCAAAAGGGATGAATCTCTTGGAAGAGCTGATTTAACGTACCATTATGCTAATATTGTGTGTGCTATCAAACCAGAATACTTTGTTATGGAAAATGTTGAAAGAATAAAAAAAAGTGGGATTCTTTTAGATATTATTAAGCAATTTAAAAATTCAGGTTACGGTTTAACTCCTGTTATTTTAGATGCCTCATATTGTGGTGTCCCGCAAGCTAGAACAAGATTCTTTTTAATAGGTCATCGAGGAGGTATAGATAATGCTCTACTTCCATTCTTATGTGAAGGACTAACAGAAGAAAAAATGACTATTCGTGATTATCTAGGGGAGAGTTTAAACTTAACTCATTATTATAGACACCCAAGAAACTATTCAAGAAGAGGCGTATTTAGTATAGATGAACCAAGCCCTACGGTAAGAGGAGTTAATAGACCTGTTCCACCAGGTTACAAAAAACATGATGGAGATTCTGATCAGGTTGATTTTTCTATATTACGACCTTTAACTACGATAGAACGTAGCTATTTACAAACTTTTCCCAAGTCATTTAAATTTGATGGAACTAAAACAAATTTAGAACAAATGATAGGAAATGCAGTGCCTGTTAATTTAGCTACGCACCTTGCTAAATCTATCAAAAAGTATTCGGAAAATAAAGATATCCACAGCTATGCTCTACCCCTTTTTGAAATACCAAATACTAATTTAAGTCGTTTACTGAAAACAAATAAACTATCTTTTTCTAATCAAATAGTAGATCAAAGAAGTCTTCTATAAAGCCTCGCTTATAATTTGACTTCTTTTATAAATATGATTACTTGATTATATTGCAAGTTGCAGGTCGGGTGCCCCGATCTACTTGATTTTCTACGAAAATAGAAATTAGTAAACTAATTTTAAGGATTAAAACAATAAAGATCACCAGTTAGTTTCCGCATTGCATTTGGATAACTAAAAGGGATTTTTATGAAAAATAATAGAGGCAAAAAGCATGAAAGAAAAAGGATCAATATTAGGTTAGATGATCCAACATTTGATGAACTTCATGATCTAAAACAGCTTGGTAAATTCAAAGACTGGGAAGCAGTCATTTTATTCCTGTTAAGTGAAAAGAAAGGCTTAAAAAAAGTGTATGTTGACCAAGCTGGACATTCTATAAAGGTATTAAATCACTTAAATAAATACGCTAATAACTTGAACCAATTAGCTAAAAAAGCGAATGAAAATGGCCAAATAGATAGTTCTGAATTAAATAAAATTCGAGAATTCTTTAACGCAGGAATTAAAGCTAGAAACTATTTTAATAAAAAAGTGATTCCTTTCTATAATGAGAGGAAAAACTAACTTATGGCTATATTTACACTGGCTCACGAGGGCAAGAACCTACGACAATTAAGAAATATTGTTCGTTATAATAGTAAAAACAAAAAAGGCTTTAATTCAGAGAAAAATCCTCGTTTAATCGCTGTTCATTCAAATTGTGGTTATTGTTTAAATATCGACGATGAAAACGAGTATAAACAGCTCGTAGATAACTTTATTTTAACTGCTGATGCAAATGCTCAATTATCTACTAACTCCCGCCAAAAGTATCTTTATGAGCATTCTATAATATCTTTCTCTGTTGAAGATGATAAAAAATTAGGAATAAAAAAAGCAACAGACCTCGTAATTGAAACGGCTAAACAATACGATCCTAATTTTGAAGATTTGCCTTATATGCTCTGGCCTCAAATTGATAGCGGTAAGCTTCATTTTCACATTGTAAAATGCTATTTCAATGAGCAAGGGAAATATTTTAAACAGTCTTTTCCAATGAAAAAAATGAATAGCGCAGTTCAAAAAATAGAGAAAAAAGATAAGCTAACTTTTACGGGTAAAAACGATCCAAATAATTATATTTGGAAAACTAATAAAGACGGTAAAAAGAAAAAGATCTATTTTCCGCAGGCTAATAAAAATAATAATAAAATTGCTAAAAACAGAGCGATTGATTTAAAAATTAAAATTGATGATAAAGGAAATATTGAATATTTTAACAAACTAACCAATGAAATTATCACAGATAAGCATAAAGCTAATTCATTGACTTCAAGAAAAAAAATACTTCAAAGAAACGTAAATCAAAAGATAAAAGCGGTTAATTCAGGAAATAAAAAACTTGCTGAACCTGTCAATTATTCCTTTATTCAAAAATATATAACTAATCATTTCACTAACCGAATAAAAATAGATCAGTTTGAAAGATCAGAAAAAATTAAAATAAATAAGATCCACAAAGTTAAGCTAAAAAAAGTAGTTAATAGCAATTTTTTAAAGATTAATAGAGTAGGTAAGAAGCTTGAAAACTCAATAAAAATTAAAAATGCTGAATTAGATCACTGTAAAAATGAGATGAAACAAGATCAAGCAGGTTTAGATCTTCAAAAAAGTAAAAATAAGCAATTAAACGAGATAAAAAATATAATAAATAAGGCGTATCGACATTCAAAAACACCAGAAACATTTATTAAAAAAATTAATGATAATGGTATTGAAGCTTGTATAAGTTTCCGTGAAAACGAGCAGGGAGGCATTACTTTTAACCATTTAAATACCGATATTTCCATCGCCGGCGGTAAAGTAAACTCATATTTAACATTCGGAAAAATTAAAAAAAACGATCCCGAACTTTTCGATCACTTGATCGGAAATGATCCACAAAATACGATCTCTTTTCAGCAAGATCATCGACCATATTTAGAACAGAATTTCGACATTGAAAAGATCAATGAAAACTACAAGCAAAAAGTTAATTTTGATGGTTCAATTTCTATTTTTTACCATAAAAAAGACGCTAAAAAATACCCATATAACCATAATATAAAGGTTTCGAGTAATTATAAGACAATCTCATTCGGGCAGCATAGAAACGATCACGATCTTAAACTTGCGTATGATTTTGTTAAAAAATCAGGCTGGAAAATGGGAGTTTCTGAAAATAAAGATCTTGTTAAATCATTGATGGCATTGTCATACAATAAAAATAAAGCAGACCTTTTTTTATTTCAAACAACAGAATCAACTTTAAAAATATCTGATTTACAGGCGGTCATTGCTGATGATCGATTATCAAAAGATAACTTAATTAAGCTCTATGACAATGACATAGTTATCAAAAATGATTACAAAGAATTAAGATCCTACATTATTGGCCAATTAGAAGATCATAATGAAAACTTAACCGTTATCAATGAAATGCTAGATAATAAACTTTCTTTACGAGACTGTTTAGACGTTGAAAACCCAATCAGAAAAAAACTTTTTGAAAAAAATAACTCACTTGAAAACGATAGGTGTATTGAAGTTAACAAAACTAATAAATACGCTAATAGAAATCGTGTAATAAATAACCCTTTTTAGACATAGTTTAAATATTCTGTTGTTCCAATTGCTCGGCTCATGTCTTGTTCTACTTCTTCAAGCTGCTTATTGATATCTTGTTCTGACATTTCCCACGGCTCTTGTTTCTTTTCCTCTTTTTCTAGTTTAATTTTTAAATCAAGATCAGAAGTATCTAAGACGAAATCTAAACAGTTGATGTTAGCTGTTTCATTGACTAATGTTTTGTAATGAAATTTATAATGCTCATCTAACTGTTCGACACTTCGGTTTTTGGGATGTTTATACGTGAACTCAACATTTTTTAATTTTTTAAATGCACTTGTTATTTTGGCTATCTTATGATCTCGCCTTTCAATTTCTTTTAAGTCTAAAACTTTAAATAAGTAATAGAGATCGAAGTATCCTTCCGTTTTCATTTTTGTCAGAATAGTTAATTTAGTCGATCTAATATCTCTTACAGATTTTAATGAGCATAAATCTATTTTATTAAAACCGCTTTTTATTGCATTTTTATAAGACTTTGAAAACTTAAAAATAACTTCGTTAGCTTCAACTTTTATTTCTTTAAAAAATAATGAATCTAAATTATTAATAAATATGGTAATTCTTTTACTTGTTAAATCTCTTCTATTTAAAATACTGTTTTTTCCTAAAAATCCTCTTAATTTAAAAGTATAATTGTCAGTATTTTTAGTGCTCCTATAAATCATTGTAGAGTATGCGAGAATGGCTATAAATAATTTCATTTCAGCATTATTATCAAAGTCAAATAATGCGTAATGTAAGGTGTTTTTTCTGTTCATCAGTTCGTGGGGTATTGTTAAATATTCAATCACTTTTCATTCCTTTTTTAGTTTAAATAAAGGGCTAAAAGATATAATTTAAATATTTACACTTTACAAAGCGTAGCTATGTGATAAATCTACTTATATCTTCCTGCCAGAAGTTTTTAAAAAGTCGTTTATTGTAGAATTACATTAAATGACTTTTTTATTTCTAAATATAACTAATCATATTAAAAAAAATTGTCAAACTAAGCGAGCAAACTGTCTTAAAGTGTGGGGTGTTTATGTGTCTATATGTGGGGAGTAAATGTTTCAACTTGTGGGGGGAGTAATGTTACTAACTGTGGGTTTATATAATATATATTTAAAACTAATTTAGATTTAATGATTTAGATCCTTTTAAAACAAGTCAAATTAACCGCTTTGAATATTAATAAAATACAAAATCAGGACCTTATTGCTGATGGTCAAAATAATACTAAAAATTATTTCTATAAATAAAATCACAGCTCTATTTGCTGTTTTAAGCGATGATTTATTAAAAAGGTATTTTGTTAACACATCATTAAAAGAAGCGTTATAAATGCAATTTAAATGCGCTGTAAGTATATAATCGTTATTACATTCTTTGTTTTTTTATTATTTTAGATTTTTTACGGTTTTTAGCACTTATGTTATTTTCTAGTTCAGCGGCAAGTTTAGGGTTTTTAATTTTTAAAAGACTGATTGAATTTTTTGCATCATCAGTTAAAGCTGAAATTTCGACATCATTTATATCTAATTCAACAATAATATCATCAAGTAGATCCTGCATTTCTTGCATATTGTCTTTTAAGTTATTTGAAATCTCTATATTGTTTTTTTCTAGATCATTTTTTAAAATCAGGTTCTTTTTTTGACCTGAATTAATCATATTTAAATGGTCATCTTTTAGATCATTTATTATAGATTTAGCTTGTGCTTTCAAAATCGCTTGTCTGGCCATTGCTAAAAGTTCTTTATCTTTTTTTGTATTATCCATATTATATTTCTCCTTATCTCTTTATAGAACTATCATAGTTTTATAATTAAACAAGGTTATATAAATGATACCTTTTAACTGTATTAGCGAATAGCCTACCTATTAGATAGGCTATTAAAAAATATTATTTAAATGGGTATATATCGGGGTCTTCTGCCAACAGTTTAATTAATTCATTTGCTTTAATCTCTGTTTCTTCTCTTGTTCGCTCTTTTTTGGGTTTTATATTTTTAGCCACTCCAAGTTTTTCACTAACAAGATATTTTCTTGAAACTTCATTCATAACAGAAGTATGAGAATAATGATCTTCAATCATTCTTACTGATGTTCCTGCGTTTTCTGCAATTAACGTCAGTGGTATATTTTTCTCTATGGCATTAGTAATGTAGCTATGTCGCATACTGTATAAAACAAAATTCTTTGTTTTAGGTAGATCACCTCTTTCACGTAAATCTTTTACCCACTGATTAAAAGTAGTGCGGTAATCAGGTTTTTTAGAATATTTAGTTGCAAATATATGTTCATTAGACTTAGTTTTAGATAAATATAAAAGTGCATTGTTATCACTTAAATTGTTAATCAGAGTTGGGTGTTTAAGTTTTGCAACAAACAACAATTGACCGTGAGCGAAAAGATCTAAAATAACCTTTCTGTTTTTTGTTGAAGAACCTTCTGTTTTTCCTTTTCTTACTGTGCAATATAAATCATCGTGAATATTTATATTTAAATCAGACCATTTTAAGCCCATTATTTCTTCACCACTACGAAGCCCTGCATGATACATAAAACTAGCGTAAAACACGCACATCTTATTGTGTAATATGCCTTTCCCACTTGTTTTATACTCATGTAAAGCATAACTAAATAATATATGAAACTCATCAGGGGTAAATGCGTCTCGATCTTCAATAATTTTCTTATCTACTTTAATTTTTTTTAGATCTACAACATCGTTTTTATTGATTAACTTATATTCTAATGCTCGTTCAAAAATGTTTTTAAAGCAAAATTGAATTCGTCCTAATTGTGTGTTGCTTGGAGTTTCGATATTCAAAAAATAGTCTCTAACTTCTCTTACTGTTAGTTCTTTCAAAGATATTTTTTCATCGTAAAATGTTTTAATTCTTCGCCAATGCCTAATCTCAGTAGCGTATTTCTCATTGCCTTTTCTTGCTTCTTTTTCTTTATTTACTTTGCTTTGCATCTTTAAATAGTCTGAAATCAGTTCATCAATGATTTGATGTAAAGAGAGGCGTTTTTTAGGCTGTTGGAGAGGGTATCCATTTTCGATTAAAGCTGTTGCATTAGTATATTCTTTTAACGCTCTAATCTCTGCTTCGTTTTGATCTGATGTTTTTAAAGAAAATTGAAGAGCTTTTTGTCCTTCTAATTTAAGATAAATACCCCAGTTTTTAGATTGTGGTACTTTGCGTATGGCGAGACCTTTAATTATCCTTTTGTAAGGGTAATTGGTTGGTTTTTCAATGTTTTTAGTCATATCAACAAACCTACTTTGTTTAGTTTTTTGTTTAGTGGTTTGCAATCAAACACGTAACGAATTGATTTATAATAGATAAGGTTCTAATGCTTGTCAAACTTGAAAACCAGCGAGGGTTAATAGCTCTCCGAGAGTTCAAATCTCTCCTCCTCCGCCACATTAAGAAAAAGGGCTTCTCAATTGAGAAGCCCTTTTTCGTTTCTACTATGTTATAAACTACTTTTCACCAATTCATCTTTCCATTGCTGTCACTCTTTTCAATAACCGCTTCCTTAGCAATTCAATCTGCTTTTTATTGTCATTAATTTTTATATACTGTAAAGCAATGTTAACTATCTCAGTAAACCAGCGTTAATTATTTCAATAAACAATACCATTTCAGTTACATGAATAACGATTGATTACTTTTTATAAAGTGATTGATTGCAACTTGCTCTTTTTGATTGGAAATTAAGCACTCGAACATTAATTGTAAAAAAGTACTTGGCTTTTATCTCAGGTTCTATAATATACGCCTCGTTCTGCGGAGGGGTGGCAGAGCGGCTGAATGCACTGGTCTTGAAAACCAGCGAGGGTTAATAGCTCTCCGAGAGTTCAAATCTCTCCTCCTCCGCCACATTTAAAAAGGCTCATTATCGAAAGATGATGAGCCTTTTTACTATCCAAAGCATTACAAAGTTTAAATAACTCCTACATCTTCCAACGTATTCAAAAGAAACTCACTGTTTATTGTCAGTACCTTTTTACTCTGTACTTTTATTGTTAATACGGACTTTTCCTATCTATCACATGATAGAGGTTTAACTCTGCTAGTTAACTTCTTGATTAGTTAATTATAATTGCTATTGTGACAGTCAATTTAAACAGATTAGATTACTTTTTTGATCCACTAAAAAATCGATAAATTCAGTCTAATGACCTGTTATCCGTTCGAGTCAATATGGGGTGTTGCTAGTGAAGATCTTTACAATTTCATTTGTTTTTTCAGTTATGACGTTATTTTTATTGATGGTTTTAGATGGTGAACTATCAAACTTATATTGTGTTTGGCCGCTTAATCTCATTGAAGCGACTGGTGTATTGGGCAACAACGCTCCAGCTTTTTATTATGATTGGTATGAGTTCTCTATGGCATTCTCTTTGCTCTTACAAAGTGCTTTCATATATGCGATCACATCAAGACTCATGCACAAAAAAAATATGTAAACGGAACTCCGCATTAACCTTTATTTTCAAATATTTTGCAGAGAGTAGCGGGGTAGGTTGGTTTTGCTTCGTTACTGGTTTTACTTATTATTTTGCTCCCTATTTTACTGCCGATCATTGGCTTTAAAAAGTTTATGGCTGTCTAATTCTCGTTAAATACTTAGTGATAACTAAAACCTCCTTTCAGTTAAAATTCACTATGCCTTACCTTAAGGTAGTACTTTTATATATTCAAACGATAAATTTACTATATTTCCTGATTTACATTCCAATCGGTGCACTATTTTCTTTCGAGTTTTTTAAATTTATTGCTGTCAAAAAATGCTTTTTATAATGATTAGATTAGTGAAGGTTACGGTTGCCTAAGATGGATGTTATAGCGTTATGGTGTCGAGTAATTTTACACTTTATCTTTTTTATCTTTTTTTATTTACCTTAAGCTCATGATAGTAATTAGTTAATTTTTTTGGCTTGATATTTGCTTTAGTTGTCGTTCTTAGGTCTTAAATGACCTCTAAAAATAAAAAAAGGATGTTTTATGAAATTAATTAATGTGATTGCATCAGGGCTAATGTTTTCTGCTAGTATTGCTTATGCTGGTGCTATAGACCTCAATACTTGGAACCAATCAGGTAATAGTTCAAATGGAAATTGGAATGTTGCTGCTGACGGTACTTCTGTATTACAAACTATTAACGGTAATCCTACTTTCTTTATAAGTAATGATTCTTTTATTAATAATCAATTTACAGGGACATTTGGCGTTGAAACGACAAGTGATGATGACTTTATAGGTTTTGTTTTTGGTTATAACGGTCTAGATGACTTTTACCTTTTTGATTGGAAACAAAGTACACAAGTTTATTCAGGTAACACGGGCTCAGAAGGATTCACGTTATCAAAAATATCAGATGGTGCGAATGTGAATTCTTTAGATGCTTTATGGGGTCATAATGGTAATGGTATCGACGTTCTTGGTACTGATTATGGCAATGATCGTGGTTGGGTTGATAATACAACCTATGAATTTACTTTAAACTATACTGATACGTCGATAGATATTTTTATTAATGGCGGTACATTTAGTGATGAAAATATATTCAGTCTTGCAGGTTTAAATAATGATTCTGGGAACTTTGGTTTCTTTAACTCATCTCAATCTCAAGTTAGATACACAGGATTTAAAGAAGAAGCAACATCGGTTCCTGAACCATCTACTCTTGCTGTCTTTTCATTAGCTATCGCAGGGCTATTTTGGCGCCGTAAAGTCACTAATAAGTAACTATCTAAGTAAGTGGTGGCTCATAGAATAGAGCCTCTTCTAAAAAATAAGCAGTTGATTACTTATCGCAATCCTCTGCTTATTTTGCACTAACTCTGTCACTGATCTAGCATGTTCAAGTTCCTTTTCATTAGCTATTTTTTCTCTAATTCACGAAGTGTTTTATTTGTAATCACAGATGAAACGACCAATAAATTGATATATTTACTTTTGCAGGAAGATTCCTATTAAGTCGAGTGTAATAAAATATAAACGCGAGAGATTAAAAAGCTTATGGCTGCTAAAAATTATTTACTGACATTATCCGTACAAAATTGTGTGCTCCATTGGCGGTGAATATTTAGTTGAGATGATCAAAGAATGAAGCATATTCACTGAATATATCAATAATTTTTGCCTAACTGTTTGTTGTATTTCTTTTTGATACAATAGCTTATATTGATTTTTTTGGGTCCGTCAACTTTAAGTAAGCGTTAGAATCGATGCACTGCTAGCCACCTGCAATTATGTAAATTTTGTAAATCGAGGACTTTTTATTTTACTACAAAAGCGTACTGAACATTAAAAATATAAAAACGGCAGTATTATTAATATTGCGCTTTACGTGATTTTAAAGGACACTATCACAAAGCCCTTTACAGGCACTATTTTAATAAAATAAGGAACCAACTATATATGACGGGTTTAAGCAACCAAGATAGCAATCCAAACAGTGATAAAAATCAACTTAAAGCATTGCTAGAACAACCTATTGAAGATTTACCTCTTATTTCACTTTACCGTATTAGATACCTAGCGACTGAATTGTCTATGGAATCTGTGGTTACTCATGCTCAACAGATCATTGATAAACGTAAAAATGCGATGTAATTAGTTTTTATTGACCGAATTAAGACCACTAATAATTAGTCGGTATTAATTCTATCAATATCCATAATCAACCTACCTTTTAGTTAAATAGATATATAAACTCAGAGGTAGTTTGTTATGACGCAGTCTAGCTTGCATATAAATCGTATTATCCTTGAAAAAATGAGAACACATTAATGATTGTGACCCCATTTCTCATCTACTTCTAAACTAACATAGCTATAAACTAAGGCACCTATAAACTAGCCTATCCCTAAGCTAAGTTGTATCTAAACTAAATTATATCTAAACTAAATTATATCTAAACTATCTCCAAGCTATATAGTTTTTAATCTATAAAGTTTTATTATTTAATAAACGTCTTCAATTAATTTAGCAACACTGTCATATGATTTTACAGAGGCTGCTTTCACATCATCTCTTGCATTATTTACCGTATAACCCTTGTATCTTTCTATCATCGGGATATCGTTTAAATCATCCCCTATAACAGATACAAACTGTTCATCTATACCAATATGTTCTATGACAATACCAACACCCGTGGCTTTACTGATACCTTTAGGTACTATGTTTATATAATTTAAATTCAGAAAAACTTCTACTTGGTTTTCATATTTGAGTAGGATCTCTTTTTTGAGTTGTTCTGCCTGTTCAAAATTATCATTTAAACAACCAATTAATAACACATCGTCATCTAGCGCGGCTTGCATGGTTTTTGTATATATTGTTGAATTTCTATCGAATATTTCTTTGGATACTGCATTGGTGAGGCTGGCACTTTTATGAGTCATATTGAAACCATCAAATCCATTGGATATATTAATTTCATCGCCTATTTTTTCTCTTAGCATGGTCACCAAATCTCTGGCTAATTGATTTTCTAAAGGCTGTTTAAACAATACATTGTTATCTATATCAACAACAAATGAGCCATTTAGAGAAACAATGTAGTCATATTCTATATTTCTCATTCTTTTTTCATTTAGCATACTAGCAACATCTCGACCTGTGCTGATGGCAAAGATATTGCCTTTATTTCGCCACTTCGTGACTGCATTCATGTTGGTTTCTAAATCTTGTTGATCGTGTCGATGGAAGGTTTTATCGTAATCTGAAGCCACTAATTTCATGCAATGTATTCCTTTTCTTTCATTTATTAAGGTAATCATGACATATAGCGGTTACCAATCAAAATGCAATGTTGAGTCGCTAGCTCAAACGCTCTGGTAAGCTGCACTATTACCACCTTTCAAATGATTAACTGCCTTGATACTCATTACCTGTAATTGGTAAAACAGCTATAGGCCTTAAATGGGCACCTCAAATTATAAGCAGGGAGCAACCAATGA
>Ga0316197_10001543_pt1 | contig 16355 bp, 6 predicted proteins | sample OudBiesiAoxic_MG_FD_204939 | JGI IMG/M metagenome (GOLD analysis project Ga0316197, IMG submission 204939) | Coastal sediment microbial communities from Oude Bieten Haven, Netherlands - site A oxic | ecosystem: Environmental > Aquatic > Marine > Coastal > Sediment | place: Netherlands... | reverse complement strand
TGGAGGCTTGAAAAATAGGGGCATTCAAGCAGGGATGCTTGGGCCACTTTCGCCGGCGACGACTCTTAAACTAGCGCCATTGGCTCTAGCCCGGATTTCTCATACCCTTCCGGCGAATCCTTGCGAACCTCGACAGCTACAAGGTTCGCTGGCGGTTCACTCGAAAAGTATGAGAAATCCGGGCTAGCTTCGGTCATCTTGTATCTTCCAAGATCCAGTCCAGTGCAGATCGCCATTCTGAATGTCTGAGGAAGACCCGTGCCTCTTCTGCGGAATTCTTTGGAACCGTCCCTTTCATCGTGTGGCGATGCCATTCTATCTGGATCTCCTAATCAACGAGTGCTCACCAGCAAACGCACGAACTGTCGATTGGGATCTCCAACCGCTGGGGCAATCGTCCAGGTCTCGATGGCGGTGCCGTTACTCTGGTTGGTCGAGCTGGTCAGTGCTACTTGGGGTGCGCTTGTCCAGGTGCTCAGGTCGGCGGAGCTTTGCAGGTCGATGCGCACATCATCGGCAGCGAGATTGCGCTGGAAGGTCAGCAACAAGCCGCCCGGGGAGTTCGGATCAGCGCCTACCGTGATCGGCGGTGAATCCGCTCCGAGGGCATGTTCGAGAAAGTTCGATAGACCATCGCCGTTATCGTCCCCATCGGGATCCCCGCTGAATGCCATGGCATCGCTCGCGCCCGGGTTGCCGCCAGTCGCGGTGCTGGATCTCCAGTTGCTTGCCAGCGCATGATCCGGATTGGCGCTTGGATCGATCAGGACCAGACTGAAGCCAGTGCCGTCGGCTGCTGTCGGCCACGGGAGATCGTCGTCGTAAGAAAATCTGCGGATGTCGTTGCCCGAGGCGTCGACCAGGATGATCTGCTCGCCGCCGTTGGCGAGTTTGTTGGTATCTTCGATCCCGTATTCTCCAGCGAGAAGCATCGCAGCAGCAGCCGGATGGCGGCTGAGGAAACCGGTGCGGTCGCGGGCTAGTAGCACGCGTCCACCAATTGGGATGATGGTTGCAGGCAGCGCATGATCGATCCCGCCGGTGAACTGCGCGCCGTCGAGGTTCACCTCGTTGTTGCCGATATTCATCAACTCCAAGAACTCGAAGGCGCCTTCGTCGAGGAAGCCGGCGGTCATTTCGGCAGCAGTCGGGTCGCTCGGGTGATACATGAGTTCGGTGATGGCGAGATTCATCGCTGAAACCGGTTCGATGGTGCTGGTATTGTCGACCGTGATCACTTCGGTCCCGATCACGTCTCCGCTGAAGTTGATCGCCTCCAGCGTGATCGTATTCATACCAGGTACGACGGGAACATTGACCTGCCAGCTGTTGTCGTCAGTCCAGTCGACCGCGAGTTCACCGCCGCCAGCCAGCCGGATCTCGCGAACATCGACCCAACCATCGCCGCTGATCGTCGCGATACTGCCGTTCACGCTAAGCGGGTTTGAGCTAGTGATGTTGAAGGCGATCTGCGGGATCGACCCGGTGATCTGGCCCATGACATTGCTGCTCCGTCCGCTGACGCTGAAGCTGCCGCTGTTCGGGCTGTTCCAGTTCTGGCTCGGGGAAAGCTGCGAGAGGTGGGATCGCCACAAGCCCATGTAGGCGTCGTTCCAGGTGGTAGTGATGATGTCGTTCAGGTGGCCGAAGTAGATCCTTCTGCGCTGAGCATTCCCCGGTGTCGAGTTCGAGTTGGCCAGTTTGGCGCACTCACCATTGGCGTAGATCGAGCGGGTGTTGCTGAAGGCGAAGTCCATATCATGCGGAAGGTAGAGGATTCGCCCGTCCAGATGGGCGTAGTACATCCCGTTGTGCCCGGTGCCAGCCGCCGTGTTGTCTCCGGCGCCGGAGAGGACGCCGTAGGCCATGCCGCGCAGCCAGCCATCGACATCGACCACCTCGTCGACCGTGTCATTGAACGAAGCCCCGGATTTGCTCATCTGCTTGCAGTAGTCGATGATCGGAGTGAAGTCGTCTGCGTCGCGGTTGTTCTTCTTCAGCAGGTAGAACCGGTAGCGCTCTTTGTCGTCACCGTTGTCGCGGATCTGCAAGCCGGAGATGCCGTCACCTTGCGGCAACTTGTTGCCAGCGCCGTCGGCGCTCTGTGGAAAATAGACGAAATCATACTCGAACAGCATGCCGTCGGATCCGTTCTCGAACTGCGAGTCGAGGAAAACATCATCGTAGCGAGCCATCTGCAACACCGCCGGCCGCGTGTGCGTGGTGCCGGTTGGGGTGATGACTTGGATCAGGTCGTAGTATCGGCTGATGACACCACCGGAGTTGGCGATCATGAGATCGAAGAGAAACTCAAACTGCCCGGAGCCGACGCCCTCCGAGCGATCGATCGCCATCGACTGGTGGATGCCGCGATACGGTTGGTCGGCCCCGAAGCGCAGGTTGTAGCCAACCCGCGGCTGGTAGGCGCGGGCGCGTTCACTGCCCTTGAGGCGGATTCTCGCATCGTAGTAGATCTCGGTCTCGCGATCAATGATCGTGCCGGCGAGCCGATCATTGCTCATGACTTCAATATCCGAATACATGAAATCGCGGTCAGCATTGGTGAGGATCACGCGAAAATTGTGCAGCCCGGTGGTCGCTGCTAGCCCGTCGTTTACCTTGATGAGCGCGCGCGAATCTGGACCGAGAGCAGGCAACGTCGAGGTCGCCCCGAGCCCGTCGCCTGCTTCGAGGTAAAACTGAATCACCGCTGCGGCGCTCTGTCCCGGGATGACGCCCTGATACTTCCCCCCTGAGCCGATGCCCATCGGGACGTTTTGGAAAGCGCCGCCGTTGACGGAATACTTCAATGTGAGTCCGGTGACGTTGTCGGGATCAGTCGCTTTGGCGGTGACCGTGATTGCTTGATTGGCATCTGGCACGGCGGGGGAGTGAAGCAGATCAGTCATCGTCGGGCCGATGTTGGTTTCCGCTTGGGAGTTCGGTGCCGACGGTGTGCCAACGTTTTGCGGGCGGTCGATCACATTGGCGCGTGCCACCCTGGTGAAGTAGAGGCGGGTGAGAAGCTGCGGCGAGCCCGTCACCCAGCGAGCCCGGAATGAGATCTCATAGGTGCGGCCGTTGGTGACCGAGCGGCCACCCGCTAGCGTTGTCTCGATCTGGTTGTGCATGTGCTCGGTCGCGCTGGTGGCGACGAGGCGCAGCACCTGGTTGCCGGGATTGTCCGGATCCGCGATGACTTCGCTGTGGCGATGGTTGCCGCGCAGTCGCCAAGTGTTCGTTCCGGACTCGAAGTTTGCATTCGACAGCATCTGCGTCGCTGCCCCGTCTGGGTCTTCGATCACACTGATGTCGTCGATCAAGATCTCGCCTGAGTCGAGTAGGCCAATGTTGAATTCCTGCCATCTCGTCGGGCCGCCATCGGACGCCGCTACGCCGCGATAGTTGTAGGTTTTCCAGCTAGATTGGTCAGTCTCGTCACTCGGCGCCCAAGATTCGGCGATGTTATTGTCTGCATCGAGATCCCGCAGCTCCAAGGTCGAGCCGCCACCATCGGCGCCATCGGGCCAGCGCCCGCTGTCGAAGTAGCGCATCTCATCTACCGGATTGTTGTTGGCGTCGCGCAGGAGTAGGCGTTCGCCAGTGCGCGACAGGCTGCCGCCGAACTCGCCGAGCAGGCGCGCGCCGGGGAAGGCGGCGGAAAACTCCGCGGCGTCGCGTGCGATGCAGGCGTGTTCTCCAGCGGCGAGCGTGGTTCCTGCGGGAAAATCGAAGCTGATGCCATCGCCGAAATCCCAGCCGCCGATATCGACCGGTGCAGCGCTGCGATTGGCGATCTCCAGCCACTGGTTGTCCGAGTTGCGGAACGGTGCACCGGGGATGAAGGGCGTGAGCGCGAAGCGCGCGTCCAGCTTCAGGCCGAAGACCATATCGCTCGAGCCGGTCGACGACTGGTGCACCTCGACCGAGATCCGGTTGCTGCCGACTACCAGCGAGTCGGCTGGGATCGCGAGCATTCTGATCTCCGCATCACCCACGCTCGGGTTGGCTTGGTCCTCAGGGCCCGCTCCACTCGCTAGGTTGAATGTGCCCACTTCGGCTCCGTTGATGTAAAAAATCGCTCCGTCGTCGACCTGGTGGGTGATCTCCATCGAATCAAGGTCGGCAAACTGCTGTGCGCTCAGATCGAACTCCCGTTCGAAATAGTAGGTGACGGTCGACGAGGCATAGGTCGGATTCAGGTCGGTCACGAGAGGTACGGTGAGCGCGCCGGTCTCACGCCCGATCGGGGCACCACCGGATTTCCAGTTTCCGCCGACCGCATGCGCCGTGCTAGCCCAATTCGACGCCAAGTTCTCGTCGGCGTCGTTGTAGCGCCAGTCGACGTTGAACGGCAACAGTTCGACGTTTTCAAAAGTCCCGGGCGTGTCTGGAGTCGCGCTCAGGGCTGGCGGATTGTAGGCGATCTCGCTGATGACGATCTCATCGTGAAAACTAAAGCTATTCGGGCTCCCTGCTGTGGCGCTGTCAGGAAACAACCAGGCGCCGTTTTTTTCCTCCGCGCGACCGCGCAGCCGGCCGGTCTGTTGTTGGCCGTCGAGCACGATCGTCTTGCTGGCATCGTAGAGAAAAACATTCTCCGTATCTGCGGGGCGGAACCCGAGGGTCGCCTCGTCGAGCACTAACAATCCGCCAGCGGCGAGCGATTGTGCCGGCAAAAGAAACTCGCGCGCCGGATCACCGCCGACCGAGAGCACCATCCCGCCGAGCTCGGCCGCGGCAGACCCAGTATTGGCCAACTCGATCCAGAAGCTCGCCTCGCTTGCCGGCGGGATCTCGTTGATAGCGACTGGTGGCGCGGAACCTGGAGCCGCGTCTTCGATCACCATGTCAAGTTGCGCGCCAAATAGGATATCGCTGCTGATTCCGGAGGTCTGGTGGACTTCGACCGATAGCCGGTTCGTGCCGGCGACGGCGGCACCGGGTGGTAGCGGGATCGAAGTCGAAAGCTCGGCCTCGACGCTGAGTGTGGCGCGGGTGGCTGCGGTGATGACGCCTGCGGGGAGGTTGTGGCGAAGAACCTCGACGCCGTTGAGGTAGAAGACCGCACCGTCATCGACCAGGTATCGAATCGGTAGCGATTGCAGCGCGGAGGCCTGCCCTGCACTCAGTTCGAAATCCTTCTCGAAATAGTAGGTGACGATGAAGGGATTGTTGAGACCGGGGAAGGTGAATGGCGTGCGGATGGTGTGGTCGGGGCTGCTCTCGCTGCCGAAACAGGCCGCTCCAGATTTCCAATTTCCCGCAACCGGGTGCGCATCCGCCGCCCAACCCACGCCGAGATCATCTCCCTCGTCGTTGTAACGCCAGTCGGAATCGAGGCCGAATAGCGTGATCGTGGTGGTCGCGGGCGGCGCGTTCGCGTCGGGGAAATTCACCGCGCCTGGCGTGCCGCCGACCTGTTCGGAGTAAGTCCAATTCTCGCTCGGCTTGTTGGCGGAATACGGGCTGCGCTTTGCCAAGGTGGCGCCGGAGCCATCCGCCTCGACCGGCCAGCGACCGTTGTCGCCATAATCGAGTTCATCCATTAGGCGATCGCTCTGATTGATCAACTTCAGCGTCTCGCCATTGTTGTCGAGCGAGGCGGTAAACGGTCCGAGCTCCCCGGCAGGAGGCGTTTTGTAGACGACAAGATAATCGCCCGGATCGATAAATGTCCCCTGTGGGAAAGTGTAGCCGAGGCCATCGATTCGCCAGCCGGAAACATCGGTCATGATCCCCATCTGGTTGAACAACTCGACCCACTCGCCTTCCTCGCCTGCCCCCGGAGGGTTGTATTGGATCTCGTTGAAAACAACGACAGCGTCTGGTGCTCTAGCGGGGGCTATCTGGCACAAGGCTAGAGAGACGAGAAGGCAGGGGAATAGTCGTCGGGGCATTCGGGGTAGGGGCTGCGACAGTATAGCCCCTCCTCAGCCCCGAGGGCAAGGGCCGGCGACACAGATCTATGGGGGTCTTGATCGATCTAGTTTTCGCTGACGCGGTAGAAGAGCCGTGACCCTACACCGGCAAATTGTGTATCGACGTAGATGGTCGATTCGCCCTGCGAAGGGAAGGAATCGTTCAACTCGATCCAACCGCCCGGCGTTTCGGCGATTTTCAGGCTGGTCGATGCCTCGATCTTGTAATTCTTGTTAGGAAGCGAATTGAAAGTCAGGGTCACGGACGGGACCCGCTCGTCGTCGACTAGCGTCTCGCCTTTGCTGACAGCGGTGATCCGGAAGTTGTCCGAACCGATTCCGAACTCGCTGAAGTCGCCGTCCATGATGGCGGAGATCTGTTGCGCAGTCACCTGACCGGCAAAAATCGCGACATCATCGAGGCAACCATCGAAGCCTGTGAAGGCGTCGGCACGGCTGCCAATGTAGAGCGGGTTGGTATTTTGGCCGCCGAAGTTGTCCGGCATGGCACCGGTGGTGGTAGCGACCCCATTGACGTAGAAAGCAAAGGTGCCGCCCGGTGTCGCCGCGATGGCGACGTGGGTCCAGATATTGTCCGAGATTGCTGTGCCTGCGTCTGCCACGGTCCCCAATCCGCCGTTGCTATCTTCCCAGAGGAACTCCATGTGGCGGCCGGCGCTATTTAGGCGCAGTTCGTAGTTGCCGGGAAAATTCTGCGCCGAGCTTGTCCCCGGGCTCTTCGCGACGATGCCTTCCCACTCGACGCCGGTCGGTTTGACCCAGGCGGCGATGGTGATGGCGCCCTCGATGTTGAGACTGTCGGAGTGCGCTGCCTGCATGCCGACACTAGCCGCCAGTTGCATCACGCCGCTGTCGCGGGAGGCGTCGCTGCCCCAGCTTGCCGCCCCGTCCACTGCGGCGTTGTTGGCGAACTGGGATAGGTCCGGTTGCGGATCGGTATCGGCATCGAATGGCCAGTAGCCAACCAATGCAGTCGGCGGGGTGGGGGGGATGGTGAAACTCCAAGTCGAATCGTCGTCGATGCCGGCGAAGCTGTTGCCGGCGAGGTCGTCGATCGCGGTCGCGTCGATCTGGACGGCGTAGGATTTTTCGGCCAGGAGATCGCTGCTGAGATCGATCGTTAATTCCATGCCCGCCGAGCCCGTCACAGTGATCTGGGCGTCGTCCACCGGGATCACCGTTTGTGTCGCATCGCTCAGGTTCTTGATGGTGATATTGCCGTTGCCGATCGCGATTGCCTCGTCAAAGGTCGCTACGAGATTGTCACCTACTCTTGCCGTCACTGAATTGTTCGCCGGGCTCAGATCCGTAATGAGCGGTGCGTCCAGATCGGGGGCGACGGCGGTCAGGATTAGTTCCGCCTCCACCTCTGTCCCAGAAGGCGCACCGGTGGAGAGCACCCTGATGGTATATTCCTGGCCGTCGGCGGCGGTGCTGAAGTCGTGCGATCCGGCCAGGACTTCGTCGCCTGCGATCTGAAATTTGGCATTGTCAGTATCTCCGTCGCCAGCGACGAGAGCATAGGTGTAAGTATCACCAGGATTGGCCGGGTCGATGGAGGTGAGAGTGCCGATCATTTCACCCTCCGATACGGTTGACGAGAACTCGCGTGGGCTCAGGCCGATGCTCGGTCCGTTGAAGACCGGTCCGCTGGCTAGCGCAGCGATCTCCGCGGCGCTCAGGGAGCGGTTCCACAGTCCCACCTCGTCGAGTTTGCCGTTGATCGTGGTAAAGAAGTCTCCGCGGCTACCGAGGTAAAGCGGACTATCGTTCTGGCTGGTGAGGAAAGTAGCAGGCGTTGTGCCGCTGCCCGTTTCGACACCATTGATGTAGAATGAGTAAGCCCCGCTGTTGGTTCCGGTGATTGCAATGTGGGTCCATGTGTCCGCTGGAACGGAGTTACCGGTATCAACAATGCTCGGGGCTGTGTTAATGGCGTTGCCATCCTCCCATAGAAGCGTCTGGACTCCATCACCGTTGCCGAGGCGCAACTCGTAGTTGCCGGGGAAGTTCGGATTACTCCCGGCGCTAGGGCTCTTGGCGAGAATCGCTCCCCAGCCGGTCTCTGGCCGCTTGACCCACGCGCTGACCGTAAGCGCGCCAGTGATGTCGAGCGTGGCATCGTGGGGGACGAGGACGTGCTGGCCGCCGCCCGTGAGACTGAGCGATTCGCCTCCAGCGAGCTCCGCTGGGACATCGGCATCGAGGCTCGCGCCGCCCTCCAAGGTCCCATGGTTATCGTTTCCGGAAAGGTCCTCTGTCCCTCCGTCAAAAGTCCATAGCCCAACCAACCCATCCGTAATCTGAGCACGGGCACCCGCGGGCTGAAAAATGGCGATGAGGGCGCACGCCATGACGCCCGCTCTGATGATGTTCCATGCTGATTCTAGTTTCATTTGGGTAGGTTCTGGGGGTTATAAAAAAGCCCCGCCTGCGCGTTTGCGCGGGCGGGGCAAAACGTTGCCATCCGGGTGAGGAAGGAGGTGGCGTCCGCAGAAATTAAATTCGTCGCCGGCGCATTGCGAGCCCAGTGAGCGCCAGCGCACTCAGGAGAGCCGTCGAAGGCTCTGGCACGGGCACTCCGTTCAGGAAAATCGAGTTGATCTCCCCGGCGTCGAGCGCCTCATTCCAGATCGAGATTTCATCGAGGTTGCCGTTGATCGTGGTGAAGAGGTCGCCGCGGCTACCGAGGTAAAGCGGACTATCGTTCTGGCTGGTGAGGAAGCTAGCCGGCGTGGTGCCGGTGCCGGTCGCGACACCATTGATGTAGAAAGTATACGCTCCGCTGTTGGTTCCACTTAACGCGATGTGGGTCCAGATATCTGCTGCGACGGAGCTGGTATCGACGATGCTCGGAGCTGTATTTATGGAGGCGCCATCTTCCCATAGGAGCGTTTGGATTCCGTCGCCGTTGCCAAGGCGCAGCTCGTAGTTGCCGGGGAAATTCGGGTTACTGCCTTCGCTCGGGCTCTTAGCGAGGATCGCTCCCCAGCCAGTGGCCGGACGCTGCACCCAAGCAGTGATCGTGATCGCCCCAGCGATGTCGAGGCTGGCGCTGTCTGGAACCAGGACGTGTTGGGTTCCGCCTCCGACGGCGAGGGAAAATGCTCCGCCGCCAGTTGGGACGTTTGCAGAAGCGCTGGCTCCGTTGGTAAATGTTCCGTGGTTGCCGTTTCCAGAGCTGTCGTTTGCGGTGCCGTCGTTAAAGTTCCAATAGCCAGCGAGCGCTCCGTGAGAAATGGTCGCGGTTGCAAAGAGAGCTAGAGCAGGAAGGAGCAGTTTTAAATTCATAAAGGTAGGCTGAAAGACTATTTAACCACGAATTAGACTGAGTTTATTGCCGTTCGTCAATCCTTTTCGCCACCATAGACTAGCCGGCGTGGACAAATTAAAATTTCTGTTTATCACCGCGTTGCCTAATAATGAGCCAATATCTCGGATCACCTGGCTAAAAAATGATCTGATCGACCTGCTAGGGCGAGGAACCCAAATTCAGAAAGACCCGCAGGACGCCGCTATTTTCGGCGATGCCGAGATCCGGCAGCCCGTTCTGGTCGAGATCGATCACCGCCACCCCACGGGCGTCGCCAGCGACGCTGATGCCGCTTTCCGATGGCCCGACTTCTCGGAAATTGCCATCCCCATTACCCAGCAGCAGCAACCCAAGACCGCCAGACATGCGCCCGGTCTCGCGTTGCGGGCCATAGAAGTTTTGCGAGACGTACAGGTCGATCCTGCCGTCGCCGTCTGCGTCGAGAAATCCTAAGCCAAAACACGGGGCGAGCTGGGCGAGGCGGGGGAGGGGGCTGAAGTCGAAACCGCCACTGCCGTCGTTGATCAATACGCCACTCGCGAGTTCGTTCGCTTCGAGTCGCAGCGAACTCTCGAGCTTGGGTTCAGTGTAAATTTCGCCCAGCTTGGCGATGGCGAAGTCGTGATACTTGCCGAACTTTTCTCGAATGAACGGCATCGCATCGCTCGAACAGCTCCGCCCCCGGTTCGGGACGATCTCGCCATCTGGGCCAGCGTGTGCCTCGACGATATTCGCCCGCGCCCCGTCGCGGTTCTCGAAAACGCCGTAGTATAGTAATTGAGGTTTCTCGGGCGTCGGATGGTACTTGGTGTTGTGGCCAAAATTCCCAAGCGCGTAGTCGATGTCCCCATCACCATCGATGTCGGCGGCAGCGATGCAATTCCACCAGCCCTTGCGGTCCAGAAGCCCCGCGTCTGCGGTCGCCTCCTCCAGCTTACCAGAGCCGTCGTTACGCAGGAATTTTACCGGGCCGTATTCCGTCGTCACGAGCAGGTCGAGATCGTCATCGCTGTCCGCGTCCGACCACAGGGCGTCGGTCACCATGCCGAGGTCGAACCCTGCGCCTGAGTTCGAAAAATTCCCGCCATCATTGATCAGCAATTGGCTAGTCGTCGAGGTCGGGTATTGGCCGGGAACGACTCGGGCGCCGATGAACAGATCCAGATCACCGTCCTTGTCGACGTCCCCAGCGGCAACGCAACCGCCACTCGAACGAAGATCCGGCAGTGCGCCATCGGGAGCGGGCTTGAATTGTCCGCCGGTGTTCAAATAGAGTCGGTCTCGGAAAGTATCTGCGCCAGGTGTTCCTTCGACCCCGCCGCTGACCACGTAGAGATCCGCATCACCGTCGCCATCGGCATCGAAGAACAACGCGTCGATGTCTTCGCTCTCGGCTGCTGGTTCGAACACTTCCGCCTGGACTCTATTCAGGTTGCGGGCGTTCGGCTGGATCCAGAGTTGCCCCGGGCTGCCCGCCCCACCGCCGAGAAAAAAGTCCAGCAGCCCATTGCCATCGACATCTCCCCACGCCATCGCCGGCCCGAGCTGCGAGAGCCGGTTCGGCAGCAGCGGCTGTTGCTCGAAGTCGTCGAAGGCGCGCTCGACATGCTTGGCCGGCGTGGCCAGTTCCGCGAACATCGGTTTCGGCGCGGGCGCTCTATCAGGAGCAGGAGAGGGCTCTTCCGCGATGATGTAATGATGACCGGCTTCGAGGTCGCTGACAATCTGTTGGCCACCTGAAGGCCAGCGGATCGTCAGCGATTTGACGGAACTCGAGTCGCCAAGCCCGAAGATCACCTCGGCGGGATCGCATCCCAAGTAGCCTCGCACCGGCTGGAGGACGCGTACCAGTTTTGTCCCGCTCTCTGTCTCTGCCACCAGCTCGGCACCAATCGCGTGATGGTTTCCTCCGGATCCGCGCAGCCCGACCTTGAGCACCTTGCCGCTCGTAGAAGTGTTGCGATACAGCCCGACTGCGGACTCGAAGTCGTTCACGACGAGATCGAGATCGCCGTCGCCGTCGAGATCGCCAGTCGCTGCGCCGAAGCTGGTAGTCTCGGCTGCGAAACCCCAATCCTCGGAGACGTCCTCAAAGTCCAACCCGCCGCGATTGCGGAAGACGCGGTTGCGCTCCTTGAGTGGCTTGTAGTTGCCCCACGGGTTTTCTCCGGTGCGTGCATTGATCTCGCGCACCTCGGCACGCAGGTCGGCGTTGAAAAAATCGCGCGTCATCCCGTTTGAGAAGAATACGTCGTTGCGCCCGTCGCAATCGTAGTCGCCGATCTTTACCGCCCAGGTCCAGTCGGTGCTCGCAAGACCCGCCATCTGGGCTGCCTCGAAAAATCGGGGTGTGCCAGTGCTGATGAAGACCGCGTTGCGCATGTACTGCCGCGGGTTGCTGTATTCGAGAAACCAGCCGTCCTCGTTCATGTCGCCCATGTTCACCTTCTGTTTGTAGTGCGTCGTCGCCGCCATGTCGGCAGCGATGAAATCGAGCAGGCCGTCGCCATTGAGGTCGCCGGCATCACTTCCCATCGAAAACCACGGCGTGTTCGGCACCGCGTCCGCGATCACATCTGTAAAAGTGCCGTCGCCGTTGTTGTGGTAAAGGTTGTCCGGACCGAAAAAATCGTTGGCGACATAGAGATCGATCCAGCCATCGGAGTCGTAGTCCCACCACGTCGCCGACAGCCCCTGCCAGTGCCCACCCATCCCGGCGCTCTCCGCGACTTCGACGAACCTATGTCCACCGTCGTTGTAGTAGAGACGGTTGCGCTGGCCCGCGTCGTACTGTTCGAGCGTGCCGTCAGGCTTCAGCAGGGCACCGAGTTCGTCGCGGTGCTCCTCTGGCGTGATAACCGCGCCGCTCGGCAGCAGTTCAAAATCAATCTTCTCTGGGCGCGGCGCACCGGTGAGCCGGTTGGTGAGCAAGTGGGCATCGAGGTCGCCGTCGCGATCATAATCTACGAAACTCATCATCAGACTCGCCCCGGAGAAATCGAGCCCGAACTGTTCCGCCCTCTCGGTAAAGGTTCCGTCACCGTTATTGATAAAGAGCATGTTCGCTGACGCGTAAGCGCACACGTAGATGTCGAGGAGCCCGTCGCCCTGAATGTCGACCAGCGTCGCGCTGATCGACCAGACGTCATCGAGGTGCTTGTCGAGGCCGATCTCGGCGGTGATGTCCTCAAATTTGAATTCGCCTAGATTGCGGTACAATCGCGCACCCGAATGCGGCCTGGTGAGGAAAACGTCAGGCAGGCCATCGTTGTCAATGTCGCCGAGGGCGACGCCACCGCCCGCGAACGAAGTGGTCACTAATTCGCTTTCCGATGCGTCGCGTGGTGCCCAGACATGTTGGAAGTCGAGCCCGCTTCGGGTCGCGGAAATCTCCTCAAAAAGCGTCACGCCTTCGCTGCCAGATCTCGGGAGCAGTTCAGATTCTCCTATCTGCGCAGGCGCCATGATCTCCACCGCGCTCGATCTGGGCGTGGCGGGCGTTTCTGGCACAGCATTATTTTTTCCGCAGGCGGCTAGCCCGAGGGCGGTCACCAAGATGCTAGCTGGAATAGAAAGACGAAAAATCACGCTGCATCTTGGCAGAGACGATTGGAAAATGCCACCTCGGAGGATGATCAAAGCGAGTCCAACAGCGCACGGATGCCGTCGCGGAACGGCGTGTCGGCCTCGAACTCGAGCTGCGCGCGCGCCGCTTGCGGATTGCCGAGCGAGTGCTTGATGTCACCGGGGCGGTCTTCGCCAAATTTGATTGCCGGCACTTCTGGGTAAGCCTCTTTGAGGATGGCGACCAGATCGAGCAGCGTACTCGAGCGGCCGGTGCAGAGGTTGTAGATCCCGTCTGGTTGATCGGCATTGCTCGCCGCCCCGGCGATCGCCTTTGCCAGATCCTTCACGAAGATGAAATCGCGGCTCTGTTCGCCATCGCCGAACACCGTCGCCTGCCGGCCGGAGATGAAGCGCTCCGCGAAGATGCTGACAACTCCCGAGTAGGGTGATTTCGGATCCTGGCGCGGGCCGTAGACATTGAAAAAGCGGAAGCAGATCGACGAGATCCCATAGGAGCTCGCATACGCGCGCAGCAGCTGTTCGGACATCAGCTTCGCCGCGCCATACTGGCTGATCGGGACGGTCGCACCGGATTCCGCGAGCGGGAGGGCCGTGGAGTTGCCATACACGGCGGCCGACGACGCGAAGACGGTGCGCTTCACGCCATGCTTGCGTGCCGCCTCGGCGACCAGTTGGGTGGCGCCCACATTGAGGCGGAAATTCTTGCCGGGATCCTCCTCGCCTGCGGGCACGCTGACGAGGGCGGCCAGGTGGACGATGCTGTCGGGGCGGTGCTGGTCGACGGCGGCCTCGACTACGCCCGGCTCCGTGATGTCGGCCTCGATCAGGCTGAAGGCGTCGCTCGATTCTGCACCTGCTAGGTTCTCGCGCTTGCCTGTCGAAAAGTCGTCGATCCCCACGACTTGTCTCCCGGCTTCGAGCAGGGTGTCAGTCGTGTGGCTGCCGATGAAACCACCAGCCCCGGTAATGAGTATCTTCTGCATGGGGATTCCTCGCACTCCTTCCACAGGGCGCAATCAGTTTTCGATCGCATCGTAGATCATCCCCTTGAGACCGCGCTCGAGAGTCCACTGGTAGGGCATGAACTGGCGCATCGTGATGACGAGTAACTCGTCGTCCGGCGACATCCAATAGTGCGTGCTCGCGGCTCCTCCCCAGCCGAACTCGCCGACCCGAGCTGCCGGATCCCAGTCCCCCTTGGCGGTCACCACCGAAAATCCGAGGCCGAATCCGATGCCGATGCGGGTGTCGCCAATCCCGATCGGCATCGCCTCGTCCGGGATCTGGTTTGTGGTCATCATAGCGACCGTCTCAGGCTTTAGAATCCGGGTGCCCTCGAGCTCCCCACCGTTGAGGATCATCTGGCAGAAGCGGAAGTAGTCGCCTGCCGTCGCGACGAGCCCGCCTCCACCCGAGAGGTTCTTTGGCTTATCCAGGTAGTCGCTCGTCGCCGGCGCATCGATCACTCGGATCTGCCTGTCATCTTCCCTTGCGCCGTTGAGCGCGGCCAGGCGGGGGGCTTTCTCAGCCGGGACGAAGAAGCCGGTGTCGGGCATCCCTAGCGGCTCGAAGAGGTGCTCGTGGAAGTACTGGTCTAGGGGCTGGCCGGAGATCACCTCGACGACCCGGCCTAGCACGTCGGTCGAGACGCTGTAGACAAATTTCGTCCCCGGTTCGCATACCAGTGGGAGTTTGGCAATCGCTCTAACGTCGTCCGCAAGTGGCCGATCGCGCTCGCCAATCCCTGCTGCGATGTAGTCGGCCGCGCCAAAGAAACCGTAGCTGAGACCTGAGGTGTGGCGCATCAGGTCGCGGATCCTGATCTCGCGTTCCGGCTTCTCGCCGCTCTGCAATCTCACCTCTTTGAACTCGGGGATGAACTTCGAGACCGGATCGTCGAGTTCGAATTTCCCCTGCTCGAAGAGCTGCATCGCCGCGGTGGTGGTGATCGACTTGGACATCGAGAAGATGCGGAAGATCGTGTCGCGCTCCATCGGTTTCCCACTCGCGAGGTCGCGCACACCGTAGGTGTTGAACTGGACGATCTTCCCCTTGCGCGCGATCAGCGTCACTGCTCCAGCGACCATTTTCTCGTCGACGAGTTTCTGCGTCGCCGCATGCACCTCGACAAGCTTGGCCTCCGACATCCCGGCGAGCTTGGGCGCGGCCACCGAGAGGTCTTTTGCCTGTAGGGGGAGACAGGCAAGGAGCGGGGCGAGACAGATAAGGGGGCGATGCATAGGGTGGAATCTGCGGTATTCAAACAGGATTGGCAACCAGCAAGGGAGAGGGGCTGGGGAGGCGATGACGAAATCCGACTTGAAACACGGGCGCCTGTCGCGATGGAAGGCGGATGGGAATCTCGTTTTCAGAATTCGGTGACCGCCTGCGGTCGGGGTCAGGTATCTTCGACCTGATGGCAGATCTGGGGGAGGCGCTGACAGAGAACCCGCAGATGCGCATGATGGGTGGGGGAAACCCGGGACATATCCCGCAGGTGCAGGCGGTCTGGCGGGAGCGGATGCGTGCCCTGGTCGAGTCCGGGGATGATTTTGATCGCATGCTCGCCAATTACGATGGCCCGCAGGGTAGCCCCGCATTCCTCAAGGCGATGGCCGACCTCCTCAAGCGCGAGAATGGCTGGGACGTCAGACCAGAAAACATCGCGATCACCAACGGTGGGCAGACGGCATTCTTCTTCCTCTTCAACATGCTCGCCGGCCCGTGCCCGGGTGGTATCAAGAAGCGGATCCTGCTGCCGCTCGCACCAGAATACATCGGATACGCCAACCAGGGGATGGGTGAGGACCTGTTCGATACCCGGCACCCGAAGATCGAGCAGGTCGATGAGCACACGTTCAAATACCGGGTCGATTTCGACACGCTCGAAATCGGTGACGATATCGCCGCGATCTGTGTCTCGCGCCCGACCAACCCGAGCGGCAATGTTTTGACCGACCACGAGATCGAGCGCCTGCGCGACCTGGCGAGGGCGAAGGGGATCCCGCTGATCATCGACAACGCCTACGGCGCGCCATTTCCAAACGCGATCTTCCAGGACGTGAACCCGGTCTGGGACGACGGGATCATCCTGACGATGAGCCTGTCGAAACTGGGCTTGCCCGGGACGCGCACGGGAATTGTCGTCGCGCCGGAGGAGGTGATCCACGCGCTCTCGGTGATGAATGCAGTGGTGGGGCTGGCGAACAACAATATCGGGCAGGCGCTGGTGCGGCCACTCATCGAGAGCGGCGAGATCATTACAATGAGCCGCGAGGTGATCCGCCCGTTTTACCAGGAGCGCTCGCTGCGCGCGATCGAGCATGTCCGCGAGAGTTTCGATGACAGCCTGCCATATGGGATCCACGTGAGCGAGGGAGCGTTCTTCCTCTGGTTGTGGTTCCGCGATCTCCCGGTCTCGACGCGCGTCCTGTATGAGCGGCTGAAGGAACGCAGCGTGCTGGTCGTGCCCGGGGAATACTTCTTCTTCGGCCTGGCGGAAGGGGACCCTT
>Ga0316197_10001542_pt1 | contig 16366 bp, 15 predicted proteins | sample OudBiesiAoxic_MG_FD_204939 | JGI IMG/M metagenome (GOLD analysis project Ga0316197, IMG submission 204939) | Coastal sediment microbial communities from Oude Bieten Haven, Netherlands - site A oxic | ecosystem: Environmental > Aquatic > Marine > Coastal > Sediment | place: Netherlands... | reverse complement strand
ACAAGGTGCGACACGAACGCCGCCGCGTCCAAGAGTTCTCGATCAGGACCAGACGTTCCCTGCACCCACAGATTTTCCCTCACTCACGCCGACAACGCGAGCCTTTCACCAACAATTGCTCAGCAGGCTCCTAGCGCCGCCCAATCCCCGTTTGCGTGTGGTTTTCTGCCCCGCAGCGGGGCAGAAAACCACACACGAATGTCGCGGTCGGGGCGCTCAGCTGCCTGCGGACGTCACGGCGTCGGCGTCGTCGTGTCGCTCGACCGCATCGTCGCCGCGTTTCTCCAGCTGATCGACGCCGTCGGATTCCGAATCTTCGCCTGCGGTTGCGTCGGCGAGTGCGAGCAGCGCGATCGCAGTGGCCACGGCCACCACGCGGAACACGATCGTGTGGCGGTCCTGGCTGCTCGGATCGAGCAATGCGGCCGCCCCAGGCCCATCGTCGTCGCAAGGACGCCGACGGCGGCGAGGAGCCGGCCCCGCCGTCGCCACAGGGCAACGGCGAGGTCAACGAGTGGGAAGCGGCCGACGACTCCCGCCAGAACCGATCCGCGGCGATCAGTCATCCGATGCCATCCGTTTGTGTGTGATGTTCCGCCCTGCTGCGGGGCAGAAGATCACACGCAAACGTCGGGGTCGGGCGGTGGTCGGGTGGTCGGGGTGGTTGGGTGGTGTGGGGTGCAGGCGGGGATCAGCCGGCGTCGGTCGGGACGTGCGGTCCTGCTCCGAAGCCCATCGAGCCGGTGGCCCCTCGCAGCGCGTCGAGCGGGTCGCGAACGTCGTCGACGTAGCCGAGGGCGTAGGCCCCGATCCGGTAGCCCATGAGCTTGAGCAGGTCGTCGTCGAGCGTGCGCGCCACCTCCGGTGGGCAGGACAGGTACTGGTTCTCCTCCTGTCGCAGCCAGGCGACGCAGTACGTGAGGTTCAGCCCCGTCCGGACCACATCCGATCGGTTGGCGCCACCGCCGTGGTACACCTTGCCGGTGTAGAGCAGGCACGAGCCCTTCGACATCTCGGCCGGCACCGTCTCGGCCACGTCGTGGTCGAGCGCCACCGGCCAGTCCTGGCTCCCTGGGATCACCCTCGTGGCACCGTTCTCCTCGGTGAAGTCGGTCATCGCCCAGATCGTGTTGCACTGCGGGTGGACGTCGGACGGGAACGGGAAGAAGTCGAACGCCCACTCGTCACGGTGGATCGACTGGCCGGGCGAACCCGGGCCGATCGAGATGATCTGGGTGAGGTGGAGCTGGAATGCCGTCGCCTGATGCAGGAGACGTCCTGCGACGTCGAGCACCAGCGGGTGCGACACGAGATCGCGGGACGCCTCGGAGCGAGCGACGAGGCCGCCGGTCCGTTTCGTCGTCCGACCCGAGAAGTCGTCGGAGCCGAACGGCGTGGCGTCGACGTACGGGGCCATCTCGTCGGCCACCCGATCGATCGTTTCCGGCGATGCGAGTTCGTCGATGATCAGCGCCCCCTCGGCTTCGAGGACGGCATGCAGTTCGTCGGCCGATGCGGACGCGGGCAGATGTGTCACTCCCATGGGACGACCGTAGTGCGATGCCCGATCAGCCCCGGGGTGGAGGAGAATGGGCCGGATGGTCGATTCGCCGGGCGTACATCCGTGGAACGCTGTCCCCGTGCCCTCGATCATCGAGACCGAAGGATTGGTCATGGAGTTCCCCGCCACGCGTGCGTTGGACGGTCTCGATCTGCGCGTCCCGTCGGGGGTGACCGGCCTGGTCGGCGCAAACGGCGCCGGCAAGACCACGCTGATCTCGCTCGCGCTCGGCCTGCTGAGACCGACGGCGGGGACGGTCCGGGTGCTCGGTCTCGACCCGACGCTCGACGGTCCCCGACTGCGGGCGATGATCGGGTACGGGCCCGAGCGCAACGTGCTCCCCGACGACATGCAGGCGTACGACTTCGTGCGCCACTTCGCCCAGATCCGCGGCCTTCCCCACGACGAGGCTCGCTCGCGAGCGAGTGACTCGCTCTATCTCGTCGGTCTCGGCGAAGAGCGGTTCCGTGCGCTCGGGACGATGTCGACCGGGCAGCGACAGCGGGTCAAGCTCGCCCAGGCGATCGCCGCCGACCCGAGTCTGATCGTGCTCGACGAACCGACCGACGGGCTCGACCCGGTGCAGCGCGACGAGATGCTCGGGATCATCGTCGACGTCAACCGTCAGTTCGGGATCGACGTCATGTTGTCGTCCCATGTGCTCGAAGAGGTCGAGCGAATCTGTGACCACGTCGTGGCGCTCGACGCCGGCCGTCTGGTCGCGCAGGGTTCGATGACCGAGCTGGCCGGAGCGCTCGGCGGTGTCGAGGTCGAGCTGATCGACCTCGCAGACCGTCCCAACTCGATCACCGCAGTCGAGCACGACCTGATCGAGCGCGGCCTGACCGTCCGTCGGCTGGACTTCTCGCTGTCGGTGTCGGGCGCCAGCGACGACGAACTGTTCGACGCCGTCGTGGCTGCCGTCGCGGCGGCGCAGGCACGGGTGAAGACACTCGGCCGTCGTCGGCGCACGCTCGATGACGTGTTCACGAGCGACATCGTGCCCGTCGACCAACCCGGGGTCGGGTCGTGAGTCAGCCACCACCCACCGCCGCCGGCCCACCCGGGGCGCAGATCGTCGAACGCGGCTTCCAACGCTACGACGGGCCACGCGCCGGCGTGCCGCAGGCCATCCGCAGCGTCGCATGGCAGAGCATCCGCTCGACACTCGGTCTCGGCCGACCGGCGCGGCACAAGATCTTCCCGGTCCTCGCGATCGCGATCGCCTACGTGCCGGCGATCGCGTTCGTCGGCATCTCCGTCATCGTGGGCGACATCCTCGACCCCAACGAGATCGCCGACTATGCGAGCTACTACGGGTTCATCACCGCTGCGATCCTGCTGTTCGCCGGGCTGGTGGCACCCGAGGTGCTCGTCGGGGACCGCCGCAACGGGATGCTCGCGATGTACCTGTCGACGCCGCTGTCGCGGGGGACCTACCTCGCCGCGAAGGCCGTCGCCGTGCTGCTCACGCTGGCGCTGGTCACGCTCGGGCCGCCGCTGCTGTTGCTCGTCGGGTACACGTTCGAGAACGCCGGTCCGGACGGGCCGACCGAGTGGCTGACCGTGGTCGTGCGGATTTTCGTCTCGGCGTTCGCGATCTCCGGGGCACTCAGCGCAGTGTCGATGGCCGCGTCGAGCCTGACCGACCGCCGAGCGTTCGCCTCGATCGGCGTCGTCCTGCTCGCGCTCGCGTCCCCCGCGGTTGCGTCGGCGTTGGTCGAAGGTGCCGAGCTGTCGACCAATTGGCGTCTGATCGATGTGTTCTCGATGCCCTTCGAGCTCGTGTTCCGCATCTTCGGCGAGCCGGGCAACTTCCCGGAGCTGTCGACGTTCAACGTCGTCGCTGTCAACCTGCTCTGGATCGTCGGCGGACTCGCCGTCGTGATCTGGCGGTACTCGCGACTGGTCGTGGCCCGATGAGCGACGAGACCCCCGTGCGTGCCGAACGGGCCGCGGTCCCGCCGCCACCTCCTGCGCCTCCGACGACCCCGGCTCCCATGCCACCGCCGCCGCCGCCGGGGTCCCAGCCGCTCGGCGGCCCGCCGCCCGTCGCGCCGCCGCCCGGTCCGCCGTCGCCACTGGAGGGCATGATCGCCATCAACAACGTGTCGAAGTTCTTCCGGTCGGTCGTTGCGGTCAGCGATGTCAGCTTCGCGATCGACCACGGGGTGACGGCGCTGCTGGGGCCGAACGGTGCCGGTAAGTCGACGCTGTTCCGGATGTTGTGCGGCTTGACGCCGCCGTCGCGCGGCACCTTGCGGGTGCTGGGCAAGGATCCGCGCCGCGACCGCGAGGTGCGCGGCGAGGTCGGGCTCGTCCCGCAGCAGGACGCGCTCTTCGACCACCTCACCGCGACCGAGTTCGTGTCGGTCGCCGCGCGAACGCAGGGTGTCGACGCCGACCGGGTCGACGATGTGGCCCACTGGGCGCTGGAGCAGGTCGATCTGCACGACGTCGGGTCGAAACCCGTCGGGCAGTTCTCGAAGGGCATGCGTCAGCGGGTCAAGGTCGCCGCGGCGTTGGTGAACGATCCCCGGATCCTCGTGCTCGACGAGCCGCTCACCGGGCTCGACCCGGTCCAGCGACGACGGATGATCGCGCTGTTCCACCGACTCGGCGACGAGGGACGGTGCGTGCTCGTGTCCAGCCACGTCCTCGACGAGGTCGCCCGGCTCGGTTCCAATGTGCTCGTCGTCGCCCAGGGACGCCTGGTGGCGCGCGGCGACTATCGCGACCTGCGCGAGCTGATGGACGACCGCCCCCACCGGATTCGGCTGGGAGCCTCTGATCCCCGCCGTCTCGCCACCGAACTGGTCGCGCGCGGGCTCGTGACTGCGCTCACGCTGCACGCCGGCGACGTCGTGGTCGAGACGCTCGATGTCGACGCACTCGGGCGTCAGATCGCTCCAATCGCGGTCGGGTTGGGCGTGCGTCTCGACGAGATCCATCCGCTCGACGACGACCTCGAGTCCGTGTTCCGCTACCTCGTGGAGGGCCGATGACCGATCACGCCGTCGACCGGCAATCATCCGACGGGTCACCGCCCGCGTACCCCGAAGGGGTCGGACGGAGCTCGGTCCGTGCCGTCGACGCACTCGCGGTGACGTATCGCCTCGTGCTCGGGCAGATGCGGAGTACGGGTCGGATCGTCGCACTCCTGCTGCTGTCGTTGACGGCGACGGTCGCCGGCTTCGCCGTCGGCACGGCCGACTCGGCGACGATCGACGAGGCCGCCGCAGTGATTGCGAACCTCGGTTTCGCCGTGGTCGTCCCCGTCGTCTGTCTCGTCTTCGCCGGCGGTGCGATCGGCGACCTGCGCGACGACAAGACGCTCGTGTACCTCTGGCTTCGTCCGATGCACCGCTGGCCGATCGTCGTCGGCGCTGCGTTGGCGGCGTTCACCATGGCCACGCCGATCATCCTCCCTGCGGTGGTCGCCGCCGCAGCGCTGACCGGTGCCGGGAACGGGCTCGTCGGGGCCACGCTCTTGGCCACCGTGGTCGGCGTGGTCACCTACACCTCGATCTTCACGATGCTGGGCGTGTGGTTGAAGCGCCACATCGTGTGGGGGCTCGCCTACATCCTGATCTGGGAGGGTTTCATCGCGCTCGGCGGGCCGGGTGTCGCTCAGTTCGCCATCCGGACCTACACCCGCTCGATCATCGTCGACCGGACCGGAGCCGACCTCGCCGGCGCCAACTTCTCGACGCTGACGGCGGTGGTCGTGCCGCTCGCCGTCAGCGTGGTGACGCTCGCCCTGGGGAGCTGGCGACTCAGCCACCAGGACGTCGACTGACCGGAGCGCTCATCGCCTCGGGGTCAGCGGGGGATGCGGCCGGTCTCGTAGGCCCACATGGCGATCTCGACGCGGTTGCGAACGCCGAGCTTCGTCATCAGGCTGGCCACGTGGGTCTTGACGGTGCTCAGGCTGATGTGGAGTTCGTCGGCGATCTCCACGTTGGTGCGGCCCCGCGCGACCGTGAGCACCACTTCCTCTTCACGCTCGGTCAACGGTTCGATCGGTTGGGCCGGCGTCGCGGCGCCGGCTGCCTCGGCGAACGTCCCGAGCAGCCGGGCTGTGACGCTCGGTGCGATCAACGCGTCACCGGTCGATGCCGCGCGAATGGCCTGGACGAGCAGCTCCGGCCCCGCGTCCTTCAAGAGGAATCCGCGAGCACCCGCCTTGAGCGCGCCGTGCACGTAGTCGTCGAGATCGAAGGTCGTGATGACCACGATGGCCAGCGGTTCGGTGACGTCGGGACCGGCGAGCTGACGTGTTGCCTCGATCCCGTCGAGTTCCGGCATCCGAATGTCGAGCAGGCACACGTCCGGGCGGAGCTTGCGGGCGAGCGCGACGGCCTGGCGACCGTCTGCCGCTTCCGCGACGACCTCGATGCCGTCCTGCGCATCGAGGATCATCCGCAATCCGGTGCGAACCAGGTCCTGGTCGTCGGCGACCAGCACCCGCAGGGTCACACCTGGACCCCGTCGAGCGGGATGGTCGCCTCGACGCGCCAGCCGTGGAGCGGCTTCGGCCCGGCTTCGAGCGAGCCACCGAGGAGATGTGCGCGTTCGGCCATCCCGACGAGCCCGAAACCCGACGAGGACCGCATCGCAGTCGGCTCGGTCCGCCCGTCGTCGTCGACGACCAGGAAGACCGCCTCACGATCGAGCCCGACGTGCACCGTCACCGTCGTCGCATCCCGCGCGTGGCGGCGTGCGTTCGTGATCGCCTCCTGAGCGACGCGGTAGAGCGCCGCGCCGACGGTCGGGCCGATGTCGCCGACATCGTCGTCGACGTGCACGTCGATCCGGGGACGGCCATCGTCGCGCGCCAGCCGGTGCAGGTCGACGAGACCCGGCTGTGGGGCGAGTGCCGCGTCGTCGGACCCGCGCAGCGTCCCGACGATGCCGCGCATTTCCGCCAGCGTGCGTGACGCCTCCTGCTCGATCACGGCCAGCGCGTCGAGCGCCGCTGCTGCGTCGGTCACGCCGACCACCTGGCCCGCCTGCGCGCGTACGGCGATCGCGGACACGTGGTGGGCGACCGTGTCGTGCAACTCGCGAGCGAGGAGCTCGCGTTCTCGCGCCTTGACCTCCTCACGGTCGCGGTCGCGGCTCCCCACGAGGTGGCGGACTTCGGCGCCGAGCACCGCGGGGAAGAGGAACACGAGCGCGCCGCCGATGGCGTCACCCACGCCGGTCCAGTCGGTGAGCAGGCTGGAGACGAAGGTGACGACCATCACCCCGAGGCCGAGTGCCGCGTGTCGTCCCGACGCCCACCTGAACAGCGCGTACGGCAGGATCAGCAGGAACGCCGAGCTGTAGAACTCGATGGGCGGATGGTCGAAGGCGCGGGCGAGCTTCTCGATCCCGACCACGGTCGAGAACGCCACGATCACCATCGCCAACGGATGGGTCCGTCGCCACAGCAGCGTGAGCACCGCGCCTGCGATCACGATCGTGGCCACCGGACGCCACGGCACCTCGTCGCGGAAGATCCCCTCGACGACCACGGCCGGCACGAGCAGCGCGACCAGCACCCAGTCCCGCCAGACCCGGCGCGGAGGATCGGCGACGGCCGGTTCCGCCAGCAACGTCGGGAGCAGTGCGTCGGCCACGTCCACAGCGTAGAGAAGCACAGCGGGCGCCGTATCGGCCGAAAGGACGATCCCGGACTGACCCGTTCGGTCGGTGCGGAAAGGGCCGGATCACCGATGCCGCAGCCGGCGGGGATCGAGACCATGGATGCCGACGTCGCCGGTCGGCGACCTCGGACCACCCGTGGAGGAACCCATGTCATCTGCCCTGTACCGAATCGGGCACGCCGCTGCTCGTCGCCCCGGTCGCGTGATCGCCGCATGGCTGGTGATCGCGATCGCCGTGGTCGCGGCATCCGCGTCCTTCGGACGCGATCTCGACGACTCGTTCGAGGTTCCGGGTGTCGACTCCCAGCAGGCGGTCGAGTTGCTCAGCAGCGCAGGATCCGACAGCGCCGGCTTGACGGCCAGAGTCGTGGTGACCCCGCTCGACCCGGGAGCGACCCTCGACTCACCGGCGAGCGAGGAGGCGATCGCACGATTGCGGAGTGACGTCGTTGCGTTGCCGAACGTCCTGTCCGTCAGCGAGCCCTCCGCCGCCGGCGGGATCTCCGCCGACGGTCGGGTCGCCGTGCTGACGGTCCAGTACCCGGTCCTCGAAGCGCTCGATGTGGCCGACCTCGACCGGCTGCGCGCGACGATCGCCGACGCTCGCGTCGACTCGACGCTCCAGATCGAGGCGGGCGGCGACCTGTTCTTCGCCTTCGACGAACCGGAGACGGGTGCGAGCGAGCTGGTCGGGCTGTTGGTGGCGATGATCGTCCTCCTCGTCGCGTTCGGTTTGCTGATCGCCATGGGTCTGCCGATCGGGATGGCGCTGTTCGGGCTGGCCGTCGGCATCAGCTCGATGTCACTGATCGCGTACGTCATCGACGTGCCGAGCTGGGCACCCCAGATCGGCAGCATGGTCGGGCTCGGCGTCGGCATCGACTATGCGCTCTTCCTCGTCACGCGTCACCGTGAGTTCCTGCATCGCGGCCTCGACGTCGCCGACGCGGCGGGTCGCGCGGTCGCGACCGCCGGACAGGCCGTGATCTTCGCCGGCGGTACGGTGGTCATCGCGATTCTGGGTCTCGCGGTCGCCGGTGTTCCGTTCATGACCGCAGCTGGTGTGGCGATCTCCGTGATCGTGCTCATCATGGTGGTCGCGTCGGTGACGCTGCTCCCCGCGTTCCTGGGTGTCGTCGGCCCGTGGATCGATCGACTCGGCCTCCACCGGCGCCATCGCACCGGGCGCGTCGGTACGGGCTGGACCCGCTGGGGTCGTCACGTGGCGAGCCACGCATGGGCGTATGCGATCGGCGTGACCGTGCTGCTGCTCGCGCTGACCGCACCGGTGCTGTCGCTCAACCTCGGGTTCCCCGATGACGGGACGCAGCCCGAGTCGCAGACGCAGCGCCGTGCCTACGACCTGGTTGCCGACGGCTTCGGGGCCGGGATCAACGGGCCCCTCGTGGTCGCGGTCGACATTTCCGAAGACGGCTCGGTGGTCGATCCGCTGCGGATCGCCATCGCAGCCGATCCCGGCGTGGCATCGGTCGGCGCACCGCGGGTCGACCCGGTGAACGGTGTGGCGTCCCTGGTGGCGATTCCCGACACCGCGCCGCAGGACGATGCGACGTACGCAACGGTCGAGCGATTGCGTGCCGAGGTGTTTCCCAGCGTGCTCGAGGGCCGTGCGGCGACGGCCCACATCGGTGGGTCGACCGCCAACTTCGGCGACGTCGCGGGCCGCGTCACCGACCGCCTTCCCGCCTTCATCGGCGCGGTGATCGCACTGTCGTTCCTGCTGCTGATGATCGTCTTCCGCTCGGTGCTGGTCCCGCTCAAGGCGGCGTTGCTGAACCTGCTGAGCATCGGTGCCGCGTACGGCGTGCTGGTCATGGTGTTCCAGTGGGGGTGGGGCAAGGACCTGATCGGTCTCGAGTCGACGGTGCCGATCGTCTCGTTCATCCCGATGTTCATGTTCGCGATCCTGTTCGGCCTCTCGATGGACTACGAGGTCTTCCTGCTGTCACGGGTTCGAGAGGAGTACCTCGCAACCGGCGACAACGACACGGCGGTGATCCACGGGTTGGCGACGACCGCACGGGTGATCACGTCGGCAGCGCTGATCATGATCTCGGTGTTCGGCGGCTTCGTCCTGGGCAGCGATCCGACCACGAAGATGTTCGGCCTCGGACTCGCCACGGCCATCTTCGTGGATGCGACGATCGTGCGCATCGTGCTGGTCCCCGCCACGATGAAGTTGATGGGCGACGCGAACTGGTGGCTCCCGGCGTGGCTCGACCGCCGGTTGCCATCGGTCGACATCGACGGCGAGTCGGACCTCCCGATGGATGTGCCCGTCGAGGGCCCCGAGCCCGTCGCCGCGATCTGACGCCAGCGGTGAGATGTGAGACCGACAGGTGGTCTCACATCTCACCGGACCGGTCGGTTCAGGCGGCGGCGCGGGTCTTGCGGAGCACGGGGTCGGCGACCCCGAGGCCCTTGTCGGCGAGCCACATCACCGTGCCGGCAGCGCCGGGCGTCTCGTTGTCGACGAGGTTGCCCATCACCGCGAGGGTGATGTTGGCGATCGATTCGGTGCTGACCGAGAACTGCAGCCCGGTCTTCAAGATCCAGGGGTGCCCGATGAGGAACGAGAAGCGTCGACCGGTCCTGAGGAACGCGTCGAACCGCTCGCCCACCTCGACGTCGTAGCGGTCGGGTGCGGTCGCCGGATCGGCGACGAACAGGTCGGCGGCGAGCATCCCCGACTCCAGCCCGTAGTCGATGCCCTCCCCGTTCATCGGGTTGACGAGGCCGGCGGCGTCGCCGATCGCGACCCATCCCGGCCCGTGACGCTTCTGGGTCGACATCGGGAGCCGCCACGCCCGCGGACGTTCGAGGTTGGGGCCCAGTTGCCAATCGTCCTCGACGACCAGTCGGTACGAGTCGATCATCGTGTTGAGGTTCAGCTGCTTGAACCCCTTCATCGTGGAGAGTGCGCCGACGCCGATGTTCACCGTTCCGTCACCGGCCGGGAACATCCAGCCGTAGCCGGGGACCGCCGTGCCGTTCTCGTTCTTGAGCGACAGCATCGCCTCCAGGTGTTCGTCGCCGTGGCGGGGGGTCTCGGCGTAGGTGCGGATCGCGAGCCCGAAAGTCTCGCCCTCCACCCGGGTGGCGCCGAGCATCCGGGCGACCTGGCCGGGAGGGCCTGCGGCAACGATGGTCAAGTCGGCGTGGAGCCGCTCGCTGGGGCCGGTTGCCACCCGGTCATCGCTGGTGGGTCGCGCCTCGACGCCGACCACGCGTTCACCGTCGAACATCGGCACGGCCTCGGTCTCGAAGCGGATCTCGGCACCCGCCGTCGCAGCAGCATCGATCAGCGCTGCGTCGAGCCGCCGCCGCGGCCACACCGCTCCGTGGTTCGGGAAGCGGCCGGTCGTCGGCCAATCCAACTCCCGGGTCGTGTTGCCGGCGATCATCCGCAGGCCACGGATGCGATGGGCATCGGCCATGTCGATGTCGAGCTCACGAAGCGCGCCGACGGCGCGCGGCGTCAGGCCGTCACCACAGACCTTGTCCCGGCCGTGCGCGCCTTTCTCGAAGACGACGACGTCGGCGCCCAGCCGGGCGGCGCGAATCGCGGCAGCCGCGCCCGCGGGTCCGCCGCCGATGATCGCGATGTCGACTCGTCTCACGTCTCCACGGTGCCCGGAAACCGACCGTTTTGCACGGTTGAGCTGCCGAAACGGGGAGCGGCACCCGTCACGTCAGATCCTTACCGAACCTTTCGATTTCCCATCGCCACCGCTGACCATCGAGCCGTTTCATGAAGTTCATCAACCCCCCGGAACACACTTCCGACCACGAAGGAGTACTGACCATGAATCACCGCAAGATCCGCACCGGACTGCTCGCCGCAGCCCTCGCCGGTGGCACCCTGCTCGGGGCCACCCAGATCGGAGGGGTCGTCAACGCTCAAGCCGACGATGCTCCGGTGGAGGAACGCGAGCGCCCGATCTTCGACGACCTCACCGAGGAGGAGCGCGAGCAGCTCCGTGAGGAACGCCGCGAACGCCGCGAAGCTCGGCGCGAAGTGCGCCAGGCAAACGGCCAGGAAGTGGCCGACCTGCTCGGCGTCGAAACCGATGTCCTCCGCGACTGGATTCACGGCGGCGGGACGCTGGCCGAGATCGCCGAACAGAACGGCGTCGACGTCGATGCCGTGGTCGACCTGATCGTCGAGCAGAAGAACGAGCGCATCGACACCGCGCTCGAGAACGGACGGATCGACGCCGACGACGCCGACGAGATCCGCGCCGAGCTCGAGGAGCGGGTGACCACTCGCGTCAACGAAGGCCGCCCCGAGCGGGGCGAGGGCGAGGGGTTCGGCCCCCGCGGCGACCGCGGCCCCCGCGGTGGCCACGGTGGTCCCGCTGATGCACCGGCGGTCGACGACGGCGAACGCTGACCACCAGCACCACGTCCGTCTCGGACGCGTCTCCACGACCCCACGGGGCTCGGCCGGCGTCCCTCCGCCCGGTCGAGCCCTCGTGGCGCGTCGCCCGTCCGGTCGGGGGCGCCACCTAGATTGAGCCCGAGATGCCCACCATCCTGATCGCCGAAGACGACAAGCAGATCCGTGAGGCCCTCGACCGCATCCTGCGGTTCGAGGGCTATGAGACCGTCTTGGCCCGGGACGGCGCCGCAGCGCTGGAAGCGTTTGCGGGCGATCGGCCCGACATCGCGATCCTGGACATCAACATGCCGTTCGTCGACGGGCTCAGCGTCACCCGGAAGCTCCGTGACCGAGGCGACCGTACCCCGATCCTGATTCTCACGGCGCGCCAGGCGACCGCCGACCGGGTCGAGGGGCTCGATGCCGGCGCCGACGACTACCTCCCGAAACCGTTCGAACTCGACGAGCTGCTCGCCCGGGTCCGCGCCCTGCTGCGCCGCAGCGGCAACGGCGCGGTCACCCCGGCGATGGTCGTCGCCGACCTCACCGTCGACACCTCGAGACACCAGGTCACCCGCGCCGGTCGGACCATCGACCTGACCAAGACCGAGTTCGACATCCTCGAGTTGCTCGTCCGCAATGCCGAGATCGTGCTGTCGCGGAGCCAGATCTACGAGGAGATCTGGGGCTACGACTTCGAGTCCTCGTCGAAGTCGCTCGATGTCCATGTCGGCTACCTGCGCCGGAAGCTCGAGGAAGCGGGCGAATCCCGGCTGGTGCACACGGTGCGGGGTATCGGCTTCGTGGTCCGGCCGCCGGAATGAGCCTGCGGACACGACTCGCCGTCCTGTTCGGGCTGGTCGCACTGGTGGCGAGCGCGCTCGTGGGCACGTTTGCGTTCCGCAGCACCGCGAACGAACTCCGCGCCGCGACCGACCGTTTCCTCGAAGCCCGAGCGGCCGAGACCGGCCAGGCGTTGCGTGAGCTGATCACCGACTTGCGCACCGGCTCGGAGTCCAACGGCCGACCGAGCCCGTCCCGAACCGGGCGCGTGGAGAACGGTGTCCCCGTCGCCGACGACGACGCGATCATCCAGGTCACCGGTGCGAACGGTGTGGTGCTGTCCAGCAGTGCCACGCTGCCGTCCACGTCGAACTCGGAGGCGCTGCAGGAGCTGCGCCCCGGCCGGGGCAGTCCATCGGTGGTCCGTTTCGACGACATCACGCTCGATGGCGAGCCCTACCGGATGATCTCCCGAGCGCTCCCGCAGGGTGGTGTGATCCAGGTGGCGCGATCGACCGCCGAGGACGGGGAGGTGCGCGAGGCGCTCGTGCGACGGTTTGCACTGATCAGCGCGCTCGTCGCGCTGGCGGCGGCCGGGGTCGGCTGGCTGATCGCGACGCGCACCACGGCACCGCTGCGCCGGCTCTCCGCCGTCGCAGGGCGGGTGGCCGAGACGCGGGACTTCACGACCGAGGTCGGCGAAGACGACCGTCACGACGAGATCGGTCGGCTGGCGAACAGCTTCGCCACGATGCTCGACGCGCTCGAGGCGAGCAGGTTGCAGCAGCATCGGTTGATCCACGATGCCGGTCACGAAATGCGGACGCCGCTGACGAGCCTGCGGGCGAACGTCGCGATGCTCGAACGTGCCGGTGACCTCCCCGCCGACGATCGGGCGGAGATCCTGGCGGCCATCCGCTCCGAGTTGCTCGAACTCGGCGATCTGTTCGACGAGATGATCGATCTCGCCACCGACCAGCACGACGCCGGGCTCGATCTGCAGCCCGTCGATCTGGCCTGGCTCGTCGGCGATGTGGCTGCTCGGTGGGAGCATCGGAGCGAACGTCCGATCGAGATCGACGTGGCACCGAGCATCGTGCTCGGGGATCCCACCATGCTCGATCGAGCGGTGAGCAACCTCGTCAGCAACGCCGACAAGTTCAGTCCCCCCGGCGCGCCGGTCACGATCGTCGTCGGGGACGGCGCAGTGAGCGTGCGGGACCGGGGTCCGGGGATCCCTGCCGAGGATCAGCGCCGGGTCTTCGACCGCTTCTTCCGGAGCGAATCCACCCGTTCCCTGCCGGGATCGGGGCTGGGGCTGTCGATCGTCGCCCAGATCATCGACCGGCACGGTGGAACGGTGTGGGTGAAGGATGCCGCAGGTGGGGGCGCCGACGTCGGGTTTCGGCTTCAGCCGGCACCGGCCGACGCGGTAGCGGGGTCGGCGGGGGTGGCCGGCTCCTCTGACTCGTCGGCGGGCGGGGCCTCATCGACGGCCGACCCGTCCTCCTGACGCGCGCGTCGTTCGCTCATCGATCGCTCGATTGCCTCGCCGTCGAGGAACGTCATCAGCCCACCGATCATCGTCAGACCGAAGAAGCCGACCAGCACGAGACCGTCGATGCTGACGTGCAGCAGAACGCCGAGCACGATCAGGAGCGGCCGGAGGGGCTTGTACCACAGCAACGTGCCGAGCATCAGCTCGACGAGGAGCGTGCCCCAGGTGAGTGCTGCGACGACCCAGATGTTGGCGACGAGCACGTCGAGTTCGCCGATGCGTTGGAGGTCCTGGAGTCGGAGCGCAGTCGACACGGCGATGCCTTCGCGCCACTCGTCACCACCCTTCGACCAGAACGCGAAGAAGTAGACCACCATCACCTGCAGTTGAACGAGCCGCATGCCCCACGGTGCGACACGCCCGGCCGAGTACAGGCCGTCGCGTCCGAGCCGGCGATACCGGTCGAGCGACAGTGCAGCACCGGTCGGCGTGAAGGCGAGGAGCAGTGTGAAGTCGCGCAGGACGATGTCACCCGAGTTGAGGATCAGGTGGTTGCGTCGTTGCACGGCGACGAGCAGCACGAACGCCACGAGCAGCCAGATGGTCGGCTTCCACCCGACGATGATGGCGAACGATGCGACGACGAGGGCGGCCAGGGCGGCGCGGATCTCGGTCCCCGTGTCCAGATCGATCCAGCGGAACCGGTCGCTCGCCAATTCGGGAGGGAGGAGGGCGTCGTCTCCGAGCAGGTCCGTCACGTCGAACCACATCGTGGTCGCCCACAACAGCACGGTGACCCCGATGATGACGCGGGCCAGCGCGAGCGGCCATGCGGGCCGCCGGTCGGTGAACAGCCGCCGGCGTGCTCGATCGAACTCGTCCCGGGCGCTCACCGGTCGTGCTCCCACACGTAGAACTCGAACTCGTTCCACCCACTGTCGATGATGCGCCCGTCCGCAGTGAGCGGAGCGTGTTCGATCCACCGCCGGATCAACGTCACGCGCAGGGGCACGACGCCGTCGCGGGTGTACCGGTCGGCCAACCACGCCGCAGTGGAGGGCCAGTAGAACTCACGGTTGTCGAGGCGGATGCGCTCTTGCCATTTGTGCCAGCGGTACTGGCGATAGGCCCCGACACCGGGGTCGAACTCGGGCACGTCCCAGAACTCGATACGGCCGTCGGCGAAGTCGATCCGTGCCCGCACGTCGATCGAGTCGTTGCGCGGGTTGGGGCTGAACACGGCCCAGTCCTGGACGAGCCCGATGTCCTCCGCCGGCCCCCACCAGCCGGCGATCTCGTCGCGCACGGCCGACGCGGGCAGGTTCGGTGCCAGGATCCAGAACGCGCCGACGCCGATGATCAGCCCGGCGACCACCCGCCCGATTCGCGAGTCGAGCAGCCGGGTGTAGAGGTCGACGTCGTCGCTGCGGGTGGCGGCCACCGCATCATCGTGTCAGACCCCGCGACGTCGTCCGCGGCATCGTCCCGGCGACCGCGGCGCCGACGGTTCAGGTCTCCAGCTGGACGGCGAGTGACTCGACCGCGTCGATGAACTCGTCGATCATCTCCATGACCACGGTCGCCGCGCTCTTCGGTTGGTTCATCGTGCCGACGATCTGGCCGACGAAGTAGTTCGCGAGCTCCTCTGCGCCCGAACCGGGAGTGTTGGCGGCGCGCGCGATCCGCTTCTGCGCCGTGTTGGTGAGGATCGGCTGCAGCGGCATCCCGAGCGGGTCGGGTGTGTCGGCGCGCTCCCACTCCTCGGTCCACTTCGACTTGAGCATCCGGGCGTGCTTGCCGGTGAGCGAACGTGACCGGATCGTGTCGGCACTCGTGGCGGCGAGGAACTTCTCCTTGACGACCGGATGGGTCTCGGCCTCGTCGGTGGTCAGCCACACCGAGCCGCACCACACCCCCTGTGCGCCGAGCGCCATCGCCGCAGCCATCTGCCGTCCCCGCCCGATGCCACCTGCGCCGAGCACCGGGATGTCGACCGCGTCGACGATCTCGGGGATGAGCACCATCGAGCCGATCTCACCGGTGTGCCCGCCTGCCTCCGAACCCTGGGCGATGATGATGTCGACACCGGCGGCCTCGTGGCGGGCTGCGTGCTGGGGGCGACCGGCCAACGCGCCGATCAGCTTGCCCTCCTCCTTGCATCGATCGATGAGGAACTGCGGCGGCGGACCGAGCGCGTTGACCACCAGTGCGGTGTCGTGGGCGAGCGCGATGTCGAGCAGCGGCATCGCCTGCTTGGCGCTGAACGGTGCACTCCCGCCCGAACCGGTCGCCGGCACGTTTGCCCGCGTCATGTCGTCGTCGGGGAGCTCCGGCACGTCATAGCGGGTGAGGATGTCGTCGACGAACTCGCGATGGGTGTCGGGGATCAGCTGGGCGATGTCGGCGAGGCTGTACCCGCCGTCGTCGTCGCCTGCGTACTTTGCCGGGACGATCAGGTCGACTCCGTAGGG
>Ga0316197_10001541_pt1 | contig 16367 bp, 15 predicted proteins | sample OudBiesiAoxic_MG_FD_204939 | JGI IMG/M metagenome (GOLD analysis project Ga0316197, IMG submission 204939) | Coastal sediment microbial communities from Oude Bieten Haven, Netherlands - site A oxic | ecosystem: Environmental > Aquatic > Marine > Coastal > Sediment | place: Netherlands... | reverse complement strand
ACGATAAGTTACAAGGCTTGATTGAACTAGATGCCACTCAAGTGGACGATGATTTTATTATTAAACGTAAAGATGGCTTATATGCTTATAATCTTGCCGTGGTGATAGATGATATTGAGCAAGGCGTGACAGAAGTGGTAAGAGGCGCAGACTTAATTAGCACAACCGGTAAACAAATAAACCTTTACCGCCTACTTGATGCTAAAGTGCCCAGTTATATTCATTTACCTTTAGCGGTGACAGCGCCTGGGTTTAAACTATCGAAACAAAACCATGCGACGGCAGTAGATAAAAAAAATCCGGAGCCTACCTTGATACAAGTGTTGGCTTTTTTAGGTCATCCAGTGCCAAAGAACATAGCACAATCGAACTGTGCAGAAATTTTACTATGGGCACAGCAGCATTGGTGTTTGAACAATGTGCCTAAGCAGCTAGAAATTCAACTGCCTGTCACGCATTAATAAAGGTCTTTATTAAAGCACTGTAGTGATACATAAAATGCCTACTTTAATAAAGCGAAATACAGAGAAGCAAATTTAATTTGTTTTTAATAACTTGCGCACATAAAATGAGCGCATTATTTTCAGACTAATTCCATCTAAGTAGATGCAAAGGATAGAGCTATTAAACGCTTAAGCAAACTTGTAAAAAAAGTATTTCAAAAGAAAAAAACGCCACAAGCCGCAGTATCGCTTGATCAATATAAGATCCCACGCGCGGAACATTCAATTTCTCGTTCGGATATTGATGAAAATGCTCTGAAGGTTTTGTATCGTTTACATAATGCAGGTTACCGTGCTTTATTGGTTGGCGGTGGTGTGCGTGACTTATTATTAGGCTTAAAACCTAAAGATTTTGATATTACGACAAATGCTACCCCTGAAGAAGTTAAAGCTTTATTTAGAAATTGCCGCTTAATTGGTCGCCGTTTCCGTCTTGCACACATTTTGTTTGGTCGTGAAATCATTGAAGTTGCCACTTTTCGAGGCCATCACGATGAAGCAGAGCAAGACAAACAAAAGGTCAAACAATCACAAGAAGGCATGTTGTTACGCGATAATGTTTATGGATCTTTAGAAGAAGACGCAGAACGTCGTGACTTTACTGTTAATGCCCTATATTACGATATCGCTGATTACTCTTTATATGACTTCTGCGGTGGCATGAACGATTTAGCAAAACGCCGTTTAACCTTAATCGGTGAGGCAGAGGTTCGTTACCGTGAAGATCCTGTGCGTATGTTGCGCGCGATCCGATTTGCAGCAAAATTAGATTTATCGATCAGTGATGAATGTGCTGAGCCTATTCGTCGTTTAGCTTCTTTATTACAAGATATTCCTGCGGCTCGCCATTTTGACGAAGTGATAAAATTGCTGTTATCAGGCCAAGGTTTAGCAACTTATCGATTATTAAAAGAATATAAATTACTAGCGGTTCTCTTCCCTATTTTATTTAAAGATGGCGAAGATGACAAAGCCACTAAAATGATCGAACAAGCTTTAATGGATACTGATAAGCGTATCTCTGAAGGCAAGCGAGTGACCCCTGCTTACATCTATGCCGTAATGTTATGGTACCCGCTTGAGCAACGAGCATTAGAGATGAGCTTTGAAAGTGGCATCGAATTACACGATGCATTTATGTTAGCGATGAATGAAGTGTTAACCATTCAAGTTAAAACCATTGCTATTCCTAAGCGCTTCACAGCAGCTATTCGTGATATTTGGATCTTACAGCATCGTCTACCCCGCTTTGGTGGTAAACGTGCACAGCGTGTTTACGCGCATGAGAAATTCCGAGCGGCCTTTGACTTTTTAGCATTAAGAGCACGTGTTGAACAAAGTCGCGAACTAGCCGAACTAACGGCATGGTGGGAAGAATATCAATTGCACAATAAATTGCCTGAGCACCAATATGCTCGTCAAAATGTCAATAAAGCAAAAGAATACAAACCAGAAGCAAATCAACCCACTAAAAAGCGTCGCTATAGCAAAGCCAAACGCAAACCTGCACCGAGTAAGATCAATGATTAGTTATATTGGTATTGGCAGTAACCAAGCACAGCCAATTGAACAAGCAAAACAAGCCATCACAGCACTTTCTAATATAAAAGACACACAATTACTAACGTGTTCATCTTTATACAGAAGTGCGCCTATGGGCCCACAGGATCAACCAGATTATATCAATGCTGTTGCTAAACTAGAGACAACCCTATCTGCGCTTGAACTACTGGACACACTGCAGCTCATTGAGCAAGAACAAGGACGAGAGCGCAAAGCATTGCGTTGGGGACCACGCACCTTAGATTTAGATATTCTTTTGTATGCCGATCAAGTGATAGAAAACGAGCGCTTAACCGTCCCTCATTATGGAATGAAAGAGCGTGAGTTTGTGCTTTACCCACTATTTGAAATAGCGCCAACATTAAAAATGCCCAATGGCACTTCTTTGATCGAGATACTTAAACATTGTGATAAAAATGGTTTGACCGCTATTACAGGTTGAATTAATTAATCACCTCAGTAAAATCATGCAACCATTCCCCCACTGCTAGTTAGGAGCAATAATGGCTAAAGTAAACGTTTCGCGTTTAGCTAAAATGAAACAAGAGCAAGAAAAAATTACTTGTATCACCGCATACGATGCGAGTTTTGCAGCTATTTTTGATCAAGCAGGTATTCAAGTTTTATTAGTAGGTGACTCATTAGGCATGGTATTACAAGGGCATGACTCTACCTTACCAGTGACTGTAGAGCATATTGCCTATCACACATCAGCCGTGGCTAGTACAACAGAGAAATCTTTAATCATTGCCGACTTACCGTTTATGTCTTACGCAACACCAGAACAAACTTATACCAATGCAGCAACGTTAATGCGTGCAGGTGCCAATATGGTCAAGCTTGAAGGTGGCACTTGGTTAACAGCATCGGTAAAAGGTTTGATCGAACGCGGTATTCCTGTTTGTGGGCATTTAGGGTTAACACCGCAATCAGTGAATGTTTTTGGTGGTTATAAAGTCCAAGGCAGAGCCAATGAACAGGCAGATAAATTACTTGAAGATGCCCTAGCATTACAAACAGCAGGCATTCAACTGTTAGTGCTTGAATGTGTACCTGTTGCTTTAGCTGAGCGAGTGACTAAAGCGTTACATATTCCTGTTATCGGCATTGGCGCAGGAACTGAAACAGACGGTCAAATATTAGTAATGCACGATGCCTTTGGTATCTCAGCTGGTTTTTGTCCTAAATTTTCTAAAAACTTTTTAGTAGAGACCGGTGATATTCGTCGTGCTGTTGTGCTTTATAAAGAACAAGTAGAAAATAAAATTTTCCCAGGCGCTGAGCATAGCTTTTATTAACGCCAACTACCGCTATTATTAGCAACTTTTTTTTGTTAAGAGTTAACCATGCAAATAATTAAAGATCCGACTTTACTGCGTAATGAAATAAAAAAAATGAAGCAGCAAGGTGCTCAAGTTGGTTTTGTACCTACCATGGGCAATTTACATCAAGGACACTTAACCCTTGTTAAAGAAGCTCAACAGCATGCCAATGTTACTGTTGTCAGTATTTTTGTTAACCCAATGCAGTTTAACAATGCAAATGACCTTGCTAACTATCCTAAAACATTAGATGCCGATTGTGCCAAGCTTGAACAAGCTGGGGTTGATATTGTATTTATCCCTTCTGCGCAGGCCATTTATCCAAATGGACTAAATTCACAAACGGTTGTTGAAGTACCTGGTATTTCGGATTGTTTAGAGGGTGAATTACGTCCAGGACATTTTCGCGGTGTAAGCACCATTGTTGCTAAACTATTTAATTTAGTACAACCCGATATTGCCTGCTTTGGAGAAAAAGATTTTCAACAACTGTGTGTAATAAAGCAAATGGTTATTGATTTAGCTATGCCTATTGAAATTATTGCAGTTGCTACCGTTAGAGAAACTTCGGGTTTAGCGATGAGTTCTCGCAATAATAAGTTATCAGTCGATCAAAAAATAATTGCACCAAAAATTTCAGAAGTGATGCATGACCTTGGACAAAAAGTACAAGTAACCCCTGAAAATAGTAAGCAATTGATTGAAGATGCAAGCCTATCTTTAAACAAAGTAGGCTTTAAAACTGATAAAATTCATGTGGTTGACCCACTTACATTGGCACCTTTAAACTCAGACAGTAAACAAGCTGTGGTGTTAATGGCCGCTTTCTTAGGAGAGACTCGCTTAATTGATAACTTAGTTGTTAATTTGCACCAATAAAGTTTTTACTTTATAGTCGCCCCTGTTGAAAAAACAAACATTTTAAATTTTTTAGAATCAAAGGTTTTGTATGAAAAAGACACTGCTAACAGGCAAATTGCACCAAGCGCGCGTTACCCATGCTGAATTAAACTACGAGGGTTCATGTGCAATCGATCAAGACCTCCTAGAGCAATCGGGTATTTTAGAATACGAACAGATTGAAATTTACAATATTGATAATGGCGCTCGTTTTTCAACGTATGCAATCGTTGGTGAACGTGGTTCAAAAATAATTTCTGTTAACGGTGCTGCAGCGCGTCAAGCTGCTGTAGGTGACCGTGTGATTATCTGTACTTACGCAAGTTTTGAAGCTGAAGAAATTAAAGGCCATAAACCAAGCCTAGTATATTTAGATAAAGATAATAACATTGTTCGTACAAGTAAAGATGTTCCAATCCAAGTAGCGTAGTCAACACTCAAATGCTCGACTAGATTGCAAAAGCCGCTTATATTTATTATTAGCGGCTTTTTTGTTTCACTCCTCCCTGATAACGTCACATAACAAATACATTCCCATCTATTTTTAATCATTGATTGTTACTATAAGCCATTAATATTAAATGTTAGGAATTATCTGTGTTTCTTTTAGAGAATAATTTAGCACAACAAATCGTTGACCGTACAATGAAAATTATTGGGAACAATATTAATGTAATGAGTCATAGAGGCGTTATTATCGGTAGCGGAGACCCATTACGTATTGGTCAAACTCACGATGCAGCTTTACTCGCATTACAACATTCAACTACCATCGAGGTCACCAAAGAAAGTAGCCTTTCTCTAAAAGGAGTATTACCAGGTATCAACCTCGTCTTACAAGTTAATGGGCAAGTCATTGGTGTAGTCGGGATCACTGGCGATCCTGATGAATGTAGAAAATATGCTGATTTAGTTAAAATGACAGCGGAAATGATAGTAGAACATGCCGGCTTAACAGAGCAATTACAATGGGATAGAAGACATAGAGAAGAGTTTATAACTACTTGGATCAATGCAAAAACAAATGACCCCAAATTATTAGGTTGGGCAAAAAAAATTGATATCGATATTTCTGCTCCTCGTATTGCCGTCTTGATCCGCTTTCGAGAAACTCACCAACCTATTAGTTTGCAAGGTATACGTAAGATAGTTGAATTATTAGAATATCCGATACGAGATAATCTTGTCGCCGTTGTCTCCCTTAATGAAATAGTGGTATTAAAACCAGCAACGTTTTCCCATGGCCAATGGGATTGCCATGATGAAAATAGACGTATAGATTCATTATTTGCACGCTTAAAAGAATACGAGATAACAGATGTTGATATCGCTTTAGGGCATTATTTTGATGGTGAGGGGGCTATTGCACGTTCCTATGAAAGTGCACAACTAACATTAGAATGGGGACTAATACATCAGCCAGAAAGACATAAACATCTTTATGAAGAACTCCGCTTGCCTGTATTGCTTTCACCATTACATAAAAGTTGGCAGGGTGCTCACTTATGTCAACCTTATCAAGTATTGGTACAAGAAGATAAAAATGGACAGCTGGCCAAAACACTCATTGCTTTATTTCAACATCGCTCTTTAACGGAATGTGCAAACAGCCTATATATCCATAGAAATACATTACGATACCGAATAAATCGTATTCACAGCATTACTAATGTTGATCCGGAAACAGTAAGCGGTTTATTAGAGCTATATCTAGGATATTTACTCGAAAGGTGAAATAGAACCAATACTATTGTGCAATTGCACAAAGTAACCATCGATTTGTAATAAAAATTTGTCACCTAAGCCTAAAGACTTTAGTTGATTGAAGCTCAATAATAACTCCACTAAATAAACTAGCTGTTCAATAGCTGTTCAACTAAACAACGGAGTTATGATGAGCTTAATACTAATTTTAATAGGCGTTATCGCCTTTATAGTAGTGACCACTACAAAATATAAACTACATCCCTTTTTGGCGTTACTATTATCAGCTTTTATCGCCGCTTTTGCTTATGGCTTACCTTCGTCAGAAATAGCAAAAACAATCGCAAGTGGCTTCGGCGGTATACTGGGCTATATTGGATTAGTCATTGTTTTAGGCACGATCATAGGGGTTATTCTAGAAAAAAGTGGTGCAGCTATTACCATGGCTGAATATGTGATTAAAGTACTTGGAGAACGCTTTCCAACGTTAACCATGACAATCATCGGTTATATTGTTTCTATTCCTGTATTTTGTGACTCTGGTTTTGTCATACTCAATTCGTTAAAAGAATCATTAGCAAATCGTTTACAAACATCAAGCGTTGCCATGAGTGTCGCATTAGCAACGGGCTTATACGCAACTCACACGTTTATCCCACCGACCCCAGGCCCCATTGCAGCCGCAGGTAACCTAGGTTTAGAGTCAAACTTGGGATTAGTAATTGCTGTTGGTATTGTTGTCGCAGCAGTTGCTGCATTAGCAGGTACATTATGGGCAAACAGATTTAAAGATGTTGAACCAGATGCAATACCTGATGAAACACAGGCAACGCAACAATCATGGACAGAACTTAAAGCATCCTACGGCGTATTGCCTACAGCTGCACAAGCTTTCGCACCTATATTTATTCCTATTCTATTAATATGTGGCTCATCAATTGCTAAATTCCCAAGCCAACCATTAGGCAATGGTATCATCTTCGATATATTGGTCTTTTTAGGTGCCCCAATTAGTGCCCTGTTGATTGGTTTGGGCTTTGCATTACGGTTATTAAAATCTGAGAAGAAGTCAATTGAACTCGGTGAACATATTAGTAAAGGGATCACGGTAGCAGCACCGATTCTTTTAATCACCGGTGCCGGTGGTGCATTCGGAGCGGTGTTAAAAGCCACGCCTTTAGGCGAGTATTTAGGGGTTACGTTAACCGGATTGGGGATCGGGATTTTTATGCCATTTATCGTTGCAGCTGCATTAAAATCGGCACAAGGATCCTCTACGGTCGCTTTAGTAACTACTTCAGCTCTTGTTGCACCATTATTACCACAATTGGGGCTAGATTCCGAAATGGGTAGAGTATTAACAGTGATGGCGATTGGTGCCGGTGCAATGACAGTTTCACATGCCAATGATAGTTTTTTCTGGGTGGTTTCTCAGTTCAGTAAAATGTCCGTAGGCTTAGCTTACCGGGCACAAACAATGGCGACGTTGGTACAAGGTATTACCGCAATTATCTGTGTTTATTTATTAAGTTTAATATTGTTATAAATAGAGGTTGATATGAAAATAGTCATTGCTCCCGATTCATTTAAAGAAAGTTTAACCGCCAAGCAAGTCTGTCGTGCAATTGAAACTGGCTTTAAACGTGTTTTCCCAGATGCGAGCTATGACTTAATCCCTGTCGCTGACGGTGGTGAAGGTACAGTGCAATCTTTGGTTGATGCTACAAATGGTCAGCTAATCCACCTTAAAGTTACAGGGCCTATAGCACAGCCTGTGGATGCCTTTTATGGGTGGTTAGGAGATGACAGCAATACGGCGATCATTGAAATGGCCGCTGCAAGTGGCTTACATCATGTTCCAGCTTCCTTACGAGATCCTAAAAAAACGTCCAGTTACGGTACAGGAGAATTAATAAAAGCAGCATTAGATCAAGGTGCGAAGAAAATTATTATTGGGTTAGGAGGCAGTGCGACTAATGACGGTGGTATAGGTATGTTAAGCGCACTCGGCATACAGTTTATAGATAAGCATGGGCAACTGATAGAAACTAATGGTGCAGGCTTACATCACATTGACGCTATCGATATTAACGGGTTAGATAAACGGTTAACGAGTTGCGAAATATTGGTAGCTTGTGATGTAGATAACCCTCTTTGTGGGGAACACGGTGCAAGCCGTGTATTTGGCCCTCAAAAAGGGGCTACAGATGAAGATATTCAATATTTAGATATTGGCTTAAAACATTATGGACAGTGTATTAAACAACAACTTAATATTGATGTGCTTAACCAAGCAGGATCTGGTGCTGCAGGCGGAATGGGTGCTGGATTAATAGCATTCACCAATGCGACGTTAAAACCAGGTATTGATTTAGTATTGGATGCAGTTCAATTGAGTCAATATATGCCTAATACAAATCTAGTGATCACTGGTGAAGGCCGTATTGATAACCAAACGATTTATGGCAAAACACCGATGGGGGTTGCTAAAATAGCAAAAAAATTTGATATCCCGGTGATTGGTGTTGCGGGTAGTTTAGGCAAGCATCATCAAGCAGTTTATTCATGTGGAATAGATGCGGTATTTGCTTGTATTCCAGGGGTAATGCCTTTAGAGCAAGCATTTGCAGAAGCGCAAACTAATCTTGAAAATTTATCTGAAAATATTGCTAAATGTTGGTCTATCAACCCTTGTAATAGCACGTTAATTAAATATTACAGCCAATCTTAAAGTCGTATTAATCGAATATAAAAGTGTTATTGAAGGTTACATACGTAAAGGCTCTAGTAGCCATTACTTTAATAACAGCCACTATGAAAATAAAGGGGCTTTTTTGATAAACGTTATTAACTCTTTAAATTGCGCTTTAAAATAACTACTACGCTCTCTAAGTAGAATGAAACAAATAACAAAGTAAATACTTGGCTCGATTAAGCCCGACTTTACTGACCAGTAATAATGTACTGTGCCCAGTAAAACTGCGATGTAAACCCAGCGGTGTAAACTAAACCAAGCCTGTTTCATTTTACGCTTAATTGAAGTGATTGAAGTAATACTAAGTAACAACAAAATGATCCAAGCTAACATGCCTAAACTTAAGTATGGTCGTTTAATTACTTCATCAAATAATAAAAATACTTCCCAATTTAATTCCAACCATAAAAATGCAATTAAGTGCAAGCATAACCAAGCAAACGAATATAAGCCTAAAACACGCTTTATGCGCCCTAATAAGGGTTGCTTAAAGCGTTTACTAATGGGGGTTATCGCAAGCGTTATTAACAAGTAATTTAAACCTGTTTTCCCCAAGAAATGGATCATCTCTTTAACAGGGTCTGCACCTAACTGATTACTATCAATTAACAGGTAGAAATACAATAACACCGATAGCGAAGCGATATGAATAATCGCTTTTATGAATGTTATCGCCAAAGGGGGTATTTTATTCATGATTAATGCGCTCTGTTATAAGTTTATAAGATTAACGAGATCAGGTTTAGAAATTACGTAGAAGATCCATACCTTTATACAGATGGCCCACTTCTTCCTCATAACCGTTAAACATTAATGTTTTTTGTCGAGTTTGTTGGAATACGTTTCCTTCACCGATAAAGCGTTCGTTTGCTTGGCTCCAACGAGGGTGATCAGCTCGCGGATTAACATTAGCAAAAAAACCATACTCATCAGGGCCAAGCGCTTGCCATGTATTAATGGGTGCTTTATCTGTTAGCGTTATTTTTACAATTGATTTAATGCTTTTAAAACCATACTTCCAGGGCACAACCAAGCGAATAGGCGCTCCATTTTGCGGTGCTAATGTTTTGCCATAGAGACCTACAGAAAGCAATGCAAGCGGGTTCATCGCTTCTTCAATGGTTAAACCTTCAACATATGGAAAGTTAATACTGCCCCCGACGAACCTAGAAGCTTGCCCACGCATTTGGTCTGGGTCAAACACAGTTTCAAAGCGCACATACTTAGCATCGGACTTAACACCCGCTTGCTTTAATAGCGTTGCCAACGTGAAACCTAACCAAGGAATATTCATCGACCAAGCTTCAACACAACGCATGCGATATAAACGCTCTTCGATATCGAATTTTTTCAGTAAATCTTCGTAGTTTAATGTTTGTGGGTTATCCACTAAGCCATCAATAGTTAATGACCAAGGATCAACTTGAAATTGCTGACTATATTGAGCGGGATCCCCCTTCCCTGTGCCAAATTCATAAAAGTTATTATATTGAATAACTTTATCTTCAGGCGTCAGTGATGTGAGCGATTGGTAATTAGTATTTTTAGTAAATGATAATGCAGAGCGTTGGAATAATGCATTTTTATCCTGATCATTGCCACTAGAAAAAATATCGAAAACACTGGCACTAGCAGGTTTAATAAAAGGGATAGTTAAAGCAGCAAGGCCTAGACCTTTGATAATATGGCGGCGCTCTTTATAGACTGACTCGCCAGTTAATTGTGATTCTTTTAATTGCGACTTTTTAGTGTGTTTTATTAGCATCTTTTATCCTCACTCAGTTTTCACTTCGACTGTATAAAAAAATAGACCGCTAAAACACACTTTATATTTCATGTGATTAAAAAATAGTGAAAGTTTATAGGCCTCCCCTATTTATAAATGACAGGTTATAAATCACAGGTTAAACGCAAAGACTGCTGACCGCTTGCCCAATATTTACGTTCAAAAGGTGTAATTGTTTGTTCTGCAGTATAAATTTCAGTCTTACTATCAACGTTAGCTAATTGTAATGCCCGTTGAAACTCTTCAACATAAGTAAACCAATTGCTGCGCAAATCAAGTTGACCACCTAATTTAATTATCGATGGAAAAACCGCACTTCCATGCCAACGACGTTGTAAATGTTTAGATTTAGGCCATGGGTTAGGATATAGCAGATAATGATGTGAAAGAGTCCAATTTGCGTCCACCGCTAGGCGCCAAAAATCATTTAAATTAACTTGCAATAAACGATAATTATCTAAGTCTTCAATAGAAGATTCTCCATCACTAGGATGTTTTGATAACCGGTCTGCAGATTTATCCATTCCCAATACAATCGCCTCGGGGTGTGCTTTTGCAATATGGTAAGTACTTTCACCAACACCACAGCAAGAGTCGAATATAATCGGTTTAGCTTGTTGCTCAACCCACTTTTCAACTTCCTTAAACGCTTCTAGAGTATGCGTTTGGTAAGGCTTTTTAAAGTCATGCTGTAAATGCTTTAACACCACTTCATCTAATTTCTCGTGTAACCCCACTTGATTAGACGTAATAATTCTTGAGTCACCAGTAATGTCATTCATGAACGAATACCTGCACCTTTTTTAAGTAATACGGCAGCTAACGTGTAACCGATAATGATAAAAGTAAATATCACGGTAAATGACCAAATTACAGGCACATCAGAGACGCCTAGAAACCCATAACGGAAAGCGTTGATCATGTAAAAAACCGGATTAAAATGAGACACGCCTTGCCAAAACTCAGGAAGCAGTGAAATAGAATAAAAAACACCACCAAGATACGTTAAAGGTGTTAACACAAAGGTAGGAATAATACTAATATCATCAAAGGTTTTAGCGAAAATTGCATTCAATAAACCACCGATAGAAAAAAGAATAGAAGTACAAAGTACACTCGCTATCAATACCAATACATTATGGATATGTAAATCAACGAAGAACAAAGAAACTAAAGTAACAATAAACCCAACCATCAAACCTCGCGCAACACCGCCTCCAACATATCCCCAAATAATAAGATAGTTTGGAACCGGTGCGACTAGCAGTTCTTCAATATTACGCTGGAATTTAGCACTAAAGAATGACGAAGCTACATTTGAGTAAGAGTTGGTGATCACTGACATCATGATCAAACCTGGAACGATAAAGGCCATATAGCTAAACCCATTCATTTCACCAATTCTTGCCCCAATAAGGTTACCAAAAATAACAAAATACAAAGACATAGTAATAGCAGGTGGGACTAATGTTTGCACCCATATGCGCAAGAAGCGATTAACTTCTTTAGTCCAGATACTTTTAACTGCTATCACATATTGTTTATTTAGCATCAATAACTCCATTTTTAACTAACTCTAAAAATAATTCTTCTAAGCGATTGGATTTGTTTCTAAGGCTTTTGACTTCAATACCTTGCTTTGTTAATAATTCAAAAACATGGTTCAATGAATGGGCTTTAGCTAACTCTAATTCGACAGTCCGATCATCGATTATGGTTAGTTTGTAATCTTTAGTTTCTGGCAAATGTGCGGTAGAGTTAACATCTAAAATGAAAGTCTCATTCTCTAAACGACCAATTAACTCCTTCATGCTGGTATTAATTACTAATTCGCCTTTATTAATTATACCAATGTTACGGCATAAACTTTCTGCTTCTTCTAAATAGTGAGTTGTTAAAATAATAGTCACCCCCTGTTTATTGAGTTGAGTTAAAAACTCCCACATCGAGCGACGTAATTCAATATCAACACCTGCAGTCGGTTCATCGAGGATCAATAATTTTGGTTCATGCATTAATGCTCTGGCAATCATCAGACGTCGTTTCATCCCCCCAGATAACTCTCTTGCAGGTTCATTGCGTTTTTCCCATAAGTCGAGTTGCTTTAGATACTTTTCTGCTCTGATAAAAGCTTCTTTTCGCGGCGTACCATAAAAGCCCGCTTGATTAACTAATATCTGTAATGGCGGTTCGAATGGATTGAAGTTAAATTCCTGTGGTACTAAACCAATTTGGCTTTTGGCAGCTTCAAGTTGTGTATCGATGTCATAGCCGAATACGCGTACCTGGCCTGAGCTTTTATTCACTAACGATGAAATAATACCTATAGTTGTTGATTTACCCGCACCATTTGGCCCTAACAGAGCATAAAAGTCGCCTTCAGCAACTTCTAGAGAAACACCTTTTAGGGCGACAACACCGCCTCTATAGGTTTTAGTTATGTTTTGAAGTTCGATTGCATTCATTACAATATAAGCCTTAGTGATTGATCGTTCATGCGTTGCAATAATGAAATTGGAGCGATGATTGAAAATATGGAATAACAGTAAATTGTAACATTAATAGCTAATAAAAATAGGATTAACAAATACTGAAAAATTGTAAGGGTTTATTAATATAAAGTTTAATGAGAGTGTTCAATTAGCCAGTATTATATAATTTATTAATAATGAACCTAGATGTTAAAGGCGCATAAAAACGTCCAAATCAATATTCAACTTAAAGCAAAGACCCTTTCAAATAATACTAAAATCGATAAAGCAAAAAAATTCAGAAAAATATTCCACTAAAAAACTTCTTTACTAAGCTGTCACGGTTGATTTATGACAAACACCTCTTAATGAGTAAATTTTTAATTATATTTACTAAAGATAATGTAACATCTGCCGATACATTTTTTTGTAACTTTGTAAGTTTTAGTAAAAAAACACAAAAAAATGAACAAGTTAAAAAAATAGTAACGCGCATGGCGCATGAGATGGCCCCAAAAAATCAATTCGCACTGAAAGCCTAATATTGGCGATGACCGTTGCATTTAAAAAAGTGCTTCATGGAGAAGATATGAAAGAAGTTAGATTCCGTAATGTAGATAAACTATTTATAAAGATGTCTATCAATGACAAGTTTTGGATCATTTTAGGTTTATTTTTAATTGTGTTAACAGCGCTGTCATTTAGTCGATACCAAAATGATTTACAACAAATCGAAAAACAATCAATGCTTGCCTTAGAAGGTGAGTTGTCAGGTATAGTTTTAGCATTGGAGTCTAGTAAACAACTAAGCAAGTTGAACTCATTTAATATAACAGAATCCAGTTCAAAAAAAGTATCTTCCCGAAGTAAAGAAAAATTAACAGCCGTTATTCAAATTAATTCCGAAAAATATGTTTCATTAACTAAAGCGGTATCATCACAAGAAAAAGCAGCAAAACAACAAGCCTTAAATTCTTTGTACTTATCATATCTTTGGATACTCCCCTTTGCTCTTGTTCTGTATTGGACCGCAACTTTTCTCGGAGGCGCATTATGGGTATTATGGAATACGACTGAAAATATTTCCAAAGGTGACCTAACTTCTCGTTTAGGCTTTCACCCTGGTAGAGATGAGTTTGGCACCATTGGCTGTGCACTTGACGATGCGATGGACACTTTAACTGAATTAGTAGAGATAGTTAAAGAGAATGCAGAAACACTTCATCACGCTTCATCTTCTTTTGCGAATGAAACACGTCAAAGCGAAGAACATATCAACAATCAACATGTTTCGCTCGATGCGATAGCTACAGCTATGGAAGAAATGACAGCATCATCACAAGAAGTCACCGACGTTTCTAAAAAAGCATCACATCAGATTGAAAATAATTCAGAATATATTAAACAAAGTGACAACCGCGTGCAGCATGCAGTGAAAGAGATCCAACAATTATCTTCTTATATCGAGCAAACATCTGACTCAGTGATCACTTTGCAAGAGAATACGATAAAAATTAATGACGTAGTCACAACCATCAACTCTATTTCAGAACAAACTAATTTACTTGCGCTTAATGCAGCAATTGAAGCAGCCCGAGCAGGAGAAATGGGGAGAGGTTTTGCAGTTGTTGCCGATGAGGTTAGAACCTTAGCGGGTCGGACTCAATCTGCAACACTTGAAATTCAATCAATGATTGAGAACTTACAGTTAGAAACCAATAACATTTCAAATATGACTCAAAATACTGTCAAACAAGCACAAATAAGCCGAGAATTGATTGTAGAGATTGGCAGCGATGTTAATTCTATTAAAGAATCTTCACAAACGATCAATGACATGAGCTATCAAATATCTGTTTCTTCGGAAGAGCAAAGCTCAGTCTCTAATAATATTTCAGAGGAACTGAGTGGTATTCGCTTACAATCTAATACAGTTAAAGACTTAGTAAGTCAGTCTGCGAAAGGCGTAGTTAAATTATCTAGCGCATCGGAAAATTTAGGAAAAATTCTAGCTCGCTATCAAACTAAATAGATAATTTACGTTATCTATTTAGCGATATATACCCGTTATCTTTCAATTTCTAAAAGTCAGTAAACCGCAAGGTAGACCGATAATGGATAATATTGACAACGGGTATGCATCGCACAAGGATTAAAATAAATAATTATAAATATGAAAAACGCTGCTTAATCGGTGAATCTAACTTATTTGATGATACGTTAAATGTTTTATCTGCAATGGTCTGATCATTCAATGTTATAGTCATACGCCACGGGCCACATTTATCTTCAATGGGAGCCCAAATAGTATCTCCCAGATAAAAGTCCCAATCATTATTGGTAATATGTACTTCTCCAGTAAATGCAGGTCGAACATTTCCTTTAACATCATAAATACCAGGATGATCGATACAGTAAAAAGCTTTTTTACCGCGAGCATTTTTCACATTAATGATAAATCCAAACTCAATATCAATTTCCGCAGGAATATCAGTTGTAAATTCAAGTACTTTAGGTAAAGCTTTAGATTTAGCTTCCCATTTAGAATGAATACCATAGGTTTGCATCTTGATCTCAGGCTTTTTCTTGGCCATATTTTCACGCTCATTAATAACTATATGAAGAATTATAGCCAATAAAGAACTTATAAAATAGAGACTTGTGCGGAAGTAGTTATAAGCCTAAGTCTTCTTTACACACAAAACCTACTATTCTAAACAACAATTAATATGAAGAGCTTCACACTCATAAAACGATACTGTGCATCATTCACCGTATCAATGGCATTGAAGGATTGCTATTACGTACGCTTTGCCCATCTCAAGCTCGAGGTCTCCAGAGCTCTAAACGAAAAGCCCCTGCTGACATAAGTCAACAGAGATTGTTCTGAATACTATGCAAGCTTGGCGATGGAACGGTCGTCGCAGAGCTCCTCGCCTCGTCAACCTTGCCTGTCGGCAAACTCGCCCTACTTTCTACGTGGCTCATAAATCAACACAATTAAAAAAGCCCCACCGGAATTAACCAGTGGGGCTATTTTAAATTAGGCGCTTGGCGATGGGTGGAGATTGCTCATGACCCATCGCTGTCGCGATATCACCAGGGCACACAGAGCTTAGCCCGCTCATAAGACGATGCTGACCGCATCATTCCCCCCTATCTGTCGCACTGAAGGATGGCCACTGTGTTGCTACCTTTCACCTTTCCATGTTCAAGTAGGTCATTATTCAAAAGCGCTAAACGAAAAAAACCCTGTAGACAGAGTCTACAGGGTTTTTCCGTATTAGGCGCTTGGCGATGACCTACTTTCGCATGGGGAGACCCCACACTATCATCGGCGCAGCTGCGTTTCACTTCTGAGTT
>Ga0316197_10001540_pt1 | contig 16381 bp, 2 predicted proteins | sample OudBiesiAoxic_MG_FD_204939 | JGI IMG/M metagenome (GOLD analysis project Ga0316197, IMG submission 204939) | Coastal sediment microbial communities from Oude Bieten Haven, Netherlands - site A oxic | ecosystem: Environmental > Aquatic > Marine > Coastal > Sediment | place: Netherlands... | reverse complement strand
ATCCGAGTCGCCGTCGTTGTCGTAGTCCCCCCACAATGCAGAGCCTGTCGAGACTCCGGGCAAGCCGGCGCCGATGTCGCTGAAGACACCGTCATCATTGCGGTAGATTCTCGCGATCGGTCCGTCGGCGCTGGCTCCGACAATGAGGATGTCCAGATCCTGATCTCCATCGTAGTCGTCCCAAGCTGCGGAGCCGTTGCGAACGCCGGGTAGTCCGGCTCCGATGTCCTCGAACTGGATCTCGGGACGGATGCCGGTCAACTTGAAATCGAAGCTGATGTCGGAGCTTTCGGCTTTCGACTGGTGTATTTCGACGGCGATCGTGTTGGTGCCAGCGACGAACGCACTGGCCGCCAGCGTGTGAGTGGCGCGGGCGTTGTCGGGCACATCGACGGCTCCGTACTCATCGAACGGCGCATTTTCCGACAGGTTTGAGTGCCGCGCTACCTCCACACCATTCACGTAGATTGCGAAGGTATCATCGTAGGTGATTTGTGCATCAAGATTGGCAAACACAACGGGGTCGGGAATGGTGACCGTGGTGCGAAAGTAGGTGGTCGCATTTTTCTGGGCACCGGGTTGAACTGGATCCACATCGACCCAACCGACATCGGTGGCCTCGTCGCGATCCCCGTAGCCGAGTTGCGACGGGCCGGAGGGCCAGGCGCTGTCATCGAAGCTAGGCGCGCGCCACGCCGTGCCTTGGTCAGAGCCATCGGCGAGGTATTTCCACGTGTAGCCAGTGTCGATAAACACGGTCGATGGATTTCGGTAGATACTCGTGGATGTCCCACCAGCCAGGAGGATGTCAAGTGAGCCATCGCCATCGAAATCCCCCCAATCGATCGAGTGATGCCCCTGAAGATCCGGGATCGAAATGCTCTGGAATTTTGGGGGATCCACACCAGTGTTGCGTAGGATGAGGGCCGCTGTGCTTGTATCTGAATTCGCCTGGAGGATATCGAGGAAGCCATCGTCATTGTAATCTCCGTAAGCCTCTAGAGTCCAGTCATCAAGACTGCGGACTTCGAGCTTGGTGTCCCCATCGAAATCCCCCCATCCAGCGTTGCTAAAGGTTTCAAACTGATCGGCCTCGACGAAAACACCAAAATTGTTTCGGTAAATTCGCGTGATTGGTCGTCCGTGCTGGTTCCGCCCTCCCAGGAGGATGTCCAGATCGCCGTCGCCATCGACGTCGCCCCAGCTGGTGACCGCATTCGTGACGCCCAAGAGTTCCGGTTCGACCGCGCGCGCGCGGAAGAACTGCGCATCGCGCGTCAGTTCAATCCGGAAATCGCCTCTGGGACTGCTGTCAGCACCAGTGTCGAGCAGATTCCAGTGGATCAAGTCGGTGGAAGATTCGAGGAGGTAGACGAGATCGGAAGCGAGTGCTTGGCGTGCTAGTCGGAGCGCCGGATGGAGTTGCCCATCTTCGGAGATCGTGACGATCTCCATCGGCAAAAGATTGCCTTGCGCACTGCGTGGGTCGGAATTGAATGCATACTCATCCTGGTTGGTTCTCCCATCGCCATCGGGGTCCGCAGCCCGATTTACCAGCTGGGGGGTCAACTGCTCATCAGCGGTGAAGTGGATCCCCAGCCAATCCTGATAACTGCCGATGTCCTCGGCTCCTGGGGAACCAAAAAACAGGGAGCTCGTCCGCCACCGGTTGTCGGAGCCTCCGCCGATCACAAGCGAAAAGCCATCGCCATCATCTTCGTCATCGATTTCGTCATAGTGCACGGAATCCGATACCACGCCACTGACCAGGTCGACCCATGCGAGTCGGCCATCCTCATTGCCCAAGCGCCCGAACCACTCGCCAGCGACCGCCAAGCTCTCGCCATACCGATACGCAAATGCCGCCCGGTTGGCGACCAGCAAGACATACTCGCCCGGGGCGAGCTCGCGGACCGAACCCGCAGCGAAATCGAAGCTGATGCTGCCGTCGAGCCCAAGGTCGTCCAGTTGGACGCGCTGGTCGCCGACGTTTTTGATTTCGATGAAATCGAAGTCGTCGTCGTCCCCGAACCCGGCCGCTATGTCCATGTCTCCCAGGAGAGCATGGTACATGATCTCCGTGATCTGTAGGGTGGTGGCTGGTGGATCCCCAGGTGAGACCCATTCGCTTTCGTCATTTCTGTAGATTAGACTGCCGGTGAGGACGTCGAGATCTCCGTCGCCGTCATAGTCACCCCACTCGCCTGCCAGCCAAGGGATCCCTGTCACACTCTCCACGAATGCGCCACCTCCGTCGTTGCGATAGATTCGCGTGCCGAGGAGGACGTCGAGATCGCCGTCGCCGTCGTAGTCACGCCATTCGCCAAGTGGACTTCCTACGGCGGGTAAGTCTGCCCCAATATCGGTGAATTCCCCTTGGTCGTTGCGGTAAATATCGTAGGTGAAGGGGGATACCGTATCCACGGTAAGCAGGGCGTCGAGGTCGCCATCTCGGTCATAGTCGCCCCAGTCGACGCCGGAGGTGCCCGGCAAGCGGGTCTCGGTATCGAAGACGTCGATGAATTGGTCACTGCCTTCGTTGAGGTAGATACGCGTGGCCTCTCCGCCAGAGAGCAGGATGTCGAGATCCCCGTCCCCGTCACTATCAGCCCACTCGGCGAAACCGTTGAGGATCGAGACTTGGATCTCGACGAAGGTGCCGCCACCATCATTGCGGAAAATGCGAGGGCTTTCTAACGAAGTCCCCGAGAGGGCGACGTCGAGATCGCCGTCCCTGTCATAATCACCCCACTCGGCGGAAAGCGCCGCCGGTAGCGCATTCTCAAATTCCCAGAATGAGGTCCCTCCCTGGTTTTGGTAGATGTGGATTAGATGATGACTTTCCACCCGCTGCGTGAGAAGCAGATCGACGTCGCCGTCTCCGTTGAGGTCGACCCAATCGACTGATCTGTTGCCGGAAGGTAGTCCGGCCTGGATATCGATGAAGGTGCCACTGCCGCTGTTGCGGTAGATTTCCAACACGTTAGGCTCCGCCGACCTGGCGCTAAGAATGGCAACATCGAGATCCTTGTCCCCGTCGTAATCACCCCATGCGAGATCGATAATTTGCGCAATCGGTTCGTCGGACAGCAGCTCCGTCTGAACTGCGGTGAATGTGCCATCGCCCGAATTGCTGTAGATGGACAGTCTTGGCGAGTTTGCAACCCAGCCGACGAGGTCGAGATCGCCGTCCCCATCATAGTCGAGCCAAGAAAGACTCCTCCTTTCTGCTGGCAAGCGCGCTGCGAGTTGGAATTTCGTGGAGAATTCTGCCTGTCCTGGCGAGCCTCTGAGCACTCGGCTGGTGGTCCACCGCAACGGGTTCGCTGGATCTGGAGTTGCAAAGCGGTCTAGCACAACTAGCGAGCCCTCACCGTCCGCCCTTCGTGGCCATCCGATGGCATTGTTATCGGGATCGCCTGAATCTGGCTCCGGCGCGAAATTGCCATCGCCGTATTCGAAATCGAAGATGATATCGTCCGCGATCCCAAAAGTGAAGGTGAGCCGCTCGCCCGAGTTGCTCAGCCGCGTCTCTGCAGGCGACAGGAAGGGGCTCAACCATTCGCCGATGACCGCCTGCGTAGGTCGGGGGCCGTAGCGCAACTCGAAGGCTCGACGGCTTCGCACCAGGATGGCGAATTCCCCGGCGTCGAGAATTGGATTCGATGCCGCCGGGAAAACATAGCGGATCCCACCGCTCAGCCGCAGCTGGCTCAAATCTAGCGGGATTGATCCACGGTTGAAGATTTCGATGAATTCGAAGTCATCCTCGACGAATCCGATGGCGGATAGTCCGGGCGGAGCCGGTGCTGGATGGTACATGATCTCGCTGATGACGAGGGACTCTCGAATTGCCTCTAACATGCTCCAGGTTTCGAAGCTGACGCTGCTGGCAGTCCATGTGTCCCCGGCCGGGTTCTCTGCACGGAGCCTGACGAAATACCTCGTGTCCTGTTCTAGGCCGGGGAGGCCGATGTCGAACGAACCGCCAGCACCGAGTGTGAGCACGGAGCTGTTCTCCCATGCGTCGGGGTTCGTCCCCCCGTCAGTCCTCCCCCAGAAGACGACAATTTCTGCCGCTCCGGCGGTCCCGGGGGTGATGCGCCCGGCGATGTTCGCGCCGGTCGTCGTCACATCCGAGACATCCGCGATTTCTGGATTGGCATACTCGGCCGAGAAGGTGTGGAACGACTCCGTGGCTGGGCTCCATGTCCTGCCCGCCCGGTTCTCGGCGACCACCTGGTAATAGTAGTCCCGATCGTCCTCAAGGCCGCCGATCACTCCACCGAACAGATCGCCCTGCTTGCCGAGCTCCAGTGCGGAGTCCCAATCCGCAGGATCGGTTCCACCGTCCGTCGCCCCATAGTAGATCGTGATCTGCGGGATGTCGCCGCCAGGATCGAGAATCCTCCCGGTGATCTCGGCGGCGTTGCGCGTCAGGTTGACCAGTTGCGATTCGAACTGGGGCAGCACCGCCGGGATGATTCGTAGGCTGAAAAAGCCTTTTTTTTCTCCGACCGTTTGGGTGACGCTGTGGAACCGCCCGTCGCCGACAATCGGATCTAGTGGATCCAGTTCCGTCCATTTGGCCATCGAAGGGCTTGTCCTCGGGATGTAGAAGATACCTGGCTCGGTCGGGAAAATGTAAGCCCAGACCGTTTCGCCATCGGCATTCAGCGCTTCGCCGATATGTTCTGACTGCGGATTGTCCATCTGTGGGCTCGCGGCGCCCTTCAGCCAAACGTCTCCGACTCGGTAGAGTGCCTCGTCCTGATCAAGCTCAACGCTCCGGACAAAATCGATGACGGTGTGGGCGCCGTTCTGTCCAGTGCCTAGGAGATAGAGCTGGTCGCCGTCCGGGTCGATCCGGTAGGGGCTGTGAAGCGGACCCTCATCTGTGTTCCCATCTGCCAACACGAGGATCGATTCGCCAGGCTCCAAGACCGTGCCGGGAGGAAACACGAAGACCTCCTCCAAATCGGCGAGGAAATCCTTCGCGAGAATGAGGCCATCGAGCGCTACGGGCTCGAGGCCGTAGTTGCGGATCTCGACATAGTCGGGATCACCGCCGCCGGGTTCCTGATAGGCCTCGCGGTTGTCCGCCACGATTTCGGTGATCTGTAGCGTCGTCTCCCCACTGTCGATCCCCAGGGAGAAGATTTCGATCTGCTCACCCGGAAGCGCGAAGGCTGGACTGCCAGGAATCGTCTGGATCCTGCCACTCAAGTCCTCAGCCTCGAGGTAGAACTGGATCTCCGAGCCGGCTGGCAAACCAACGTCAAGGACATTCGAGTAGAGACCGTCGAGCAGCTCGCCATCACCATGGCGACCGTCATCGAAGAGGACTAGCCTCCGAGTCCTCCGGTCATCCCCGTTCACATACTGCCAGAGGACGCTCACGCTGATGATCCCGACATCGTCATCCCCGACCGCGCTGAAACGGATCGGGGCATTCGGGGTGATCGCCGAACTCTGGTAACCTAGGAACTCGAGGACCGGATCGACTGGACCGTCGTCCTGGTTTTCCCTGCCCGGGCTCGGGATCGGATTGAATGAGAATACGCCAAACGCATCTTCGTAGCGACCGTATGAGATATCCTCTTGTTGATTTGGGTATTCGAGCTGGTCGACGAGCACACCGCCCGCATTCCTCAGTGTCAGGATCCCGCCTTCGGACGGGAGCTTGAAACCTGTGTGATAGGGGCTGCGCGCGATATCGCTCGAGAACAGAACCAGCCGATGTCCGCCCGGCGGCAGGTCGGCATCGGCAGGGAACACGAAGCGGTTCTCGTCGGCCGGATTCCCCTCGCCGCCGGGTGGGGAATAGACCAGGGTCCATCCAATGAGCGAAAGCCCCTTGCTGTCGCCGTTGTAGATCTCGACGAAATCAGTGTTCTTCCCTCCGTCCTGGATCAATGGGACACCCCCATTGCGGGCCAGGATCTCGTTGATCACTACCTGGTTCAGGCGTTCGCGCGTGCCGCTACTTGCTGCCGCAGCCACGCCAGGCGGGGTCCCACTGAGCGCGATCCAGAGCACATCACCGGCACCCACCAGATCTGGGTGACCGTCACCATCTAGATCTCCGGTCGCGAGAAATTTGCCCGCGGGGACATCCACCGTGAGGGCATGGGCATACTCGTCGTTCTCGTCCTTGGTCAAAAGGGAGATGCAGGAAAGCACCTTGCAAGACACTGCCACGTCTGGCGTCCCGTTGCTGTCGAAATCTTCTGATACGAGCCCGGCCACCGGGAAATCAGTCCCGTCCAAAATCCCGCCAGCCGGTTCGAAACCGACGCCATCTGTCCCCAAGTAGAGCAACACACCACGGCCGGTCCCGACCAGCAGGTCGAGGTCGTTGTCATCGTTTACTTTGACTCCACGGATGTATTTGGCGTTGAAGTGCTCGTCTCCGGGCGGGACGGGGGGGCGGGTCATCTTGAGTTCACCCTTCCCGGCAGATAGAAAGTCGCCGCGGTTCTCGACCACCACGATCTCTCCGGTGACGCCGACACCGACCAGATCGAGGTCCCCATCCTCGTCGAGATCGCCCGGCAAAATTACCCTCGGTTCGTAGACGAAGTCGTGCCATTCGTCTTCGGGTGGCGCCACGAAGCGCCCGTCTCCCAGCCCCTCGTAGAACGCGATCCGACAATCGAAGAGCAGCGCCACAAGATCGACTTTTCCATCCCCGTTAAAATCTTGCGCCTCAGCCGAGAGGATGCCCAGACGATCGGGCGGGGTCGAAGTCGGGGTGAGAGGATAGCTGACCTCTGAGGAGAATCCTGCACCGGTGTTCAGCCGGACCGAGACCGAGCCATCTCCCTGGTTTGAGCTGATCAGATCCTCGTCCCCATCTTCATCGCAGTCTTCGATCTCGATGTCTTCGGGAAGCTTCCCCATCGGGTAGAAGGTCGGATCGCCCAGGTGACCGGTGGCGGCTGAGAAGAGTCGCACACTAAAGTCGTTGGTGCGCCGGTGCAACAGGATGACATCATCGAAGCCATCGTCATTGAAGTCGAACAGCCGGATCGCCGATATCTCGCCATCGACCGGGTAGATCTGATCGATCCTCTGGAAGGCGACCTCATCGGGCACGGTCGTGAGAATTGTAACATCACTGGAGCTTCGGTTGATGATGGCGGCATCCGGTTGGCCGTCATCATTGAAATCCGCGACTGCCACCTCGCGCGGGCTGACGCCGGTCGATGCCACCGAATCTCGCACGAGCGTCCCTTGCTCATTGCGGTAGGTCACCACCAGATCGGCATTGCGCAGGACGACGACGAGATCGTTCCAGCCGTCGTGGTCGAGGTCGGCGATGGCCAGCCCGCGAGGGCCGCCTGGCACACTCAAGGTCTGGTGCACCGCGTGGTCGAATCGATACGGCTGCCCGTTGCCCTGTCTGATCTCGATCGTGCCCTGGTCGCGGTTGGCAGTGATGAGATCGAGTGCGCCGTCCGCTGCCGGCTCCATGAGCGCTCCGACTGCAAGTGAACGCGCCGATTGGCTAGGCAGGCTCGCCAACACTTTGAGCGCACGCGGATCGCGGATCGCGGCATCGACCTGGCCGAGTTGCACCGAGCTGCCGTCCGATCGCTGACCGATCAGATTGTAGGGATCGCCGGGCGAATATTCCCCGGCCGGCAAGACCGCCAAATAGGTATCCGCTGGGGTAAGGCTTCGGGTCATCTGGACTGCGGTGTCGCTCAGCCCGTTCCGGTAGGTGAACCACACGCGATTTAGTAGCTCGGCGCCGCCAACCCGGACGCTTACCTCGACCGGGAGACCCTGCGGTGTTTCATCGAGGCTACGGAACACGATGTTCTCGATCCCGATCAGGCGGAGGTCGTCGAGAATTTCTGTTCCCGCGTTGTTGACCGATCCGGGACTCGGGAGGTCGAAGAACTGCTCGAGCCCGTCGTGAGATAGGCCATAGGAAATATCTGCGACTTGATCTGGGAATAATTCACCGAAATCGTGTGCCACCTGCGCGACGCCAGGCGCTACTAGTGCTAGGTATTCGCCCCCTTTAGAGAGTTTGAAATTGGTGTGCAGTTCACCGCCCGGGCTGCGCCGGTTCTTCCCCGAGGCGAAGACCAGGAGAAACTGACCTGGCTCCAGGGTGACGTCTGGAAACTCCCACTTGCGTGGGGAATCCGCCCGGTCTGTCAGGCTCCACCCTAACAATCCCACTGCGCCTGACGAGCGGTTGAATATTTCGATCCAGTCCGAGAGTTCGCCATCGCTATCCCGGGCGGTGGAGGCGTTCTCAGCCATGAATTCGGTAATCACCAACGGCGTGTCTGGCAGCGAGGTGGGGAGTGCTTGCCTGGCTGGATCCACTGCTTCGCCAGCGCTGCCCTCAGCGTCCATTGTTCCGAGGATCCAGACCCGATCGCTTTCGGCATGGGTTAATACCAGGTCATCGCGCAGCCCGTCCTGCGATGGCATCGTGGCCAACGAGAATACCGGCTTGGGAAAGTCGAAGCTGAGCGGCCCAAGCTGTCGCAAGTCACCGATGGGCTCGAACATGCCGCCGCCAGAGCCGCGGTAGTGGCGTAACCCGACACCCGGGCCGGCCACGGCGAGATCAGGCACGCCATCGCCGTCGAAATCTCCCGCGACCAGATTGCGGGCACCCGGCCAAGCCTCCAGTGATTGGGCAGGTAAAAATCCGCCAGTACCATCGCCGAAGAGTAGAATGACCTTTTGATCGAAGGGGGCTGCCGTCGCAATGTCGGGCCGACCGTCACCGTTGAGATCGGTCGCAATAATCCCCCGCAAGGAAATTGCGCCGGTCTGGACATGGCTGCGGCTGGTCTCCGGGAAATCCCCAGCGCCTTTCCCGAGGAGGACGCTCACGGTGCCGTCGAGGGTGCTAACCGCCAGATCTGGGTTGCCATCGGCATCAAAGTCAGCGATGGCGATTCCCTTGGGGCCTTCTTCGCCGAGCGCTGCGACGGTGTCCGGATCGCCGACTTTCGGACGGATCGGGAAGAGTTGGAGGTGCTCGGCGAGGGCGAGATCCTCGAATAGCTCGGCGCCTGCGTGGGGTAGCCAGAGTAGGTTCACCAGGACAGCGAGGGTCGCGAGCCGCGGGCCGGGCGAGAGAAGCTTGGAGTTGCTTGCGCCATGTCGGATGGCGGAACGGTTGGTCTCATTCATCATCATCATTCCTCTGGTTTACTTTCCACTGGGCGAGCCTCTTGCACCCGCTCGATTGCTTTCTTTGTCCTAGCTAGATCCTCGGACACGATGCTGTGTCCCTCGGCAACCAGAGCCTTCTGGTGCCTCTGCGCTTTCCGGAGATAGCCGAGCGCATCATCGAGTTGCTTCTGTGAAAGCAAGATTTCTCCCAGCTGTAACTGGACGAGGCCGAAAGTGCGCCGCTCGCTGGCAGTGCTGGTTCCCGCGACTAGCAGATACTCTTCAATATCCTCCACAGCCCGTACCGAACGGGACTCCGCCTCCTTCCATTCTTCGCGATCTCGATGGATTTCTCCGATCAGATAACGGACTCTTGCGGACTTGAATGTTTGATCGATCGATGTCCAATTTTCGAGGGCGGCGATGAGAAGTGGCTCTGCCTTTTCATGATGGCCCTGTTGTAGGTAGAACCCGCCGAGATTGTCCTCGAGATTGGCTAGGTCTTCGGTGAACTGCTTGTATTTTGGGTTGTCCTCAGCCAGCTCCCGCCGGATGCCCAGAGCGGTGAGGTAGTGTTCTTCCGCCTCCATTGGCCTTGCGGCCTCCGCTAATGTGAGTGCGATATTGTTGTGGATCACCGAGATCGATTGTCGGTTCAGTGGAACCTGGGGAAGTTCAACGCGGATAGCGAGAGCTTGGTCGAAAAAAGTAAGAGCCTTGTCGAGCGAACGCAGTCGCCGGTAGAGCAAGCCGAGGCTGTTGTAGATCTTGGCAAGCTCAGCTTGATAGTGCTTGTAATAGGGGTCGTTCTTAGGTCTCTTTTCGGCGAGGACGCTCTGGAACTCGATCGCCCGCAGGTAGTGGTGTTCAGCTTCTCTATATCGAGATGCGTCCGCATCCTTCGCGCCGAGCAGACGCCCGAGCCCGGCGTGGCTCTTGGCCACGTAGGAGATCCAGGTGGCATAGCCCTGACGCCCGCTCCAGATTTCATCGCGCAGTTCCAAGGCGCGCACCGCATGTTCCTCCGCAGCCTCGAGCTTCTTCGTGTTTTCCATCACTTTCGCAAGGAAGGAGTGGCTGTCCGCCAGCGTTCCAATGACGCCGGGTGGGCGCTGAGGGTGGATCTCCTCAAGCAAGCCCTGCGCCACAGCGACGGCCTCATCCAGCACAGCCTCCGATTGCCCAAACCTGCGCAGAGACTGATAGGTGACCGCTAGGGAAATGAGATCGGAGGCCAGCCGGTGGCGCGAGCCCTTGTCCACCAGCAGTCGCCGGCGCAGCGCAATTCCCTTCTCCTGCAATTTGGCCGCTGCAGAAGGCTTCCGGAGCCCGTTCAGCGCCATCCCCTGAACGCTGAGAATTGTGGCTTCCAACTCGGTCCGATCGGTAGGCGCGAGCTCGGGCTCCGCGGCGATGAGATCGTCCAGTTCTGATTGGGAAGCAAGCAAGCTGGCGTAGGCCTCCTTGCTCCGGCCCTGGTTGGCTGCCTTTTGCGCCGTCCTCACGTCCCGCTCGATCCTGAGAAATTCAGGATTCATTGGCTCCGTTGCCTCCTCCGTTGCGACTTTTGGGAGCGGATCTGGTAGCGCGCGATCTTTCTCTTCACCGAGCTGCTTGAGCCTGCGCCAGACGACGTCGCTCAGTTCTTTGACTGCCCGGTCGTTGCTCCGTTCACCTCCCAAAACCGTCACGATGTCCCAGGCCTTCCGCAGGTGTTTTAGCGCTTTCTCTTTCTCTGGCTCGCTCTCCAATTCGAGGCTTGCCGCGAGCTGTCGATTGGCATTCGCAAGACCAGCCTGGTAGGCCATCTCATCCGGCATCTCGAGGCTGAGTTCACGGTAGATATCGAGCGCATCGTGCGCCGCCTTCTCGGCGGATTCCAGTCTGCGCGCGCGCTGATCCTGTTCAGAGATCTTGACCAGGAGTCGCGCGACGGCTGGGCGGTGATCCGATCCCGCACTTTGAAGAGCCAGGTAGATATAGCGGGCAGCTGCGTAGTGTGTGCTCGATGCGCTCCCTACGGATCTCGCACTCTCGATCTCGCCGAGCCGCTCGTGGGTCAGCGCTTCCGCTACCCGCCACCGCAGCTCCGTACCGGGGCCCGCTCCGGCGAACCCGGCGAGGGCTTCTCTGGCGGAATCTGCAGCCCGATCGAAGAGTTCCTGCTCAAGCTCCGCTCCCGAAAGATCGTAGTGTGTCGAGGCCATGTCGTATTGCCAGGATGGCAGATCTTCCGTCGAGTCGCGGAGGCCTTGGAGTTCGTTGAGCGCCTGCCCATAGGAGTCTCTGGCTTTTGTGAGGAAACCGGTCGACTGGAAACACTGCCCCATCAGCCGCTGCGCTTGGAAGCGGTCGTAGCGCCACCGCACGTTGTCCGGATCGCCCCGGAGAAGACCATCCAGCCCGTCGATGGCCGAATCGAGCGCGAGCCGGGCGGGCTCGATGTCCTCAGCCCAATCTGCTTGGGACATTCTTGTTTTCGCAAAGGCGAACTGGAGGCGGCTCGCCAGATGCCGCGCCGTAGCCCGCTGCGGATTGGCGGCGAGCCAAGGGGTCAGCTCGTCCCGCGCCGCACCAAGGGTCTCATCGGCCGATTGTGGATCTGAAAGATCGTTCTGGAGAGCGGCCTGAATGAGGTGCGCTCGGGCGCGGATCTCAGCATCGGAGGAGGCTCCAGGAGCAAGCGGCTCCAATTGTCCTAGCGCCTCCGAGATCGTCGAGCGGGCGAGTTCCAGTTCCCCCTCCTTCCTCAGCAACTCTGCCTGCCCACACAAGATCGTTGCGCGAGCCAACTGCCAAGATCGATCCACATTTTTGGATGGCGCGACGAGTCGCTCGCACATGTCGAGCCCCTGCGAGAACGATTGCTGGGCCTCTGCAAGGTCACCTCGAACTAGGGCAAGCTCGCCGCTCTGTGTGTAGGCGTTTGCCAGTGCGATGGAGTAGGCTGGATCACCAGAGTTCTCCTTCACCAGCGCGTCGCGGATCTCGATGGCCCTCTGTATGTCATGCGACGCTTGCCGGACGCGTCCCCGGCTCAGGTGGAGCCGGGCAGCGGCCGCCCATACAATACTGACATCGAGCCTCCGCGATGGTTCAGAAGCGCTGTCTGACTGCACTTCGAAGTGGCGCGCGGCCTTCTCGATGACGCTCTCGATCAGACCGAACCTGCCGCTCGACCAGAGATCTTCCTCGAGCGTGTCGATCATGACCCCGGCCATCCGCTCCGCCTCGCGCTGCCTCGATTGGCGCAGGTCATGTTCGATGCGAAAACTTTTCTCCTTCTCGGATTCGATCGCGCGTGCCTCCCGGGCCGAGATCGCCATCGCAGTGCTGAACCACGAACCAGCCACCAGGGCGATGACGCTGAGGGCGGCGGCGGCAACACCCCGCCGGTGACGATAGAGGAATTTCTTCGTCAGGTAGATCCGGGTAGGTGGGCTCGCCGAGACCGGCTCGTGGGAGAGGTGGCGCTCGATGTCCGCAGCGAATGCGGCAGCAGATTCGTAGCGGCGGGCGGGATCCTGCTCCAATGCCTTCATTACAATCCAGTCGAGGTCCCCGATCAGGCGCTTGCTCGATGTCGTGAAGCCGGTCTGCTCGCTCCGCCCGCCCTTGCGGGTCGATTCCTGGGCGACGACCCGCGTCGAGGGTCTCTCGATCCGGTGATCTCCTGTGCAACTACTGTCCCTCCGACGATGAAGCGCGCTGCCGGTCAAGAGTTCGAATAGGATGGCTCCCAAAGAGTAGACATCGCTGCGCGTGTCCACTCCCATCCCGCTGCCCGCGATCTGCTCCGGGCTCATGTATTCGGGGGTGCCGAGAGGTTGGCCAGATCCGTTGAGGGTAGGGCTGGGGAGGTCGCCGAGCTTGGCGATGCCGAAGTCGATGATCTTGGGCGACGGTCGGCCATCCTGTTCAGCGACTAGAACGTTGGCCGGCTTGATGTCCCGGTGGATGATGCCGCGCTGGTGCGCATGGTGGATGGCTTGGCACACCTCGATGAAAAGCTCCAGTCGCCCACGGAGGCCCTGTTGTGCGTGGCTTGCGCAATACTGCGTGATGCTCTGACCGTCTACCCACTCCATGACGATGAAGGAACTCCCGCCGGGGCTCCGACCAGCTTCGTAGACGACGGCGATGCTCGGGTGGTTCATCATCGCGAGCGTCTGATGTTCGATCTCAAACCGCTCGAGGTTTCCGGGCGAGTCCATCCCGGACTTGAGGACCTTGAGGGCGACCTTGCGGATGACTGGCTCGGTCTGCTCTGCTAGGTAGATCCTGCCGAATCCCCCTTCACCGACGATCCGGACGATGCGGTAGTTCCCGACATGGGCCCCATCGGAAAACTCGTCTTCCCGCCCTGTCCGTCCGGCGTTCATTGCCCGCCCTCCTCGTCCATCCCTGATCCGCGCGAACTTGCTTCCAGCTTCCGAAACTCATCGTGTAGCTCGAACCACTGTTCGTTGCTGGCGTCGTGATCAAGCAGTTCGCTGGCCAACTCGAGCCCTGCTGTAGCGTTCGCTCCTAAATGGCGGCCATGTTTCGTGCGAATACGTGCAAGCGCCAGGTGAGCTTTTGCCTGTCCCTCCACGAAGGAAATCTCGGACGGCTGTAGGCGGGCGGCGGCGACGTAGTGTTTTAGGGAGTCCTTGTAGACCAACTCGGCCGTGGTGTTCCTGCCTGCTTCGGAGTGCAGTTTGCCGATCTTCCGACAGGTCTCAGCGAGCCGCGACTCCCACGCGACCCCATGAGTGCTGCTCGCCTGGAGTACGCGCCGCGCGCGCGCATACTGTTGCAGTGCGGCCTCCGGGCGATCGCGCTGGAGCAGGTTCCCCAGCAAGCTACTGCTGTCGAAGAACGACTTGCGCCAGCTATCTTGAACGACCGGCTCGGTGAGCACTCTGGATAGGGTCGCGACGGCTTCTTTCAGCAACACCTCAGCCTCCTGCGTCTGGCCGGCCTCACTGTGCAGCCGCCCGCCGAACCACTGGGCGTCGGCCAATGAATGGGCGGCGGATGGATCGGAGGGGGTGCGCTCACTGATCCTCGTGCGAATCGCACGCTCTCTCACCCCGAGCTCGATCGCTGCGAGGAAGTTTTCAAGTGCCCGCTGACACTCGCTCATGCGGCGGAGGATCGCGGCCCTCTGAGCCTCGTTCAGCGAGGTTTCCGGCAATCGTCCTTCCGCAGTGTGAAACTGGCGGAAGGCTTCGATCCACTGCCCCTGAGCGAAGAACAGGCGGCCAAGCCTCAGCTCTGCCGCTAGCAGGGATTTCAGTTCTGCATCGGTTGGCGACTCCTGCTCCGGCGTCAGGATCGATTTCGCTTCTCGGTAGAACTCCGCAGCCTCAGCGAAGCGCCCTTCCTCCCTGCGGATGTCGCCAAACACCAGCCACATCTGCGATTGTTCTAGCGGCCCGGCACCGCTGCCGGCCTCGTCCGATTCAAAGTAGTCGGCTGCGGGATCGACAAATCTCCCGAGGACTTCGAGCTGCCCATGGGGCTCCAGTTGATCTCGGAGGTTTTCGAAGGCGAACCTGAGCAAGCCCTCCGCTTCGATCTGAGCCTCTTTTCGTTTCGCGCGCTCCTCGGACACCTTCTGGGTAACGACGGATTGATCATGGCTGGCTACCTCTGCGCGCACGTACATGAATGCGCTGGTGGCAAAGGCTACGACCAGCGCCGCGGCGGCGCTGGAACTCGCAAGCACGACGCCGCGGTAGCGGCGAATGAACTTACTGGCGCGGTAGATGCGGCCGGGAGGACCGGCGACGACTGGTTCGTCGGCGAGGTGCCGCTCGAGATCTTTGGCAAATTCCTCAGCCGATTCGTAGCGGCGCCCGCGCTCTTTGGACATGGCCTTGTCGACGATCCAATCCAGATCGCCCCGCAGCTTGCGTGCGAGCGGGCCGGGTTCGGTGCGGCGATGAATCGCGATGTCGTGCAGCTCTTCTCCCTGCGCAACAATTCGCTTCGATGGGGGAGGGGGCTCCGCCTCGCGGACGAGATGGAGAACCTGCTCGAAACTGGCGCCTCCGAGTTGCTCTGGTTCGATCGGCGCGGTTCCAGAAAGCAGTTCGAAGAGGACCGCCCCCAGGGAGAAAATATCGGCGCGGGCATCGATGTCTTTTGCAATCCCTGCCTGCTCGGGACTCATGTAGGCGGGGGTGCCGAGGAATTGGTTCCCAACCGTGTGGCCAAGGTGGTCGGCATCGTCACTCAGCGCCTTCGCAAGTCCGAAGTCGATCACCTTTGGCACCGGCTTGCCATCTTGGCTGGTCACCAGAATGTTCGATGGTTTGAGATCTCGGTGGAGGACCCCCTTCTGATGGGCGTGTTGCACCGCCCGGCAGACCTGAACCATCAGCCGGAGGCGCTGATCCACGGTGAGGATTTTGCGGTCACAGAAGGTGGTGATCTGTTGCCCGTCGACATACTCCATCGCGAAATAGGGTCTGCCGGAGCCGGTCACTCCAGCGTCGAGAAACCTGGCAATGTTCGGGTGTTCCATTAGCGCCAGCGCCCGTCGCTCGGTCTCAAACCGGGCTGAGATCGCCTTCGAATCAACGCCGGGGGAAATGATTTTGAGTGCCACCTCCCGCTTGATCGGCTCGAACTGTCCGGCCAACCACACGATTCCCATGCCACCCTGGCCGACCTGTCTCAGCAGCTTGAACGGCCCGATTGTGTCCCCAGATCCCTCTGCGATCGAATCCTGACTTCCGGCTGCAAACGCGGGTCGCTCGCCGACCAGCTCGGTGTCAGACTCACGCCTAGACGTGAGAAACAGCATCGATTCGGCTCTCTCGTGCGCACGGATGAGACCTTCGATGCGCCCCCGCTGGCCGACCTCACCGCCACAGGCAGAACGCAGGAATTCCTCACGCGCTGCAGCGTCCTCTAACACGATCGCTTTGTCAAAAATCGTCTCGTCCGAAGCGGGCATGGGCTCGTCGTCGCTTGTCATTCTTGATGGGTTCTCTCGATTTCCTGCAGCAGCCAGGCGCGAGCGAATCGCCAGTAGCGTTTGACGGTCGGCACCGAGATGTCGAGGGCGGCCGCCGCCTCGTCATTTGTTAGTCCGGCGAAGAATTTGAGTTTAACCAGGGAAGCTTTGACCGGGTCATTGGCCTCGAGCTTGTCAAGGGCATCATGGACTGCGATCAGGGCATCTGGCTCCGGCTCTTCTGCCAAGTTCAGTTTCTCCAAGTTGACCCGCTGCCAGCCG
>Ga0316197_10001538_pt1 | contig 16397 bp, 13 predicted proteins | sample OudBiesiAoxic_MG_FD_204939 | JGI IMG/M metagenome (GOLD analysis project Ga0316197, IMG submission 204939) | Coastal sediment microbial communities from Oude Bieten Haven, Netherlands - site A oxic | ecosystem: Environmental > Aquatic > Marine > Coastal > Sediment | place: Netherlands... | reverse complement strand
GCGCTTCAACTCCGCGAGCACCTCGTCATCCCCGCGCTTGCCACACCGATCAGCTGATGCATCGCCAACATTTGTCTCCATCTTGCGGACCATCTCACGGGTAAGGAGCTAAAGCCTGGCACCGATTGATTGCCGATTACGATCGGTTACTCACACCCGTGACATCGGAACACTACGGCATCTGCGGTGTCGGCAACAACGGAAAAATGGCGGGCCATCACCTCGGGGGATGCCATTTCGGGCCGGCGACCTTTTTTCGAGATCAACAGGTACTGTGCACCGATCGCGTGCAGCTCGGCTCGGAGCCGCAAAGGATGGCGCAGCAGAGGTGTGATTTCCCTGAACGAGTGGGGACCGAACCAGTCGCCCAGGAATCGACCCTCGGCATAATAACGAAGATTCTCTGCGAAGAGACCATAGACCGTGAAGTCTGAACCGAAGCGTCGATTCAAGGTTTCGATTCCTTCGTGCCCGGCAACGTGTTGTGAGAGAAAACCTGCCCTATCTCTTGCCGAAGTTGGCGGCAACCCGAGTTCGCCGGCCTTGAACCATCCGTAAAGCCATCCCGGCGCCACCAGGCTCACGACCAGGATGCTCTGCAGGACGGGGCGGAGTGAGGTCCGCACTCTCAGGCGCGCGAGGCCGAAATCTGCGCCCGACTCCAGGGCGAGGCCGGCCAAGGGGATGATGGGCAGGAGAAACCGGATATCTCGAACCGTCGCTACCCAGAAGAATCCGTAGGCCACCACCAGGCCGGTTGTCCAACGCCCGAAACGGGTCCGGCAGCATCGGATAAGCCAGCAGGGGTATGAGCACCATGTACCAGGGTGAGATCGGTGCCTGAAACCGGAAGAGCTCGCGCGCAAAAACCGCGTTGAACGGGACCATCAACAAGTACTCAAGATGGATATAGATTTCGAACAACTGGTGCGTCCAGTAAGTCACATGGGCTGGACTCTGCGCCGCCGGGCCGGACGTGAGATGGTGGCTCCATGCGCTCGCGCCGAATACGTTTGTGAAGTACGGGAAGACCGGGTTTCCAGTGAAATAGACGATCCTCGCGTACCAGGGACCTATAATTCCGAGGACCACCGCAGCGAATGCCAGGATCGCCTGGATGTTCCGTCGCCGGAGGCTGACAACCGAGGTCGCGACGGCGAGAACACCGAGAAAGAAGAGCCCCAGATACTTGCTTGCGCAGGCAAATCCTATGAAGGCTGCTGCGAGGGCGAGCCAGCTGGTACGCTCGGTCGTCAACCATCGATACCAGGCGAAGAACGCAGCGGTCACAAATAGGGTGAGCCCGATGTCAACGTAGGCGGCGCCGCCGAGCCACACCGCCAACGGGTTCCCGAGCCACAACGCTGCGCTCCAGATCCCAACGCTCCCGCCGGAAAAGAATCTCCCCCAGGCGATCAGGATCATAGACACCAGCAAAAGCGCCACATGCTGGGTCATCTGAGCGGCGATCTCGCCTGTGAGAAAGAACCCGAGGACGAACAACATTTCCTGAAGCTGTGGGAATACGGGATAACGAAGAACTTCCAAAAACGGCAGCGAACCGGCATGAACAAAAGCAGCCGCCGTCGGCAGATGGTAGAGGGTCGCGTCAAACTGTGTCGGAGGATACAGCGTCATTAGAAACATCGGCGCGATCAGTACTCCGACGAAAATCGACCCTGCGACCAGATATCGGGGCCTCGGTCTTGATTCCACTGCACGAAGGCGTCGGATCGTACTCCTCCACACGTCGACCGAAACGAGGTGCAGAACCGCGAGAACACACAGGGTGCGACTTCGGCCGAGTTGATGGATCAGACCAAGCCCGAAAAGAATAGTTGCCGTGGCGCCATAACCGAGGGTGCACGAGATGCTGATCTCTTCCCATGCACTGGCGAATTCGATTCGCGAGGTGAGCTTTCGTCCGAGTACGAAGAAGGTCGCGATCAACACAACCAAGCTGCCAAGATGCACGAGTACAAAACCAAAGAAGTTCAGAATAAACTCCACATCAAACTCATGATCGACCTTTCGAGATCCGAATGGTATCCGTCACAGTATTCGGGCGTCACCCGCATGATACTCGCCCACTCGCATCGGTATCGGCATCATTGGTGCCAGGACCGTAGTTCTGATTGCCTTCGGCGTCGCGGTTCTCAAGGCCGAGCGGCGGGCGGTGGCGTACACGCAGGCGCTCGAGTTGATCGCCGAGGAAAACGGCGGTCCCACCTCGCGACCGTAACCGCCGTTTCTGGTTCACGCGCCGGAGGCTCGTGCAGCCGCTGATGCCATTCGACGCAGAGTCTCACGACACGTTCAGTTTAGGTACGGAACTACGTATCAGGCACCATTGTTGGAAAATGATTGGCGGCTAGCGGATGTGTCTCGCCCACACCGCCGCCAGGGCGGGTCGGGCAAGAACGGCCGAGGTCAGAGCTTCAACTCTGGGCAGATGCTCGCTCCGCCAGGCCTCGTCCAACCAGACGCTGAACTTCGTGATGTACAGGTCGGTGGCTGAGAAGCCGCTCGCAACGCAGTATGGCGAGCCGGTCAAATTGGCCTCGAGAATCCACCAGCGCTGACGCAAGATGGCCTCGGCTCGCTCGCGGATTGCCTCCGCTCCATCAGCCGAATCCGCGAATCGCTCTGGGTAGTCGATCATCTCGACAAATGGATACATCTCCGTCGCGAGAAACAACATCCACCGCAACGCTTGCGCCCGGTCCTTCGAACCCGGCGGAGGCAGCAGCCCGGCGTCGCGATGGCGCTCATCGAGCGTGAGCAAGATCGCAACCGATTCTGTGATGATCTCGCCGTCCTCCACCTCGAGTGTCGGCATCTTGCGGTGCGGGTTGATTGCCGCATACGCCTCACCCAGGTGCTCGTCGTTCCTCGCGTCGAGATCCCGCACCTCGTACTCAACTCCAATCTCGGCGCAAGCAGCTTCAACGATTCCGGACCCGGATCCTGGCGCGCCATGAATGGTGTATTTCATGCAGCGATTCTACGGAACTGGCAGGGATTCAGCACCAGGTTTGCGTTCCACGCTGGAATCTTTCGCAAAATGTTGTCAGTCGTTGTCTCACGGACTAAAATACATCGGTAGACCCGTGAAAAGAAAATCTCTCGTTCGCGTCGGAGCGCTGGTGGTTGCATCGACAGCCTTGCTCGAAATCCACGCTTCGGCCATCGCGGGCGCTGGCCAGATAAGCGGGTCTGTGCGCGACAGCGGCGGCCCAGTTGCCGGCGCGATCGTACGTGTCCAGGGGAGCGCGATATCCGCAGTGAGCCGTAATGATGGGACGTTCGTAATCGACGGTCTGGACGGTGAAACAGGAGTTCACCTGACCGGCTGGGCGCCTGGCTATTACATTGGGCGCAGCGATGTCGTGCACGCCGGTTCCGAGGCGGTGGAGATTGCACTTGTCCGCCACCACATCACCGATGACCCAACCTACCGCTGGATTCTGGTTGATCAATCAACAGGCGAGGATGAAGGACGCGGCTGCGCTCACTGTCACAGCCGTTCTGGTACCGACCTCGCTTTCGACCTGCCCGTAGACGAGTGGCGCCGGGATGCTCATTCGAGGAGCGGCACCAACCCGCGCTTTTTGAGCATGTACTTCGGCACCGACCTCGATGGGCATCAGAGCCCGGTCACGCGTTACCGCATGGATCGCGAGTATGGGCCTTCGCCAATCCGGCCAGATCCGGAAGATCCTTACTTCGGCCCCGGTTACAGACTCGACTTCCCAAACACAACCGGCAACTGTGCCGCGTGCCACATGCCGATGGCTGCAGTCAACGCGCCGTACGGCACCGATCCTTCCGCGGCTGGTGAGTACGGGACGGAAGGGATCGGCTGCGATTTCTGCCACAAGATCTGGCGGGTCCGAGTCGATTCCCGAACTGGCCTGCCGTTTCCCAACACGCCGGGCGTGCTTTCGTTTGACTTCCTACGGCCGGGGCCGGGACACCAGCTGTTTATTGGTCCACTCGACGATGTGGCGCCAGGAGAGGACACGTACTCGGCGCTTCAGCGAGAAAGCGCTCTGTGCGCGCCGTGCCACTTCGCGACATTCTGGTCGACCGTTGTCTACGGTTCGTACGCTGAGTGGCTCGACAGCCCATACAGCGATCCCGTCACGGGCCAGACCTGCCAGGACTGCCACATGCCGTACATGGGGGTGGACCTCTTCGCGCGCCCAGAGGCCGGCGGCCTGGTCCGCGCCCCAGCACAGATTCGGAGCCACCTGATGCCCGGCGCAGCCGACACCGAACTCCTGCGAAACACAGTGGAGATGACGGCGTCAGCACGACTCACAAATGACACGTTCGCGGTCGATGTGGCGATTACGAACGTCGGTGCGGGCCACTACGTGCCGACCGACTCGCCGTTGCGCCACCTGATCCTGGTCGTGCGCGCGGTTTCGGCCAAAGGCAAGCCCCTCGAGTTGTTGGCCGGCGAGCGTGTACCTGCGTGGGGTGGTACCGGCGAGCCGCGGGACGGTGCCTACGCTGGCCTCCCAGGGACGATCTACGCCCGCGTCCTGGAGGAGCTGTCGACCCACGAAGCACCGACTGCGGCGTACTGGAATCCGACCAGGGTGGAGAGCGACACTCGGATCGCGCCACTCGCGACCGCCACGAGCAGCTATACGTTTGAAGTATCCGATTCCGCGGACGACGTTGTCGAGATCGATGTCGCGCTGTTCTACCGCCGCGCGTTCCGAAGCCTCATGGAACTCAAAGGATGGGACGAGCCCGACGTCGTCATGGCCCGCCATACCGAAACCATCCGTGTCGCAAACCGGGGAAATGAACAATGACTCGATTAACCGACTCACGTGCGATCATTGTGACCTGCCTGTTTGGGGCGCTTGTCGCGGCGCCCGCCAGCTTCGCCGGTGTCGGTGAACTCCTCGACGAGGATTTCGAGGCCGGCGCCTCTGCCTGGGCCCTCGGCCCGTCCTGGTCACTGGTGGACGAGGGCGGAAATATGGTGCTCGAAGGTTCCGGCGCGACCTGGGCCACCCTCATCGAGGGGGAAAACTGGACCGACTACACATTGACGGTGCGGGTCAAGATGATCGCAGGCTCGGCGCAGATCATGTTCCGAATGAGCGATGAGCGCGGCCGATATATCGTCGGACTCCATCCGGGCGGTATCTACCTGCGGAAGGAGTCTCCCTGGGAGAACATTTCTTCGGACCTCGCGACCGCCTCCGTATCGCTCACCTACGGCACCTGGTACACCCTGGCGATCGACGCGAACGTACGGCGAATCCAGGTTGCCGTTGACGGGAATCCGATGATCGACTTTACCGACCCGGCCGGAATTTCGACCTGGCCGCTCTGGCAGGGGACTATCGGGCTGGAGTCGGCCGGTTCGCCGTCGGCGCAGGTCCGCTTTGACGATGTCTGGGTGTGGGGACTGCAGAATCCGCCGGATATCTGGCGCAAGACCGGCGGCCCCATCGGTGGGTTGGGTTACGACGTCCGCTTCGGATCGACTGACGGCCAGATTCTGTACGTGACCGACAACTACAGTGGGGTGTACAAGAGCGTCAATGGCGGAGCCAGCTGGTTCGCCACCAACCGCGGAATCACCGGCAGGTTCTCTCCGTCCGGCGACGCCATTCCCGTGTTTTCGGTGACCGTCGACCCGAACAATTCGAACATTCTGTGGGCCGGGCTCAAAGACGTGAAGGGCGTGTACCGATCCACCAACGGCGGCCTGCTGTGGGAGAACAGGACGCCGAACAACACGGTCTTGCCGGAGGCCGAGTTTGTGTTCCGCGGTTTCACCATCATGCCCGGCGACTCGGATACGGTGTTCGCCGCTGGAGAGATTCCAACGACGCAGATGGGCCAGTCCTTCGGACTGGTGCGCGGTCGTGTGTACAAAACCACCGACGCGGGCGTCACGTGGGAGCCGATCTGGGAAGATGACAATCTCGCGCGCTATGTGATCGTCCACCCCGACGACCACAACATCATCTTTATCTCGACCGGCATCTTCGACCGGGAGGCGTGGGATTCGGTCTGCACTACCGATCCGCCGGACCAGGGTTTCGGCGGCGTGATGCGAACCATCGACGGCGGCACCAACTGGGAGGTGCTCGACACCAACCACGGCCTGACCGACCACAATGTGGGCAGCCTGTTCATGCACCCGGAAAACCCCGACATCCTGATCGCGGGCGCCGGCAACAACGCGTGCTCGCCGTACACCCAGGACAGCGAGACCCGCTACAGCGGCGGCGTTTTTGTCACCACCAACCGTGGAGACACCTGGGAGAAGACGCTGGGCAACGACATCATCACTTCCGTGGAGTTTGCCTCCTCTGACCCGGACGTCGCCTATGCGGGGGGGCGTCAGCACTTCTACAGCAGCGAAGACGGCGGGTTCACTTGGGACCTCGTCGGCGGCGAGACCTTTCCGTGGGGACCGGCGGGCACCATTGCCGGCTTTCCAATCGACTTCCTGGTTGATCCGGAGGACCCACTGAAGATCTTCGCCAACAACTACGGCGGTGGCAACGTCATGTCGACCGATGGCGCTGAGACCTGGCAGCTGGCCAGCAAGGGATACACCGGCGCGCAAATGTTCGACCTCGCACTGCACCCCTGTCGGCCGGACGTGCTGTACGCGTCGGCTCTCAGCGGTCCGTTCAGAACACTCGACTGGGGCGCCACATGGAAGGGGCTTGCTCACGAACCTGCGCGGCTGGTAGAAACATACGCGGTAGCGGTGAGCCCACAGGTTCCGAACATCGTATTGGCTGCATCGGAGAATCTAGGTCAGTTGTGGCGCAGCATCGATGGTGGTTTTACCTGGGACATGAGGTACGACCTCCCGGTCGCGACTGGCGATTTGCGTTCGTTCAAGCGGCTCGAGTTCGCGCCCTCGGACGGCACCGTTGTGTACGCGGGCACCGCTCCGAGGAGAAACGAGCTGCAGGGCGACAGCACCATCACCAGCTACGGGGTCTACAAGTCCGTCGATGGCGGCCTCAACTGGGGTCCTGCAAACGACTCACAGACCAGCGATTGCACCGTCAACGACCTCGCAGTGCAATCAGACAATCCGGACGTGGTGTTCGCCGCGACCGCTGCCGAAGGCCTGTACCGTTCTACCGACGGCGGTGCGAGCTGGCTGCAATTGACCGGTCTGTCCATCGCCGACGTTCGCGCCGTGGCGATCGATCCCCACAACCCATCCGTGATCTACGCCGGGGCCGAGGGAAACTTCTCCGGCCAGCCTGGTGGCGTCTACCGTTCACTCGATGGTGGCGATAACTGGGCCCCGATGATCGCCGGGATGGAGCCGAACGACCCGATCTGGGCCATCGTTGTCGATCCACTGAAGCCGGGAGTAGTGTACGCCGGCAGCTTCTACTCCGGCGTGTACCGCTGGGATCCCGGCCAATCCGTGTGGACCCACATGAACGACGGCCTCCGGACACGAGCGGTGACTGATCTCGCACTTTCGCCCGTTGGGGGCGTGTTGTACGCAGCGACCTGGGGTGAGGGCGTTTTCCGGGTTGGCTCTCCGATGTTCGCGGACGGCTTCGAATGCATGGACACCTCGCCGTGGTCCTGGTCGACCGGCGACGGCTTGGAGGTGGCGCCTGACTCGGCACTGTACGGCGGCTACGGCTTGCGGATCACCGTGGCACCGACGTGCTCGTCAGCTGAGGACGATGTGCTGCTGTCGGACCGGACCCTCACCGAGCCGGCCTCATGGGTGGGTTGCCGGTCGATTACTGCACGTGATTCTTTTGTTGTCGCGCCAGGCGGTTCGGCAATGTTCACCGCCGGTGAGCGGGTCGTGCTCGGTGACCTCGTCACCGTTCAGTCGGGCGGATCGTTGACCGCGGCGATCGATCCAGCGCTGACGGATTCGCCCTTCGTGTTCCTTCAAGACGAATCTCCGGCGGCGGAGACGAGCTACCAGGTCCAGTTTTTCGTCAATCTGGATGATCTTGCTGTGGCGACCGGCGACGAGATCGAGCAGTTCGTTGCCTACGACGAGGCCGAGAACGCCCTCGTATTACTGCTTCTGGAAAGCGGACCAACGCTCGTACTCGAGGTGAGGGACGACGTCGGTGCTCCCCACAGAGTGACGTGGCCGAATCCACTGTCAACCGGGTGGAACCGGGTCGCCATCTCTTGGCAGGCCTCCCCGAGCGCGACCATCTCGTTTTCGGTCGGCGACAGCTCGGCCGTCGAGTTGACCGGTGTCGATACCGATGAACGTCGCATCGACACTGTTCGCTGGGGCGTGGTGGGCGGGACCCTGACCACAAGTTCGGGCACGATCGCGATGGACCAGTTCTCATCCTGGCGGTAGCCTCGTGGATCAGTGCCTTTAGGACTTCCTAAGGCCCGGCGCCGCTCGGGAACATGCGCGTCGAAGCGAGATAGGTGACCGCGCTCACCGACCCGCACAGCACCGTCCCCCATGTCATATCGACAAGCACCACCCCGAACGGGAATCCATCGAGGGTTGCAAGGTTGGTGAGATCGTAGGCGGCGTAGGTCACCAACCCGAGGAGGGCGCCGAGGGCAATCGCGTGGCCGAGGCTCTGGCGTTCGACAGCCGGCCAGACGGCGAGAACAACGATCCCGACGACGAAAATCAGATAGAAGACGACGGCCGCAGTCCAGTTGACCTCAGTCCGCATGAGGTGGCCCATCTGATTCTGGTAGAAGGATCGCGCAACGACACCCAACCACAAGAGATCAATGATGAAGAAGGTGACGACGGCGACGGCGTAGAGCTTGAGGAAGATCGGAATATTCATGCCACAGACAACGCTGAGCCGGCTCGAGTCCTTCCAGCCGGCAAACTTCAGCCCACCGGCGCGCGGTTGAGCCACCAAAGAGACGCGTTGAGCACAGTGGCAAAGCTGACCCAGCCCCAGTACGGCAACAACAGTGCCCCAGCCGTCGGCGCCACCCGCCAGAAAAGAACAGTAGTGACCCCGATGGCAATCCAGAGCAGGATGATCTCGAGCAGCGCCCAGCCAGGCGCCTGCATTCCGAAGAACAGGATGGACCAGAGGCCGTTGAGAGCGAGCTGTACCACGAAGACGGTGAGTGCAATCTTGACTCCACCGACTTCGAGACCTTGGCGCCACACGAGAAATGCGGCCACTCCCATCAAGATGTAAAGCACGGTCCAGGCCGGGCCGAAGACCCAGGCCGGTGGGTTGAACGAGGGCTTTGTCAGGGTGGGATACCAGTTCGCAACGCCGCGTGCCGTGGCGAATCCGGAAAGGCCTCCGACCGCCAGCGGTGTCGCGACCGAGATGACGAGCTTGATGGTATCGTTCATTACCGCTCCGGCGGCCAAAATATCCGAGAAAGTCAGGTCGGCCTCACTTTCCGGAGGAAGGCGTTTTCAGGCCACCTGAAACCCTGCAACCACAACGCACATTACAAGCATGGCCAGCGCCGGCAGCGACTTTTTGATCGGGTCCCTGGCCTTGACGTGCATGGCGATGGCACCGAGCATCAGGATCGCCAGGCAGGCGGCGGCCGGTAACGTGCACTGCGGTATCCAAATGCCCGCGACCAAACCGGTCGCGCAGAGCAGCTTGAGGGCGCCGATGACCCACACCGACCACTCCGGAAGACCGTAGACCGCGAACTCCTCCTGCATGGTTGTGGCGTCTCCACCGCGCCACTCGGTGGACGCCGCAAAGCGCAGAACCCATACATTGAAGATGCCGAATGCAATTGCGACCTGGAGGACTGTCCCCACTGCCGTCATGCGCCCCCCTTTATCAGTGTCAGAGAAAGCTGAGTCGCTTTTAAGGTTGTCTCCGATTCTCGTTTCGAATATAACATAAAACGGCATCGCAGAATTTTGTCCAGGGAGTCGACGGCGATCGACTGTTTTCCTGGAATAGCGCCTCATGGCGCGAGGTTGCACTACGAGATTGTGAGGGCGGTATGTTGGTGGATCTGGGGGATTCAAACTTCGAGGAGTGCGTCATGTCGGGGGGCATCGCCCTCATCGATTGCTGGGCGCCGTGGTGCGGGGCGTGCAAGGGCTTCACACCGACCTTCGAAGCGGCGGCAGAGCGTTTTCCGAATCACACCTTTGCCAAGCTCAACACTCAGGACCAGGGCGAGCTGGCCAAGAAACTCAAGGTGACCCACATTCCGACCATCATTCTCTTCCGCGACGGTCTGCTGCTGCTGCGGCGGCCCGGTTATCTTTCGGACACGGAAATCGACGAGGTTATCGGTACGGCCGAGGGCCTCGATATGGAGCGAGTACGGGCTGACATGGAAGAGCGGGTGGCAGCTGAATCGGGCTGAGATCCCGCGCTTTTATGTCTCTATCGATCAACCTGAGCAAAAAAAGGAGAGTGACATGACAGAAATTCACGAAGCCGATGTGGAGTTCAAACAGTCCCTGGGTGTGAAGTGGGTGAAAGGCGCGTCGGGTAACACCTACCTGTGCCCGGTGGATGCCCTGAAGCGACTCGACAATCCGACCGAGGAGCAGCTCAAGATGATCTGCGTCGACGAGTCGGAGAATCCGCAGAACGACTGACCAGAGCGCTCCTGAACCAGGGGCCTCTCAAACTGACATCGGAACGGCGCCGCTGCGCTCGTGGCGTGGCGGTGCCGCCGTATTTTCGAGGAGCACATCATGCCATCGCTGGTCACCCAACCCGCACCCGATTTCACCGCCACTGCGGTCCTCGCCGACAACAGCTTCGATGAGCAATTCAGCCTCTCAGCACTTCGCGGCAAGTACGTATTGCTCTTCTTCTATCCCCTCGATTTCACCTTTGTTTGCCCGACCGAGATCCTGGCCTTTGACGAAGGGCTCGAGGACTTCCGGAGCCGCGACGCCGAGGTGATTGGCGTGTCGGTGGACTCGCCCTTCACCCACGCGGCCTGGAAGCGCACCGACGTCGACGACGGCGGCATCGGGCCGATCCGCTATCCTCTTGTCTCCGACCTCAACAAGGACATCGCCCGCAGTTACGGCGTGCTGCTAGACGACGGGATCGCGCTGCGCGGGCTCTTCCTGATCGACAGGGAAGGCGTGGTCCGTCATGCCCTGGTCAACGACCTACCGCTCGGCCGCAACGTCAACGAGGCCCTGCGGGTACTCGATGCCCTGCGCTTCCATGAACTACGGGGAGATGTCTGCCCTGCAAATTGGAATGAAGGCGACGAGGGCATTGACGAGTCCCAGGACGGGATCGTCGATTACCTCTCCAAGTACGCCGCCGCCAAGGACTGAGCGCGCCGCAGCCAAACCCTGCTCACAGTTGCTTCGAAGCATCGGACGGGGGATTTTCTCGTCCCAATTCCGCCGACAGGCGAATTCCACAGGTCACTCCTGCAATCCGTCCCCCGGGCGAGGTCTTAGGAACTTCGCTAACCGTAGTAGCGGTGGAAGATCGTCGACAGACTGGCCACCATCGAGAAAATCGTCAGGAGCGTCACCCCGGCGGGGCGGAGCCAGCCGGCGGCCTCGGACTCTGACAGACGCGTCGAGTGAAAAATCCACGCCGCGGCAAGCGCCAAGGGATGAAAATAGCGTCCTTGGATCCCGGAGATGCGGTCGTTGAGGAAGAACATGGCGACGCTGATCGCGGTCAGAGAGGCTGCGATCACCAGAGCCAGTACGACGCGTTGCCAGGGCTCGACACGCGCCGACGAGCCCGAATCGAAAACCGTGTAGGCCATCAGAAACGCAAGATAGGAACCCAGCAGAGCCAGAGGGAGAGCCGTATCCAGCCACCCCAGGCGGCCGATGAACTCCGCACCGTAGCGCGGTGCGTGCCGGATGTAATCGACGACGATCCGGCCAAAGAGGTCGAAGGGGTTTCCAAGGACTTCATCGACGAGAGATTCTATTCTCGCGCTGATCCCATCGACCGAAGGCTGCGAGATGGCCAGAGTCACGGTGACGGCACAGATCGAGAAAACCAGGACGGCGAGCAACGCCAAGCCGGGCCTGCGGATGGGAATCCGGCTCGAGGGGATGACGAAGGCCGCCAGAACCAACGGAAAGTACACCGGCTTGGTCAAGCACAGCGCAACCGACAACACCACCAACAGACCGAAATCCCACCGCCCATGCAGCGGTTCGATACGAAAGGCGATTTTTGCGATGGTGGCCGTCAGCAGATACGCGATCGCAGTGATGCCGGCGTCTGGAGAGATCGACGAACGCAAAAACATCGCCATCGGCGTCAATGCGAGAAGCACTGCCAGCCAGCGATAGCCGGGAAGCTGGCAGATCGCGAAGTAAATCAGGCCAACAGCTGCAAGAAGGTTGGCTGTTCGAGCGAAGTAGACGAGACTGAGGGGCGATGCCCCAATCCAGCGTCCGAGGGCTATCCCTCCGGCCTGGGGCAGATACGGGACCGAGGAGTATTGAAGTGATCTCGGAGGGGGCGAATGTTCGACCCTATCTGGCTCCAGCCGGACCTCACGTGCCCTTCCCCAGGTTCCGGGCTGAATTCTCCTCTCCGGATGAAAGGGCACGTCGTCAACGAGAATTCTCACCAGAACCCTGAGGCTCGAGGGTAGCGGCCTGCCATTTTTCCCACCCATCAGAAACCGACCCTGAGACACGGAATACGAACGATAGAAGTGAGCCGGCTCATCAGGAACCTGGAAGGGTGGCGTCACAAAAACGAATGCCAGCCCGCCCATCAGCCCCGCAACAAGGAAGAAACGCCGCGGGTCAAGACCGGGCAGACCGAAGAAATCACGAAATGATGTGTGCAGGTTCAATTCTGGTGCCTGTCGAACGCCTCGGCAGCGAGTTCCGAGTCAGCATTGAACATACTGTGGGCGAACCCGTCAATCCGGGTGCAAAGAGAAGCTTCGATCACAGCAACGAATTCCCAATATGAGACCTTTCGTCGTCGGGCATCGTCTCCATCCACATTTGATCGCTCCCACAAGTAACGCAGTGGATTATACATTCGACTGGCTACGTCGACCTCGCCCGACGCAGCCGCGAACAGATCACAATAGACCCCGAACACATGATTGAACCTGCGGGAGGACGGGCGGGCCACGTTCGAGTCAAAACCGGTCCACCGGCGTTGCCCGGAACGCAGCGGTCGTGTTGTAGTATGGCGCCAGTACCGGAAACTCGAACGCCGTATTGCAGCACGACCCGAAAGCATGCTGTCCGGCAAACCGATTGCCCGGTTCAAAGCGATTCATAACTGGGTCTTTTCTCGCGTTACGAATAGGATTTCGGAGGATATGTGGACTTCGGCTGGAACGACGAGCAGATCGCACTGCGGAAAGGCGCGGTGGAGTTTGCCTCCCGGCGTCTCGCAGAGGGAGTGACCGATCGGGATCGTGATGGGGTTTTTTCGCGTGAATTGTGGGACGCGTGCGCCGAATTTGGCCTCCAGGGCGTCATGGTTCCGGCGCAATGGGACGGCCCCGGCCACGGGCTGCTGTCCGCAGTCGCGATTTTCGAGGGCATCGGATACGGCGCGCAGGACAACGGCCTCGTTTTCTCGGTCGCCGCTCATGCCGCGTCGTGCGTGGGCCCATTGGTCGAATTCGGCAGCAACGAGCAGAAGGACCAGTGGCTACCCAAGCTGGCCGACGGTTCAACTGTAGGAGCCACCGGCATCACGGAACCGGATTCGGGATCGAACGCGCTCGCGATGCAAACGACCGCAGTCGAGGATGAAGACGATTGGGTTCTCAACGGCTCGAAAACTTTTGTCACCAATGCGCCGGTGGCGGACGTTTTCATTATCTACGCCCGCACCGGCGAATCGGGCTTCAGGGGCATCACATGTTTCCTGATTCCGGGTCACGCAGAGGGTCTGACCGTCGGGCCGCCGATCGAGAAGATGGGCCTGCGCACGAGTCCGATGGCCCAGGTGTTCCTGGAGAACTGCAGAGTACCGGCGTCCGCAGCGGTCGGTGGTGTCGGGTCCGGGGCAATGATCTTCAATCAGACGATGGACCTCGAGCGGCTCCTCGTGATGGCACCGGCAATCGGAGGCATGGAGCGGCTCATCGAACGCTGCACCGTCCACGCACGGCAGCGCATCACCGGTCGGGTTGCGATCGCAAAACACCAGTCGATCTCGCACCGCATCGCCGATATGGAGCTCGATCTCGAAGCCGCGCGGCTCCTGGTGTACCGCGCCGCCTGGCAGCGGATGCAGCACAGCACGGCGACGCGGGAGTCGGCCCTCGCAAAGCTCGCCCTGAGCGAGGCGTATGTCGCTTGCTGCCGGAGCGCCGTGCAGATCTTCGGTGGCTACGGCTACATGGTCGAGTACGAACTCGAGCGAGAGCTGCGGGACGCACTCGCGACCACCCTTTACGTCGGGACCTCCGAGATCCAGAGAAACCTGATTGCCGGACTGAGAGGTCTCGGATGATTACCAACGAATTCTGTCGCGTCTCGCTGCTGCGTCTTCCTCCCCGAGGCAGATACTGGAAGCGGCTGCGGTTGTGCTTCTTGGCGATCGTCGCCACGTTGGCATCTGTCTCGGGCAGCGCCCACAACGCCGGAAACAGCTATCTCTACCTTCAGATCTATCCCGAGAGCATCAGCGGCCGATTCGAGATTGCCCTCGCGGACCTCAATCCTGCCCTGGGCCTGTCGGGAACATCACTCGAGATCACCGCAGAAAACCTCGATGAGCGAATCGGCTTCCTCCGGGACTACTACCGGGAACACGTTACGATCTCAGACGAAAGTGGTCCGCTTTCGATCGAGTTCAAGACGCACGACCTGCTGGACGCCGAAGGCGGTTATGTGCTGCTTCCCTTCGACCTCGGTGGGCTCGACCGGGTCCCTGAGACCCTGACCCTCGATTACTCCATACTGTTCGACGAAGAGCCGAGTCACCGCGGTTTTCTTCTCGTCGAGCACAACTGGGCGACCGGCACTTTTGCCAACGAGAATCGCGTCTCTCTGGTGTTCGGGCCAAGCTCCCGGAGGCAGGATTTCGATCTGACCGCGTCTGGCCGCCTGCACGGATTTCTGGCCCTCGTCCACCTTGGCGCCGAGCACATGGTGCTGGGTGTCGACCACGTTTTCTTCCTTGTCGCGCTGTTGCTGCAATCCGTGCTGCGTCGCGAGGAAGGAAAGTGGCAACCGATGAATGACTTGAGGCCGGCGTTGATGAAGGTAGCCACGATCGTGACCGCCTTCGCGGCGGCCCACGCAGCGGCGCTGACGCTCGCGGCACTGGGCCTCCTCCATTTACCTGAGGCGCTGGTCGAGACGATGATCGCCGCGTCGACCACCCTGGCGGCAATCAATCTCCTCTTCCCCGTTTTCAGGGCACGAATCTGGTGGATCATCTTCGGCCTCAGCCTGTTCCACGGTATGGGTTTCGCGGAGGGACTGATGGATCTTGGCGTTTTCGGCGACCATCTCGCCCTGTCGGTCTTTGCCTTCAACCTGGGGATCGAGGTCGGCCAGGTCCTCATCGTAGCCGTCCTGTTTCCGCTGTTGTTTTTAGTCCGTCGGCTGAAGGTCTACCGAACGGTGTTCCTGAAGCTGGCAGCAGTCGGGATGATTCTCGTCTCGGGCGTGTGGGTGGTCGAGCGGGCATTGGGGGTCGATATCCCAATGCGGGAGCTTCTGCCGCCCGCCGTCCAAGAGATACTCCCATGAAGATTTCCACCGGTATGCCGATGCTGCTCCACCGGATGGTTGACCATGCGGCGCTTCGCCAACCTGACGCCCCTGCGATCCGCTGCGGTGGCGGAACCCTGAGCTACGAGCAGTTGGCCCGCGGCGCCAACGGCCTCGCTCGAGTTCTGCTCGATACCGGAGTGCAGCGCCGGGATCGTGTCGCCGTACTGCTCGGCAAAAGCCTCGAAGTTCCGGTCGCCTTCTACGGCGTGCTCGCCTCGGGCGCCGCCCTGGTGCCGATCGACCCCAAATCCCCCGTCGACCAGGTGGTGCGGATCCTGCGGGCGACGGGTGCGACACACATCGTGACCGAGCCCAAAAGGCGAAAGACGGTCTACAGCGCGCTCAGCGACTGTCCCGAGGTGGCGCACGTAGTGGGCATCGAAGCGGACGACCAAGCGCCATTCCGCTGCCATTCGTGGTCGGCTGTGTCCGAGGCAGCCAGCGATTCGCCGCCCGACGTGGCGGTGATCGATCTCGATCCGTCTTATATCCTTCATACTTCGGGTTCCACCGGGACTCCGAAGCTCATCCAGCACACCCACCGTAGCGCGATGAGTTTCGTCGAATGGGCGGTGTCCGAGTACTCCCTGACAGCGGACGACTGCCTCAGCAACCACTCCTCGCATCACACGTGCTTCGCCACTTTTGACTACTACGCCGCCGCGCGCGCCGGATCGACGACCGTCATTCTGACACCTGCGGTGTTGATGATGCC
>Ga0316197_10001536_pt1 | contig 16417 bp, 15 predicted proteins | sample OudBiesiAoxic_MG_FD_204939 | JGI IMG/M metagenome (GOLD analysis project Ga0316197, IMG submission 204939) | Coastal sediment microbial communities from Oude Bieten Haven, Netherlands - site A oxic | ecosystem: Environmental > Aquatic > Marine > Coastal > Sediment | place: Netherlands... | reverse complement strand
GATCGAATGGATTAGATAGATCGCCGCGTCACAGCCCTCGAGCGCCGGCTCGATCGAAGACACCTCTTCTACGTCGAGATAGACCCAACCCGGCGTAGACGCCTTGCCTCGGTCGCGCGTCGCACGACGCACGTTCCAATCGGTCTCGGCGAGGGCCACGTCGAGGTGCCGCCCGACGAACCCTGTCGCTCCGGTCAACAGTACCGTTCTCGAATTGGACTTCGCGTTGGATTCTTCGGACATCGTTGACCTCACCCGAGCCAACCCTAGGTTCTTCCGGGCGTTCGTCGAGGCTATTCACATCGACCGGGGTATGACCGCGTTGCAACCCAATCTTGGCGACAGAGGTGAGCGGGTACGAGTCGCTGTGATCGGCGCCGGCCTGAGCGGACTCGCATGCGCTTCGGCGCTCGAGAGTCGAGATTTTGATGTTCGCGTGTTTGACAAGGGACGCGCACCCGGCGGCCGCACCTCCACCCGGCGAGCGGAGATCGAAGGCGCCGAGGTCGGGTTCGACCATGGAGCACAGTACTTCACCGTTCGCGACCCGGAGCTCGCCACGCTCGTTGCGAGTTGGGAGAAGCTCGGGGTCGCCCAGCGTTGGGACGGCCGGATCGTGGCAATCGGAGAGAGCGGCAGGTTCGAACCCTCGGGCAGCCAGCCGCGCTTCGTCGGCACCCCGGCGATGAGCGCGCTCTCTAAGCACCTCGCTTCCAATCAAGACGTACGATGCGGGGTGACCATAGCTCGTGTCGCTCCGGGCGCGCGTGGGGCCGAGCTGTTCGACATCCACGGACAGAGCCTCGGGGCGTACGATTTCGTCGTCTGCACCGCCCCACCCGCGCAGACCGAATCGCTGCTTGGCGAGGTCGCGCCCGAGCTCGCCGCCCGCGCCGCCGCGGTTCGAATGAAACCTTGCTGGGCGGTGATGGCAGCCTTCGATACCCCCCTCGCTGTCCCCTTCGATGGCGCGTTCATCAATCTGGGACCACTCAGCTGGATCGCTCGCACCTCGAGTAAGCCCAATCGGCTCGAGACCCCGGACCGATGGGTGCTTCACGCGAGCGCACCATGGTCGACTGAACACCTCGAAGAGACCGCAGAGGCTGTCACGCAGCCGCTGCTCGACGCTTGTTTCGAAGCGCTCGGGGTCTCGGCGCGGGGGCCAGTCTGGGCGCGGGCTCATCGTTGGCGGTACGCCATTGCCGAGAACCCACTCGAGGTGGCTTGCCTCTTCGATGCCTCGAATGGCATTGTGGCCTGCGGCGACTGGACGAACGGCAATCGGATCGAGGGTGCGCTGCTTTCGGGGCTCGCCGGAGCGCGACAAGTGCGGCAAGCTCGGGATACATGGGAATCGGAAAAGTCATGAGCTCAGAGCCCACCGCGTCGATTCGAAGAACCGGCCCGTGGACCGCATCTCAGGTCCGGGACTTTCTGGCGGAAGCTCGGATCCCGATGCGGCTCGCGGCGAATACCGATAGCGGGTTCCCGATCGTCCTGTCCCTCTGGTTTGTCGCCCAGGGGGACGAGATTCTCGGGGCCGTGCACCGTGACGCGCGGATTGCAGAGCGACTACGCGTGGATCCGCGCTGCGCCTTCGAGATCGCGCCCAACGAACCACCGTATTTCGGCGTCCGAGGACAGGCGACCGCCAGCCTCGAATCAGCCGGAGCCGAGGCGCTGCTCGAACAACTGCTTCACCGCTACCTCGGCACCAGCGAGTCCAAGCTCGGACGGTTTCTACTGGGTCGCGCGGACGAGGAGCTCGTCGTGCGTCTTCGGCCCGAGTGGGTCGGAACCTGGGACTACAGAGACCGCATGGAAAACCCCTAGCCGTCTGAAATGATTGGTTTTCATTGCCTCGCCATTGACGGCGTCTAAATTTAGACCATATCTAGACTCATGAAGCCCAACGAGGCAGCGCTTCTCGAGCAACATGGCATCAAGCCGTCCGCGCAGCGGCTGGCAATTGCGCACTATGTGCTCCGCACCGACGAACATCCGTCTGCGGACGAGGTGTGGACGCGCGTGAGCGAGTCGTTCCCGATGGTCTCGCGCGCGACCGTGTACAACACGCTCAAGCTATTCGTCGAGCGGGGACTGCTGCGCCAGCTAGTGCTGACCGAAGGTCGCCTCGTGTTCGATGCGAATACCGACAAGCATCACCACATCATCGATGACCGCACCGGGAAGATCTATGACCTCCCCTGGGATCTCGTGAAGGTGTCTCGCGTCGATCAGATCGAGGGCTTCGACATCCACGATTACCAAGTGCTGCTTCGCGGCAGCAAGGAGGACACATGAAAACCATAGGCGACCAGTTTCCCGAGTTCGAGCTTCAGGCGTCTGTCGGCACCGAGCCAGGCAGCGAGTTCGAAGAGATCACGAATCGATCGTACCCCGGCAAGTGGAAGGTCATCTTCTTCTGGCCAATGGACTTCACCTTCGTTTGCCCGACCGAGATCGCCGAGTTCGGGCGAAAGAATGCCGAGTTCGCCAAGCGCGATGCGCAGGTACTCGGGGGCAGTACGGACACGCACTACGTACATCTTGCCTGGCGCAACGACCATCCGGACCTCCGAGAGCTACCGTTTCCCATGCTTGCCGACACCAAGCGGGACCTGGCTGGCGAGCTGGGAATTCTTCACAAAGACGCAGGCGTCTGTCTGCGGGCCACGTACATCGTCGACCCCGATGGGGTAATCCGCTTCGTCAGCGTCAATGACCTGTCGGTGGGCCGCAACGTGGACGAGGTCTTGCGAGTCCTCGACGCCTTGCAAACCGGTGAGCTCACGGCGTGCGGCTGGAACCCCGGAGAACCCACGCTGGACGCCGCCTAAGCAGAGCTTCAGACCCATCCCTCAGTCACCAATGTAAAGAATAAGGAGCCCATCATGGACCTCAATACGGGCATCGCAGCTGGACCTCGAAAAGAGCTTGCACAAGAGCTCTCAAAGCTTCTTGCGGACAGCTACACCCTCTATCTCAAGACTCACAACTTCCACTGGAACGTGACCGGCCCGATGTTCCAGACCCTTCACGTGATGTTCGAAGCGCAATACACCGAGCTCGCGATGGCCGTCGATCTCATCGCGGAGCGCATCCGTGCACTCGGCTTCCCGTCGCCAGGGAGCTACGCAGCCTTTGGCCGACTTTCGAGCGTGGAGGACACCGACGGAGTGCCCAAGGCGCTCGAGATGGTGAAGTTGCTCGTCGAAGCTCACGAGACCGTCATTCGAACCGCCAGAGGTGTGGCCAAGCTCGCCGAAGACGCGGGGGATCAGGCGACCGCGGATCTCGGCACACAGCGCCTGCAGCTCCACGAAAAGACGGCCTGGATGCTCCGCAGCTTGCTGGAGTAGCTTGCGAAAACTCACACGGTCGACCACGAGGCGCCTGATCTACCGTGTGGGTTTGAGACCCGGCAGTGATTCGAGTTTGCGGGTAAACTACTCGATGTGACGAAGCTATCTGCGCTCACGGCTACCATGCGGGGGACGGCGTCGGAAGCGCTGCAAGCTGTCGAACGCGCGTTTGCGAAGGCGCATGTGTTCGTGACCGAAGCGCACCAGCTGGGTGGACTGGCCTTGGTGGTGCACTGGGACATGGAAGGTGACCACCGGCAGTTGCTCGTAGACGCGCTGCTCGAGGCCTCGATCGACCTCGACGAGAGCGCGTTCGAGGCGCTGCGAGGACCCTGGGAAGGCGTCTTGAACGGTTCTCTCCACGTCACGCTCGAGCACGGCGGCCGCGACAGCAAGGTGCCGGTTCCTTCTGTCCCCGGCTGACAGGCCCTTTAGTTGGCGACGGCTTCGCACATGACTTCGTCGTATGCGTCGCAGTCGAGACCACAGACTTGGAACTTACCTTCGCAGGTGCCTTCGTAGTGACTGTCTAGCGGGGCGGAATCATCGAGCAGTTGCTCGATGAAGTCCTTGTAGGTGACCGTGCCGCCGTCGGTGTCGATCTCGGTGCCGGCGTAGGTGGCTGTGGAGGGGTCCTCCAAGAACGCACCGATGAACTCGAGCTCGGAGCTGCCGACGTCTTCGAGGCCGGTGACGGTGAGGCAGTGGCTGTCGTTCGTGTTGCGGTAATACGGCATGTAGTAGGCGAGGTTCTCGATTCCATCGAGTTGCACGCGAAGGGCTTCGAAGTCCTCGGAGGCGAGGCGGTAGATCTCGGTGCGGCCGGCGCCGGTGTTGACCGAGCTTTCGGGCTCGGAGAAGATCGGGAAGGCGCTTCGGTACGTGTTGACGGTGAAATTGTAGTCGCGCTCGAAGATGGAGATCGAGAGGCGGTCGTCGGGGAAGAGCTCGGAGACGACGGCGTTCACCGCACCGAAGTCCTCTGTGACTCGCTCGCCTGCGCCCATCGGCAGGGCTTGGATCATCGTGTCGACGCCCCAAAGCGGCGCCACCGCGGAGAAGAGGCCGCCCTGGTTGCTGGGCATTCCATTCGGCAAGGTGCCGGGCACGATCGGGCCGCTGTCGGCAAGGAGATAGCTTTGGCCCACGCCGTCGATGCCATTGCGGATGAAGGGGTAGTTGTTGAGCGAGCCGACGCCGCCTGCGCTGCAGCCACCGACCGTCATCTTGGGGATCTCGCCGAACATGCGGTCGAGCTCTTCGATGACCAGCAACATGTTCTGGTGGCCCATGTGGTGAAACTCGACGTCGGGGCCAACGCCGTCGGGATCGACGTAGGTATTCACCCGGCTCCCGAGGTAGGTGTCGCCGGTGCAGTACGGGATGAAGACCCTGTTCCAATCACCCATGGGATTGATGTCCGTGTTGGACGAGAGGAGCGGGTAAGCGAGCTCGACCGGAACGTCACCATTGATGACGCCAAGCGGCTCGGTCGCCGCGCTGAAGGGTTCGAGGGCGTCCACGTGTAGGTAGACCGCTGGGTAGTTGTCGCGGATGCACTCCGCGCCGGGTTCCTCTTTGATGCAGTCGGTGTTGAACGGGCCACCGTTGGCGCAGTCCTCGTAGGTGCTGCACGCGCCGCCACCTTCGAGGAAGACGACGACGTTGCTCGAGGTCTCGGAGAAGTTGACGAAGTACTTGTACTGCGAGCCGTTCGCGCAGACGGCGCCCTCGGGCTCGAACTTGAGCCATTCGCCGTAGGCCTCGGGGACGAAGGGTTCGTCGGTGCCGCCGCTACCGGCGGTGCCGCCGCTGCCGCCGGTGCCGGCGGTGCCGCCGCTGCCGCCGGTGCCGGCGGTGCCGCCGCTGCCGGCGGTCTCGTCGCTACCACAGCCGACGCTGCCGAGGGCAAGGAGGAGGATCAAGCTGAGAGTCGGGAGTACGGATCGATTCGTGAACGCCATCGTGCGCCTTTCCAATACGGGCTTGGCGGGGAAGATAGCGCGATTGGCCGGATTTTGGGAGATCGGATTGGCCCGAGGGGCGACCGGGCGGCGCTGTGCGCGCGCTGTCTTGGGGCTATAGTCATTCTTTCGAGGCCGCCGGGGGAACCATTGAGAAGACCAGTAAAGAGGACGCTGATCGCGCTCGCAGTGTTGACCGCGCTGATGTTCCTGGCGCTCGTGGTGCTGCCGGTGGTGCTGAAGGAACGCGTAGCGGCCCTCGTACGCGATGAGCTCGACAAACGCTTGGACGCGACGGTCGAGATCGAGTCGATCGATCTCGCGTTGCTCTCGACGTTTCCGACTCTGACTGTCGAGCTCGACGCGCTCCGGGTGACGGGAAAGGGGGTCTTCGAGGGCCATCCGTTGATCTCGGTGCAGTCGCTCGGGGTGGGGATCGACCTGTGGAGCTTGATTGGAGACGACGAGGTCGTCGTCGAGTCGATCGAGATTGTGCATCCGGACGTCCACATCTTAGTGACGGAGGATGGAGTCGCGAACTACGACATCGTCAAGGCAAGTGCCGAGGAGTCCGGGGAAGCGACCGGTGCAGACGCTGAGTCCGGGGAGCTGACCGTTCGGCTTCAGCGCTACGAGATTACGGACGGGACGATCCTCTACGAAGCCCCTGGCACGCGCGTCTCGATCGACGGACTGACACATGGCGGGTCCGCGACGCTCAGCGGATCGCGGCAGGCGCTGGCGTCCAAGACGGGCATCGATGAGCTGACGGTGAAGGTCGGGCGTGTCACCTACCTGAAGAAGGCCAAGGCGCGTGTCGTCCTGGCGGCGGTGCTCGAGACTGCGGCGCAGCGACTCGAGATCGAGACGCTCAGTATCGGCGTGAACGAGCTCGCCGTTGAAGGCTCGGGTGGCATCGGATGGACCGATGAGGCGCTCGACTTAGACCTAGCGCTGGCATCCGCGAAGGGGCGATCGCTCAAGGCGCTCGTCTCCGCCGTTCCAAACGCCTACGCAGCGGACTTCGCTGGGCTCAAGGCGAGCGGTCGGTTTTCGCTGAGCGCGAAGGTGAAGGGAAAGGTGGCTTTGGAGGACAGCACCCTGCCCTCGTTTTCGGTGCGGCTGCTCGTGGAAGACGGCAGGTTCAAATACCCGGACCTTCCCTTGCCGCTCAGCGAGGTGGCGCTCGATGCCGAGGCGACGCATCCGGGGGGCAATCTCGACCGGGTTCGGATCGAGGTTGCCAAGTACGCGGCCCGCGCCGGGGAGAGTCACGCGGCCGGGCGCCTCACGCTCGCCAAGCCAATCTCTGAGCCTGAGCTCGCGCTCGTCTTGGACGGCCGCTTCGACCTGGCAGAGATCGCCAAGGCCTACCCGATCCCAGATGTGGAGGACCTCCGAGGGGTGGTCACCGCGCGCATCGACCTTGCGGCGAGGGGCGACGCGATTGATCGACTGAGCGGAGACATCCGCATGAGCGATGTCGTCTACCGCGCCAAGGATGCGCCACCTGTGCAGGTGGAGCTCGCGCACGCGGTGCTTTCGCCTCGTGCGACCAAAGTCGAGGCGTTTCGCGCGAAATTGGGGCGAAGCGATATCGCGCTTACGGGATCTCTGTCGCCCTTCACTGCGTTCCTCGAGGAAGAGCAAACGATCGCAGGCAGTCTGCGGCTGACGTCGCGGGAGATCTACGTCGACGATTTTCTGTCTGACGAGGCGGACGCGCAGGGCGCGCAGGACGCGCAGGAGACGACCCCGTTCCTACTCCCGGACAATGTGGATGCCACACTCGCAGTCGACGTGGGAAAGCTCACGTACGGCGACCTCGTGCTCTCGAACTTCAAGGGAACGGGACGAGTCCGAAACCGGAAGCTCACGCTGAGCAAGGTACGCGCGGACACCCTCGGCGGCTCAATGGCGCTTTCGGGGACGGTCGTCACACCGGTTGGTAAACCCGCGACGTTCGATATGGACTACGAGGTCGATAAGGTTCGTTTTGCCGACGCGTTCGCGGCGCTGCCCTCGATGAGGGCCTATGCGCCCATCGCGCAGTTCTTGGACGGGCGTTTCTCGACGAACCTCAAAGCCAACGGGCAACTCGGTGACGATGGCGAACCCAAGCTGCGCTCGATCGACGCGAGCGGCCTCGTGATGACCTTGCAGAGCAAGGTTCGCTCCGACTTCAAGCCGCTCCAACTCCTCAACGACGCTATACCCGCGATTCCGAAACCGCTCGATCTAAGCTCGGCCAGAGCGCGGTTCAGCATCGATGACGGGGCCGTGCAGGTGAAGCCCTTCGAAGTGCAAACCAAGGGCCTTCGTATGATGGTGAGCGGAAGTCACGGTCTCGACCAGGAGATGAGCTACCGACTTGGCACCAGCGTCCCGATTGACAAGGTGAGCGGAGCGCTTGCGAAACAGCTGCAGGTGACCGGAATCGATGTGTCGAAGGCCAAGCAGGTCGACCTCGTCGCGAAGCTGACCGGCTCGATCAAGCAGCCGAAGGTCGCGGTCGAAGTCGATACCGACGCCTTGCGCGGCGTTGTTGCCGAGGCGGTCTCCGCGGAGCTCGAAGCGCGACGCCAGCAAGCGCTCGCGGAGGTTGCGGAACAGAACGAGAAGATCATCGCGGAAGCGACGAAGCGAGCTGCGCAGGCTCGGGACGAAGCCAAGAAAGCTGCCGAAAAGGCACGCAAGGAGGGCTACAAGCGCGCCGACGAGTTGGTCGCAGCGGCTGGCAGCAACCCCCTCAAAGCAATCCCCGCGAAGGAAGCCGCCAAGCAGCTTCGAAGGGAAACCGACAAGCGAGCGGACCAAGCGATCGCGGAGGCCGACAAGCGGGCGGCGCAGATCTTGGCGGAAGCCGAGAAGCGGACGGCGCAGCTTCAGGCCGAAGCCGAAGCGCAGAGCCTTCGAGCGACGGACGAGGCGACCAAGAAGATCGCGAAGTGAGGGGCTCTTCAGGGCCTACTTGATGAAGAGCATCTCGCGGTACTTCGGAAGCGGCCAGTAGTCGTCGGCAACCTCGGTCTCGAGAATGTCGGCGTGGAGTCGGACCTTCTCCATGAGGGTGCGAATTGGCCCAGCGCAGTACTTCATGTGGGCCTCGGTCGATTCGAAGTGCTCGTTCGTCATGGCCTCTTCGAGCTGAGCGACGGTTGCCATCATCGCGTTGGTGGCCTCGGCAATCTTCTTGATGCCGGCGGGCTTGAACTCGACGCCCAGATACGAGGCGCTGTTGAGCGTTGCGGCCAGGTTCGACACGTAGGACATGGTCGCGGGGTAAATGACGGTCTTGGCGAGCTCGATGACCAGCTTGGCCTCGACGTTGATCGAGAGGATGTACTGCTCGGCGTAGACTTCGTATCGGCTTTCGAGCTCGACCGGAGACAAGACGCCCGTGCGCTTGAAGAGGTCGATGATCGACTGCTCGTTTAGAACCGGCAAGGCATCTGCGGTCGTTGGGAGGTTCCGGAGCCCGCGCTCCTCGACCGCCGTGCTGTGCCACTCCTCCGAGTAGCCGTTTCCACCGAAGATGACGTCGCCGTGCTCCTTCATGAGTGCCTGCAAGACGGCCGCCACAGCGGCAGGCTGCTTCTTGCCGCTCGACAGCTCGGCTTCGAGCTTCTCGGCGATCCATTCCAGGGAATCGGCGAGCATCGTGTTCATCGCAACGAGTGGCCCCGAGACGGATTGCGACGAACCGACCGCCCGGAACTCGAAGCGGTTGCCGGTGAAGGCGAAAGGCGAGGTGCGATTGCGGTCGCCGGGATCGCGTTTGAACGGGAGGATCTGGGAGAGGCCGAGGTCCATCATGCCCCCGTCGCTCGAGATCGAGACCTTGCCGTTCTTGATGTCGTTGAACACGGCTTCGAGCTGATCGCCGAGGTACACGGACAAGATGGCGGGCGGCGCCTCGTTGGCGCCCAGACGATGATCGTTGGCGGCGGACGCGATGACGGCGCGTAGCAGCGGCCCGTAGAGATGAACGCCGCGAATGACTGCGCCGCAGAAGAGCAGGAAGTTGAGGTTCTCGTGCGGCGTGCTTCCGGGGTCGAGCAGGTTCCCCTGAGTCGAGTTGCCGACCGACCAGTTCACGTGTTTGCCGGAGCCATTGATCCCAGCGAAGGGCTTCTCGTGAAGCAGGCACACAAAGCCGTGCTCGAGAGCGGTGGTCTTCATGGTCGTCATCATCAGCTGCTGATGATCGGCGGCCACGTTCGCGGCCTCGAAGTAAGGGGCCAACTCGAACTGCCCCGGGGCGACCTCGTTGTGGTGGGTCTTCGCGGGGATACCGAGCCTGAAAAGCTTGTCCTCGAAAGCCTGCATGAAGATCTGCACGCGCTCGGGAATGGCCCCGAAGTAGTGATCGTCGAACTCCTGTCCCTTCGGTGGCGCGGCACCGAAGAGCGTGCGACCAGCGAGGAGAAGGTCCGGGCGACTGTTCGCGAAATGTGCGTCGACGAGGAAATACTCCTGCTCTGCGCCGCAGCTGGAGTTGAGCGGTGCAACGTCCGTCTCGCCCATCAGCGTCAGGACTTTCTGCGCCGCTTTGTCCATTGCCGCGTTCGAACGCAGAAGAGGAATCTTCTTGTCGAGCGCTTCTCCGGTCCAGGACATGAAGACACTCGGAATCATCAAGGTCGCGCCGTTCGCGGTCTGCATGACGTAAACCGGACTCGTCGGATCCCAGGCCGTGTAGCCGCGCGCGGCGGCGGTCATGCGGAGACTGCCGTTCGGGAAGGATGAGCCGTCCGGTTCACCCTTGATCAGAAGACTCCCGGTGAACTCGGTAATGGCGTTGCCATCGGAGTTCGTAACGATGAAGCCATCGTGCTTCTCCGCGGTGATGTTCGTCATCGGGTAGAAGATGTGCGAGAAGAACTTCACGCCCTTCCCGAGCGCCCAATCCTTCATGGCGGCGGCGACGACGTCGGCGGTCGCGGGGTCGAGCGGAGCCCCGGTCTGCACCGTCTTCTTCATCTCTTTGAACGCTTTCTTCGAAAGGGCTTCCTCCATGGTCGCCAAATTGAATACGTCGCTCGCCCAGATTTCACTCAAGGGCCCCGGCGGTGGCCCTGTGGGGACCTCGGTTCGTTTGGTGACTTCGTTGATGGCTTGTAGACGAATTTCGTTTCCGCTCATGTTCGCTCTTTCGTTAGTGAGACCGCCTGATGGCCATCCGATCGGACACGATACGCGCGCGACATTTCCGCGGAGTAGACGCTCGGTTTCCGTCTTGTGAAACGAAGCAGAAGATCGCTATCCGTGTCGTTTGGCACCCCGGTAGACGAGGCTGCGTCGGATCGCCGGTCGAATGTTCGCGAGTGCAAACGCGCTACGAAGGTGCGGAATGTCTTCGGCATGCCCCATGAAGAGGACACTGTCTTCTTCGGCAAAGGTGAAGTTCTTCTCCGGGTTACGGATCAATTTGCCGCCAACCCGCCGGATGGCGATCACCAGAAAACCCCCGTCCCCGCTCGATTCGAGCGCACCGACCGAGCGCCCAATGAGCGACGATTTGCCGTCGACTTCAAACTGTTCGATCTGCAGGCCAAGCCCGCGTAGCTCGTGTTCGAGACCGGAGAGGTCCTGGTCGGCGAAGAAGTCGACCATGGCCGGCCGCAGAATCATCTGTGCGGCACGTTCGCCGGAAAGCGCGGACGGAAGAACCACCTTATCCGCCCCAGCCTGGATCATCTTGGCGTCGGACGCTGGATCCTCGGCTCTTGCGATGATGCGAAGGTCTGGGTTGAGGTTGCGCGCGGTGAGCGTGATGAAGACGTTCAGCGCATCGTCGGGGAGCACGGTCGCCAGTGCTCGAGCGCGTGTCACGCCTGCCTCCTGAAGGGTCTCGTCAGAGGTCGCATCGCCGGTGAGTGCATAGGAGCCGTGCTCGACTGCGGCGTTGACGCGCTCGGCGTTGTTATCGACGAACACCACCGTGGCACCGGCGGCTTCGAGATCGCTCCTGAGGACGCGTCCGATTCGGCCTAGGCCGCAGACGATGACGTGGTCGCTGAGCTCTTCGATCGTCTTTTTCATTTTACGGCTCCCAAGAAGTCGGTTGAGCTCCCCTTCGGCGATGAGCTGAAAGAAGCCGCCCAAGATGTAAATGAGCGATGAGCAGCCGACGACGATGACGCCGATCGTGAGCCAACGGACCTCGCCCACGACCGGTTGGACTTCGCCGTAGCCGACGCCGAAGATCGTGATCGCGACCATGTACACCGCATCGGACAAGCTCCAGCCCATCAGCACGTAGCCCGCCACTGCGAGCACGCAGACCGCACCAAGGACGAGAAATCCCTGTGCGATCCGCCGGTGGGCTGGATCGAGACCGCTCAACATCTCGCTCGAGTGTAGGAGGTCGGCGGGCACCCAGGGGGTGGCGTGAACCTGAGGCCGGCGATTTTTCACGACGGAAACGGTTCGGATACCGAGGGTACACAAACCGGCGGGCGTTGTGGGTCTAGTTGGAGCGGCGTCGCTGGGGAGGCAGCGAAGGCGTGTGCGCGGCGGCGTCGGCCATGAGCTCGCGAAGCCAGCGGTGGGCTGGGTCTTCGGTGAAGCGGCGGTGCCAGAGCATGGTGATCGCGTGATCCGGGATGCGCAGCGGCGTGGGGCGGGACGCTAGCGTTGTGGCGGTGGACCATTGGCTGAGGCTCGCGGGCGCGGTGAGGACGAGATCGCTTTGGGTGACGACTTCGAGGGCGGAGGCGAAGTGGGGGACTCGGAGGGCGATGCGGCGTTGAAGGCCCTGCGTTTGGAGAAGACGATCGACGACGCCGGGGCCTTCGCCACCTGGTGAGACGAGGATGTGATTGAGTTTGGTGAATGCCTTGAGTGTGAGTCGGCGGCTTCGGCATGCGGGGTGGTCGGCGCGGAGGAAGCACCTGAACGAGTCGCGAAAGAGCGTTCGGCTTTGGAGCTCGGCGTCGACTTGGGTACCGAGATCGAAGGGGTGTGGGTCGAGGAGGACTGGATAGATCGCAAGGTCGACGTCGCCGGTTTCGAGGCTGTCGGTGAGGCGCTTGGGCATGGGGACGACGGCGAGATCAACCGACGGGGCTTGTTCACCGAGGCGCTGTAGGAGCGTGGGTAGGACGAGCGCGTCGAAGAGATCGGGCGAGACGATGCGGAAGGTGCGCGTTGCGCGTTCTGGCACGAAGGCCTGAGGCTCGGCGAGTGTGCGGGCAAGCGTGACCAAGCCGCTCCGGAGGGGGACGGCGAGGGCTTCGGCGCGCGGGGTGAGGACCATGCCACCGCGGCCGCGGACCAGAAGTGGGTCGTCGAAGAGCTCGCGAAGGCGGCGGAGGGTGTGGCTCATGGCGGATTGCGTGACGCCGGCACGCTCCGCGGCTTTGGTGACGCTTCGCTCGCGTGTGAGGGCGTCGAGGGCGACCAGGAGGTTGAGGTCGATGTGGTGGAGCCCTTCTGCAGTATGAGTCTTGCTCATGGATATATGGAAACAAGTCATTGGATTCATGTCAACTGGGGCCTCAGATTTGGAACCAACACAAGGAGGCACTCATGGAAACATCGAAGAAAGTACTGGTAGTTGGAGCCACAGGCGGCACGGGCCGCGCCACGATCGAGGCGTTGCTGGAGCGGGGACACCGGGTGACGGCGTTCTCCCGGCACGCGGAAGCGCTCGAGCAGAGCTCGGAGCGGCTGAGGTTGCTCAACGGTGACGCCACGAAGCCGGATGACGTGGACCGCGCGGTGGAGGGGCATGATGCCGTGATCATCACGCTTGGGATCACGGAGAACCCGTTGCGGGTACGCTTCTTTGGCGCGGCGAGGACGCCGAACGACGTGCGCTCGGCGGGCACCCGCAATGTGATCGCGGCCATGCGTCGGCATGGGGTGCGTCGGCTCGTCGTTCAGAGCTCGTATGGAGTCGGGGAGACGCGCGACAACTTGCGATGGGTCGAACGCTTGTTCTTCAGTTTGCTGCTGAAGCCGCAAATCGCAGACACCGAGGTGCAAGAGCTCGAGGTGCGCGAGAGCGGCGTCGACTGGGTGCTCGCGCAGCCGGTGCACCTGACGGATGATGAATGCGCCGAGATGCCCTTCGCCTCGGCCGAGGGGCAGGTGCAAGAGTGGAAGATCTCGCGCCAGGAAGTCGCGCAGTTTCTGGCGATGGCCGCGCAGACACCTGGGTACGTAGGGCAGTCGGTCGCACTTTCGAGAGCAGCGGCCGCGTGACGGAGACCTGCTCCGCGCCCTACTCCTCGTACACCTCGCGTCGGTGGCCGATCTTCACGACGAGGACCACATCGGGTGGTTCGATTCGGTAGATCACTCGGTAGTCACCGACGCGTAGGCTGCGGGCGCCTCGGAGGCTATACCGCAGTGGCTTTCCAAGCTCGAAGGGGTGCGCGGTGAGCTTGCTTTCGATCGCGCGGCGGATTTGGCGTCTGGCCGACTTGTGAAGCGCGCGAATGTCGTCGGTGACGACGGTGTGTAAGTATTCAATGCGACACCTCAATCCCAGGCCTCGTCGTGGGAGACACGGCGCTGCTTCTTGCGCAAGCGAGAGTCGGCAACCTTCGAGAAGTAGCGGTCTTCCTGATACTCGAGTGCTTCTTCGATGAGGCGCAGGCTCGTCCGGGAGATCGACTCGTCGCGCTCCTCGGCGACCCGCTCGATGGCCGCGTAAGTCGCATCGTCGATGGTGATGTTGATTCGCTTCTTTTGAGTGGGCATTTGCATAGTGTAACACTTTTCCATCACCTTCGAGCGGGGCGATGCTGTGCAGGGTTCGTGCATGACGTAGGGGTTATCGACGGAGCCGGTGAGAAGTTGCGTAACAGGCCGCGCGGCCTGTTGTTTTTCCCGTATTTCTTGGGGGTGACCCCGGCAAAAGGCGGAACCCAAACCAAAAAGAAGCCCCCGCAGTCACCATCAACCGCGGGGGCCCAGTATGCGGCAGGCGTTGCCGCGTGTTTCGCCGCGCCCATGTGCAGGGGGCGTGCCAAACGCGAGGCGGCGGAAATTGCGATGCGATGGTCACGGCGTACCCCGGTGGGCTAGGACATTGCTGTCCGGCTATGACAGGGGTGTCAGATGAAGGATTGGGTGCCGGGCGCTCTTTCGCCGGCTCAGTCCAAGCTTTTCATTCCCGATGGTGGCCCCTCGTACACGACGTTGCCGTCGACGAGCTCGATGACGCGGTCGCAACGGAGGGCAAGCGCGCGATTGTGCGTGACGATGAGGAAGGCCGTCTCGCGCTCGGCGTTGCGTTGGCGCAGGAGGTCGAAGACCTGGTCGGAGGTTTCGGTATCGAGGTTCCCCGTGGGCTCATCCGCCAAGACGAGCGGGGGGTCGTTCATGAGTGCGCGGGCGACTGCGACGCGTTGCTGCATGCCACCCGAGAGTTGGCGCGGCCAGGCTTCGGCCCAGTCGCCAAGGCCCATGGCGCTGAGGAGTGCCTTGGCTGGCGCCTTCATGTCGGCGTGAAATCCGCCGTGAGACGCGGCGCTTGGGAGCATGACGTTCTCGAGGACGCTGAGACCGGGGAGAAGGTGGTGGGATTGGAAGATGAACCCGAGCTTGTCGCCACGGAGTGCGGTGAGCGCGCGATCGTCGAGCTGCTCGGCACCGATACCTTCGATGGCTACACTTCCTTCAGTGGGCCGGTCGAGGAGGCCAATCAAATTGAGCAAGGTGCTCTTTCCGGAGCCCGAGGGGCCGATGAGCGCAACGAGGTCTCCCTGGTCGATCGATAGATCGATTCCATGCAGGACTTCGGTGCTGACACCGTCGCCGTAGGATTTACGGACGCCTTTGAGCTCGAGCAGTGGGCCGGCCGTGGTCATTCGTCCCCTCGAATCGCGGCTGCGGGATCAAGGCTCGCCGCTCGTCGCGCGGGGAGATAGGCGGCCAGCACCCCGGTGGCGATCGACACGCCGAGGGCGGTGAACAAGAGGCGCGGGGTCACGGTGATGTCGAAGAGCGCGCTCGACTCGATGAGCTCGCCAGCGAGCCCGCCCACGATCGCGCCCAGCAAGGCACCCACCAAGCCGAAGAGCAGGCCCTGCCAAAGGAACACGCCGAGCACGATGCTCCGCGAGGTGCCGACGGCGCGAAGGATTCCGATCTGCCCGCGCCGCTGCACGACACTGACACTGAGCACACTCGCGATGCCCATCGCGACGGCAAGCAGCACGAACACACGAATCATCGTGGTGGAGGCGTCCTGCGAACGGAGGCCCGTCAATAGATCGCGATTGCGCTCCATCCAGCTTTCGGTGGGCACGCCGGTTCGGCGTTCGACTTCGCGTGCGATGTCCTCGGCCTCGTACACCTCGGCGACGCGCGCATCGATCTCGGTGATGTCACCGATGCGGCCGAGCAGCGTTTGGGCGTTTCGCAGAGAAGTGACCAGCCACCTGCCGTTGACCATCTCGTTGCCGATGTCGAAAATGCCTGCGATTCGGAGAACGCTCTCGCGCTCGCCGCTCTGTACGCGAATTGGATCGCCGACGCGTGCGACGAGCTTGTCTGCGAGGCTCGTGCCGATGACTGCTTCGTCGCCCCCGAGTCGATACATGCCGTCAACGAGGTTTGCTGGGATGTTCACGATGCGGCGCAAGCGCGCGGCGTCTGCGCCGACCACCTTAACCGCCTCTTCGGCGGCGCCGCGGTACGCAAGCGCGGAGCCGCTGACTTTCGGGCACACGGCGACGATTCCGTCGATCGCCTCAACGCGTCGAACGGCGCGCTGCCATTGATCGAACGAGCGCCGGCGCGGTTCGGCAGGTTCGACGCGCCGGGCAAAGGTAACGCCGGGCTCATCCATGAGGGGCCGTGGCGTCGCTTCTTCGGGTTCGACGGTGATGTGCGCCTGGCTCCCGAGGGTTTGTTCGAGCAGGTTGACTTGAAGGCCCTCGATGATCGCCGAGACGAAGACGAAGGCGGCGATCCCGATGGTGACGCCGGCGAGGATCAGTAGCGACTGTGTGCGGCCTTCTCGCAGGAATCTCCATGCAAGTTGGAGCGCGAGCACTAGCCGCCCTCCTTCGTGCCCGGTTCCAGAGCGCCGCGCGTTTTACGCAGCCGCACCGGGTCGCCCTCCTC
>Ga0316197_10001535_pt1 | contig 16430 bp, 12 predicted proteins | sample OudBiesiAoxic_MG_FD_204939 | JGI IMG/M metagenome (GOLD analysis project Ga0316197, IMG submission 204939) | Coastal sediment microbial communities from Oude Bieten Haven, Netherlands - site A oxic | ecosystem: Environmental > Aquatic > Marine > Coastal > Sediment | place: Netherlands... | reverse complement strand
GGCCTCCCCGACGACGGCACCTTCGACGCATCCGCCGCTGACACTGCCGGCCACCTCGCCCGATTCGGTGACCGCCATCGCCGCTCCGGGTAGTCGAGGACCGGACCCTTCGATGTCGACCACGCGTGCGACCGCGATGCGTTCGCCGGCACGCCGCCAACGGTTGATGTCTCCGAGTAGGTCCTTCATGTCGCTGTGCTCCTCATTGGCTGATCACTCGTGTCAATTCTTCCATCGCAGCGACCGAATGCCCCTCCACGAACGCGTCGACGTGGGGCAGTGCTGCTGCCATCCCGCGTGCCAGCGGCGCGTACCCCGGTGTGACCTTGAGCGGGTTGACCCACACCAGCCGGTGGGTGACGCGATGCAGGCGTTCCATCTGCGCCGCGAGCGTGTCCGGATCGCCGCGATCCCAGCCGTCCGACAGGATCACGACGATCGCGTTCCGTGCGAGTCCGCGGATCCCCCACTCGTCGTTGAACTGGCGCAGGCCGTCACCGAGGCGCGTGCCGCCGCTCCAGTCGATCACGCGATCCGACGCTGCGGCGAGGGCAACGTCCGGGTCCCGGCTGTTCAGTTCCCGGGTGATCCGGGTCAGTCGGGTGCCCAGGGCGAACGCCTCGACCTTCTGGCGGCCTGCGACCGCAGCGTGGACGAATCGCAGCAGTGCCCGGGCGTACGGTTCCATCGACCCGCTGACGTCGAGGAGCAGCACCAGGCGTCGCAAGCGGGTGGTCGGCTTCCGGAAGTGGCGCTCGATCGGTTCGCCGCCGGACCGGATCGCAGCCTGCATCATCCGGCGGATGTCCGGGCGTGCGGTCGCTCGTTGCGCCGGGCCGAGACGGAGCGACGAACGTGGAGAACCGACGAGGCGCAGGCTCGCCATGAGATCCTGGGCATGGACGAGTTCGTCGGAGCTGTACTGGGCGAAGTCCTTGTGGCGCAGGACTTCGGTGGTCGAGAACCGGAGCTCGATGGTCGGGTCGTCGCTCGCGTCGCCCGCGTCGTCGTCGTCGCCCGCGTCGTCGTCGGCGTCGACGGCGATCGTGATCGACAGTGGTTCGTCCTCGTCGGGTTCGGAGGTCGAGCGGCGAGCCTCGAAGAACACCGCAAATGCCCGGTCATAGATCTCGATGTCCTCGGGCCGCCGAGCGAGCGTGGCCCGCCCCGACCAGTAGACACCCGACCGCTCGTCGAGCCCGACCGCACACAGCGCCTCGGCGAAGGAGTGCGTCGAGCTCAACGGGACGCGCAGCCCGGCACCGCGCAGGATGCGGGTGAATGCGACGGCAATCTCGGCCGGGTCGCTGCGCTGCGGCATTGCCCGATCGTCGGTCGACGGCGGGGCCCAGCTCACCCGTGCAGCAAGCCCTTCTCGAACGCCTGCTTCACAACCGCTGCGACGCCGTGCTGCTCCACGCGCTGATGGTCCTCGCGGTACTTCAGCACGGTGCCGAGGGTGTTCGTCACCAGTTTTTCGTCGAGCTGTGTCGCACCGAGACGGCCCAACGCGTTCGCCCAGTCGATGGTCTCGGCGACGCCCGGCGGCTTGTAGAGGTTGAGCTCACGCAACGCCTCGACCGCAGCGGCGACCTGCCGTGCCAAACCGTCGTCGACCGCCGGGACCCGCAACTTCACGATGGCGACCTCGCGTTCGAACCCTGGGTGCTCCACCCAGTGGTAGAGGCAGCGTCGCTTGAGCGCGTCGTGGACGTCGCGTGTCCGGTTCGAGGTGAGCACCACCAGCGGTGGCCGTTCCGCACGGAAGACTCCCACCTCGGGGACCGTTACCTGGAAGTCGGAGAGGATCTCGAGGAGATACGCCTCGAACTCGTCGTCAGCGCGGTCCACCTCGTCGATCAGCAGCACTGGTGGTGGCCCGTCGACGGTCTCGATTGCCCGGAGCAGCGCACGTTTGATCATGAACCGCTCGCTGTACAGCTCGGCCTCGAGCGCATCGGAGGTCATCGAGGCTGTCTCGCCGGTGGCCTCAGCGGCGCGCAGGTGCAGGAGCTGACGGGCATAGTCCCAGTCGTAGACCGCCTGTGCGACGTCGATTCCCTCGTAGCACTGGAGGCGGATCAGCTCGCCGCCCGTTGCGGCGCTGAGCGCCTTGGCCAGCTCGGTCTTGCCGACGCCGGCTTCGCCCTCGAGCAGCAGCGGTCGCTGGAGGGTCATCGCGAGGAAGACCGAGGTCGAGATGCCGTCGTCGGGGAGGTAGCCCTGGTCGGAGAGGGCGGTGCTGACATCGCTCGGCGTCACGCGGTGACCTTAACCCTGTTGACGGCGACCCGGTGAGCCGTGGGGCGATCCGTTCCGACGTGGACGGAACACGATCGGTGGTTCAGGGGCCTGCGACACGGGCATCGATGATCTCGGTCACGACGTTGTACGGCCAGCCGTCGGGGAGGTCGGTCGGGAGCGGTGGGAGGGGGAGCACGGTCGCCCGTTCCTCGCCGAGCTCGACATAGCCATAATCCTCACGCGCAGCTTCACGGATGCCGTCGGCAGTTTCGAGGCGGACGGTCTCGGCCTGGAGTTCGTTGTTGACCCGTTGGAGCTCGTCGAGCTGCGCCTGGCGCTGCTCGATGTCGACGTCTTGGTCCCGCCACGTCCCGATCGGAAGCACGAAGACCGCGAAGGCGATGGCTGCCACGATGCCGAGTGCGAACAGTCCGGTGAAGAGCGCCACCCGCGGTCGCCGAGAGATTCGCTTGTCGATCGGGATGGGCCGGGTGAAGTCGCCGAGGCGTGAGCGACCCTCATCGGATGCCTTGATGTTCGCGGGCCGCGGGATCGAGGTCGTCTTCGAGCGAGGCACGGCGACATTCTGGCAGCGCCGAAGGCCGTTCGGCGGTCATCTCTGCGACATTCGACCTCTCGTCGAGGTCGAGGCAACCCGCGTTGCGTACCCACAGCCAGGGTGCAACGGGTGTCTGACACCCCGTTCCACCCCGTTCCCCGTTGCAGACCCCCGTTGCAGGTGGGGGTCAGCGAAGGGGTGCGAGCGCAGCGCGGCCGCGGTACTCCGCAGCGTCGCCGAGCATCGACTCGATCCGCAGGAGCTGGTTGTACTTGGCGACGCGGTCGGACCGGGCCGGTGCGCCGGTCTTGATCTGGCCACAGTTCGTCGCGACCGCGAGGTCGGCGATCGTCGAGTCCTCGGTTTCACCGGAACGGTGGCTCATCACCGACGTGTACGCATGGCGCGTGGCCAGCCCCACGGTGTCGAGTGTCTCGGTCAGTGAGCCGATCTGATTGACCTTGATCAGGATCGAGTTCGCGACGGACTTGTCGATTCCGGTCTGCAGCCGCTCGGAGTTCGTCACGAAGAGATCGTCACCGACCAGCTGGACCCGGTCGCCGACCGCTGCGGTGAGCGTCGCCCAGCCGTCCCAGTCGTTTTCGTCCATCGCATCCTCGATCGAGACGATCGGGTACGTGTCGACCAGCCGCGTCCAGTAGGCCGACATCTCGGCCGGCGTCAGGACCTTGCCCTCGCCCTTCAACTGGTACGAGCCGTCTTCGAAGATCTCCGACACAGCCGGGTCGAGTGCGATCGAGATGTCATCGCCCGGTGTGAACCCGGCCCGCTCGATCGCCTCGATCAGGACGGTGATCGCTTCTTCGTTGGAGTCGAGATTCGGTGCGAATCCGCCTTCGTCGCCGACGGCGGTCGACAGCCCGCGTTCGCCGATCACCGACTTGAGCACGTGGTAGGTCTCGGTGCCCCAGCGCAGTGCCTCGGAGAAGCTCGGCGCCCCCACGGGCATGATCATGAACTCCTGGAAGTCGATCGAGTTGTCCGCGTGGACCCCACCGTTGATCACGTTCATCATCGGCACCGGCAAGACGTGGGCGTTGGGACCGCCGACGTACTGGTAGAGCGGCATGTCGAGCTCGATCGCTGCGGCCTTGGCGATTGCCAGGCTCGTTCCGAGGATCGCGTTCGCGCCGAGCCGGGCCTTGTTGTCGGTGCCGTCGAGGTCGATCATCACCCGGTCGATCAGCCGCTGGTCGAGCGCGTCGTAGCCGATCAGCTCGTCGGAGATCTCGTCGTTGACGAACCCGACGGCCGAGAGCACGCCCTTCCCGCCGAAGCGTTCGCCACCGTCACGGAGTTCGACCGCCTCGTGTTCTCCTGTCGACGCACCGGACGGAACCGCAGCACGGCCCTCCGCTCCCGAATCGAGGAGGACATCGACCTCGACCGTGGGATTGCCCCGGCTGTCGAGAATCTCACGTCCGTTGATGCCGATGATCTCACTCATACCCGTGGAACGTATCCGATTCGTCGTCGGAAGAGCCTGACGACCGTCGGGAGATCGTGACCTCGTCGGGTGCCGACGCGAGCACGTTGTCGATGTAGGAGTCGAGTGCATCCTCGAGCGGGACGTCGTGGGTGGCGTTCTCGGACAGGAACCACCGGTGCTCGAGGAGCTGGTGGTAGATCTCGGCCGCCTCGAGTTTGGCGAACATCTCCGGCGGGATCCGCGCGATCAGCGGCTCGAATCGGTCATCGAGCCATCGGACAGCGACGACATTCTCAGGCAGCGTCCGGGCGGGTGCGCCGCCGTAGCCCGTCGGCAGTCCCGAGTCGATCTTCGCCTGCCGCTCGCGGTTGAGCTGGTGGCCGAACGCACGGATGTCGTCGAGTAGGCGACGGGCCTGGTTCTCCGTGGTCTCCAGGCCGGTGAGGTTCTTCAGGCGCTCGGAGTGGAAGCCGTGCTCGACGACGCGAGGGATGTAGCGAAGGCGGCCCCCGCCGGCATCGTCGACGATGTCCATCTCCTCGACGTCGAAGCCGAGCTCGTGGAGCCGCTGCAGGTGTTGGTCGATCAGGAACGTCTCGCCGGGTGCGAACTCCTGCGCTGTGGTGAGTTCGCTCCAGAGTCGTTCGTAGCGGTCGCTGATCTGCAACGCGACGTCCATCGGATCGATGTCTTCCTTGAGGCGACCCCCGGCCTGCAGGTCGAGGAGGCCGCCGGCGACGTTCTCGGTCGCGACTTGCAGGTCCAGCTGCCGCTGACCGTCGGAGAGCTGTGGGTAGTGCTCGCCGGTCTCCATGTCGATCACATACGCCGAGAGGGCGCCGGCGTCGCGGCGGAACAATGTGTTCGACAACGAGCAGTCGCCCCAGAAGAAGCCGGCGAGGTGGAGTCGCACGAGGAGCACGACGAGTGAGTCGAGGACGCGTTCGCCGAGATAGGGGATGGTCAGGCCTCGTCCGGAGAGCAGCGTGCGATAGGGGAGTGAGTAGTCGAGATGTCGTGTGACGAGCATCCCGTCGACCCCGTCCGGCTTGTCGGTCACCGCCGCCACGACTTCAGCGGTGGGCAAGCCATCGTCATCGAGCTCACGAAGCAAGCGGTACTCACGGCGGACGAGGTCGTCGGGAAGCTCCTTGATCACGTAGCTCGTGCCATCGAGCTCGATCAGCCGCACGACGTGCCGGTGCAGGCCCAGAACCCCGTGCATGTGGGGCAGCGACCAGGCGTTCAGCCGCTCGGAGAAGGGGAGACCCGCGATCTGTGGATGGTCCGACGGGCTCGCGATCTGCAGGCGCATGAGCATCAGTGTGGCGCGCCCGACCCGCGGACGGTGAAGGTCCTCATGCAAAAGAACCTCAAGTCGTGACGAAAACTTGCCGATCACCTGACCGTGACCGAACTCGATCTTCGCGGTTCTGACGTTTCCGACGTCGGAGGGCCGGCTGATCTCTTGCTGCCCGAACGCGAGTTGATCAAGGTCAAAGCGCCGCTGAAGGCAACGTCGGCACCAGCCGTCCCCGAACGGCTCCCGACCACGCCCGTCCTTGTGATCACCGTGTTCTCCGCGGCCGTTGCGTTCGGTCTCGCCGGGTTCCAGATTGCACGTGGGATGAACGGCGAAGACCGGATCAGCCTCCTCTCTTGGATCGAACTCGCGCTCGCGCTCGTCGCTGCAGCCGGCACCGTCGGATGGACGTGGCTGGTCGTCGAGAACGCTCGCCGTCTCCTCGCAGCCGGTCGTACGACCGAGGCGCCGTCACCGAACGCCGTCGCAGCTGCGTGGGCGATGCCACTCGGGGTCACGGCGGCTGCGGTCGGTGCGACTGCGTACCTCGAACTGAAGCTCAACACTCCGGAGGCTGAATCGACGTCGACGGTGCCACTGGCCGTTGCGTGCGGCGCGGTGATCGTCGCCATGTTCGTCTCCTACCGTCCGTTGTTCATGCTGTCGGCAGTCATGCGTCGGCTCGGTGCGGTCACCGGCGCCCTCGCCCGCTGGATCTGGGTGCCGCTGGCGCTGGCCATCGCCGGGAGCATGACGCTGATCGGACTTCGAGCAGGTGGTGCGTACGGCGACGATTTCGACGGGTTCGCTCCGGCGTGGGCACTCGGCGTCGTTGCGATTCCCCCGGTCGTGATCCTGCTCGTGCTCGCATGGCGAGGCGGTCGAGTCGTCGAAGATGCCGTGCAGTTGGCCTATGACCGCCGTGCGGGTGTGGGGCGCACGGGCGTGGGCCGCGGGCGGATCGGGCTCTATACGCGTCTGCTGCGTGCCGACGCGCGGCCGATGAGGGAGCTCGACGTCCACAAACGGATTCGACTCGTGCCCGGCGCTGCGACCGTACGGCTCGCGATGATGACGGCGATTGCTGCACTGACGCTCGTGAGCGTGGTCGGTGCGCTCGTCATGTTCCTGTTCTGGCGCGAGTCCGCCGAGGGTGCGCTGTTGCCGGCGCAGCGGGAGCGGGCGTGGAATGCGCTGGCGAGTTTGCAGTCGCTCGAGCGGATGCTTGCGCTCGGCCTCGTGTGCCTGGCGAGCGTGTGGTCGTTCGTGAGCGTGCTCAATGCTCGACTGGCGAGTGGGCGCCGTCGGAACCCGCTGCTCGCCGCCGCGGCGTGGCCGGCCGCGGCGTGGACGATCTGGTATCTGTCGGACCGGTTCGCCGACGACGATCGGATCGGTTCGGTCGTCACCGGGTTCGCCCTGCAAGCGGCCGTTCTCTACGTCCCGTTCTTCCTGCTCGAACGATCAGCGGTTGCGGTTGGGGCTCGGCGCAGCCCACTGCGGCTCGCCTATGCCCTTGGCGTTGTCCTCCTCGTTCACATTCAGGGCCTGGGTGGCTTGCCGACACTCGTCGAGACGACCGAGACGGATCGTTTCGGTCGCATCGCCGCGTACCTCGCACTTGCGGCGGTGCTCGAACTCCTCCTCACGATCGCGGTCACCGACGCCAGCACCCTCATCGGAGACGCGTCCGAGAAACTGGCCACGAAGCACAACTTCCTCGCCGACCAACGCCTCCAATTCGAGTATCAGCAGGGGACGTCGTCAATGTCTCCGGCCCAGGTCAGCGCTCTGCCTCGGCCCGCTGGCCCGCCCGTCGAAGTCGTCGCCAGCGCAGCGCCTCCGCCTCCGCCCCCAGCTTCCGTGCCGCCGCCGCCGCCTCCGCCTCCAGCGGAGCTCTGATCGACGGGCCGGGCGCCGCCGTCGCCCGGATCGAACGGTTGTCGTCAGCGCTCCGACGCCTTCACGCGATCCCACAGGGCGTCGAGCGCGTCCAAGTCGGCGGTTTGGAGATCGACTTCGTCCTCTCGCGCGAGACGCTCGACACCCTCGAACCGAGTTCGGAACTTGTCGGACGCCGCGCGGAGCGCGAGCTCGGGATCGACGCCGACGTGTCGAGCGACGTTGACGACGGCGAACAGGAGGTCGCCGAGTTCGGCCGCCGTTTCGGCCGCATCGCCCGCATCGATCGCTTCGATCAGTTCGCCGGTCTCCTCGCTCACCTTGGGGATGGCACCCGAGACATCCGGCCAGTCGAACCCGACCTTCGACGCCTTGCGGCCGAGTTTCGCGGCGTAACTCAGTGATGGCAGCGATCGAGGGATCCCGTCGAACACCGACGTTCGACCCTTCTCGACGCGCTTGATCTCGTCCCAGTTCGACAGCACCTGTTCGGAGTCGTCGGCGACGACGTCGCCGAACACGTGTGGGTGTCGTCGGACGAGCTTGTCGTGGATGCCTTCGGCGATGTCGGCCATCGTGAACCGACCCTGTTGTTCGGCGATGACGGCGTGGAACTCGATCTGGTAGAGCAGGTCGCCGAGCTCCTCGATCAGGTCGTCGTCGACGCTCGGATCATCGACGCGTTGCGGGTCGGCGAGCGCCTGCAGCGCATCCACGACCTCGTACGTCTCCTCGAGCAGGTACGGAATCAATGTCTGATGGGTCTGTTCGATGTCCCACGGACACTGTTCGCGCAGCGTGCGCGTGAGGTCGTGGAAACGGATGTAGTGGCGGCCGACCGGCGCGGCGAGGTGTGGTACGTAGATCGAGGTGAGGTGGTCGGCGTCGAGCGTCTGGTCCATCTCCGCCCAGGTCGTCTGGACGATCTGTTCGTCGTCCGTGCCGAGCGCGTGGAGGATGATGACCGGCTCGTCACCGGCGGCGTCTTCGACGGCGAGCTTGATCTCGCTGAGCACCCAGTTGGCATGAGTGTGCGCGACGAGGATCGGACCGGTTTCGCCGGCCGCGGCAGCGGCGAAGTCGTGCCCGTCGATCAGCCGCACCCGTGCTTCGATCGGATCGATCTCGAGCCGGGCCCAGGCCACGTCGAGGAACGACATGGCGGGTCGGATGTCGAGCTGGACGCCCTCGGCAGGGCAGCGTTGTCGGAGCAGCGTGACGGTGCGCTCGAGTACGAGGGGTGAGCCGGGGACTGCGTACAGCACCGCTCCGTGTTGGTGGGCGTCGGTGATGAGGCGGTCGGCGATCTGGGCGTAGACGTCGTCGAACGTTTCCGCTGTCTCGTACAGGTCGTCGTGGGTGGTCGCGCCGTCGGCGACGTCGGTCACCAGGTGTGCCGAGGGATGGACGGCGGTGCGGAGGTGGCGTCGGCCGATCCGTTCGATTGTGGCGACCGTGTCGGTCGTGACGTGATCCGGGTTGCCGGGGCCCAATCCGACGACGGTGATCGACGGTGGGTTTCCGCGGCCGGAATGGTTCACGAGGAAGAGATCAGCCGAGCGGGACGACGCCGCCGGCATCGACGTCGAAGGTGCCGTAGCGAGAGGCCACCGAGATGTCCGCGTCCTCGACCAACGACTGAGTGTTCCAGCCCAGCGCGCCGAGGCCGTCGACGGAGTCCTCAGCCGTGCGCACGAGGATGATGTGCGCCCCGAATTGCGACTCGACCGGATCGGTCGGTTCACCCACCTCGGCGTCCAATGCGCCGGCGACGAACTCGGGGATGAACGTGGTGCCGAACGCCTCGAGCTCGTAACAGCCGAGGTCGCCACCTACTTGACCGGAGCCCGGATCGATCGACTCCGACGCGGCGATTTCGATGAAGTCAGCGCCGTCGTCGAGGCGCGCCTTCACGTCGGCGGCGGTCTCGACATCCTCGGTGAGGATGTGGGACACACAGATCACCCCCGACAATTCGGGGCCCTGCGCGTACCGATCGAGGAGCTCCTGGCTGGCCGGTGGCGGATCCTGAGCGATCGCTGTTTCGCCGGTCACGAAATCGAGGAGGACACCACGGTTGGCGTCGGACAGCTCGGTGAAGCCGGGCAGTTGCGTCGCGAGGTTCTGCGTGGTCTCGTCAATCAACGCCGCAGGCACGTCGACGTCATAGCGTTCGAGTGCGCCGCTGATGAGCTGGCCCTGGATCCAGATGCTGATCGTCTGACGCACATCGTTGGCGTCGTCCGGATTGCTCGGCCCCGATCCGGCTGCATTCGGGATGACCGTGAGCAGTTCATCGAGATCGTCCTCGGTCAGCTCGACGCCGTCGACCGTGGCGACCGCATCGGTGTCCAATGTCGAGCAGGCCGCCAGCGAGACGGCGGTGAGCGGGATCAGGATCGTCAGCAGTCGGCGATTCACCCGCTGCACGCTACCCGTCGTTCAGCGCCACTGGGTCAGCCCGGTTGTGCGTTGGCTGCTCGAACCGTGTTCTCGGGGGCCGCCCGAGATGGCGCGCTCAGTCGGTGTCGACGGGGACGAGATCGCGCAGGAATTGCACCAGGTACGTCGCGGGGTCCTGGCGTCGGGGGAGCGGAACCACCAGTTGGAGAAGCTCCTCTTTGAACTTGGCTCCTCTGGAGAGGCGGCGGAGCCGGATCGTTGCACTGATCGGAAGATCGATCGGCTGGATGCGGGCATCGCTCGATGTGATCTGCAGGTCGCGAATGCCGAGTCGATGGCACTCGGCGCGGAGGTAGCCAACCTGGAGGAGCGATTCGGCCGGCGCGGGCAGCGGACCGTAGCGGTCCTCCCATTCGGTGCGGATGTCGTCGACCTGGGCGTCGGTCGTGACGTCGGCCAGACGGCGATAGGCCTCGAGTCGCAGCTCCTCCTTCTCGACGTAGTCGGCGGGCAGGAACGAGTCGGTTGGCACGTCGAGCTTGATCTCGGCGGGCTGGTTGGGGAGCGGTTCGCCCTTCATCTCGCTGACCGCTTCGGTCACCATCTGGCAGTACAGGTCGTAGCCCACGGCGGCGATGTGGCCGGACTGTGATTCGCCGAGCAGCGAGCCGGCGCCACGGATCTCCAAGTCGCGCATCGCGATCTTGAAGCCGGAGCCGAGTTCGGTCGACTCGCCGATCGTGCGGAGCCGTTCGTAGGCCTCTTCGGTCAACGTCGTGTCGACCGGATGGAACAGGTAGGCGTAGGCGCGCTGACCGGATCGGCCGACCCGCCCGCGGATCTGGTGCATCTGGCCGAGCCCGAGGAGATCGGAGCGTTCGACCACGAGTGTGTTCACTGCCGGCATGTCGATACCGGACTCGATGATCGTCGTGCAGACCAGCACGTCGAATTCGCCGTCCCAGAAGTCCTGGACGACCTGTTCGAGCGAACCTTCGTCCATCTGGCCGTGAGCGATCGCGATGCGCGCTTCGGGCACCAGTTGGCGGAGGCGTTGGGCTGCGGTGTCGATCGACCGAACGCGGTTGTGCACCCAGAAGACCTGTCCTTCGCGGAGGAGCTCGCGTCGGATCGCCTCGACCGCGACGCGTTCGTCGTACTCGCCGACATACGTGAGGATCGGCTGACGTTCAGCTGGCGGTGTCTGGAGCAGCGACAGGTCGCGGATGCCGACGAGGCTCATCTCGAGGGTGCGCGGGATCGGTGTGGCGGAGAGCGTGAGGACGTCGACGTTCGTCTTCATCTTCTTCATCTTCTCCTTGTGCTGCACGCCGAATCGCTGCTCCTCGTCGACGACGAGGAGGCCGAGATCCTTGAAATGGATGTCGGCGGCGAGCAGGCGGTGCGTGCCGATGACGCAGTCGACCTCGCCCGACTTCACGTCGGCGATGACCTTCTTGGCTTGGGCGGCGGTGAGGAACCGGGAGAGCACTTCGACGCGGATCGGGTAGCCGGCGAAGCGGTCGGCGAACGTGTTGCCGTGCTGCGTCGCGAGGAGTGTCGTCGGGGCGAGGACGGCGACCTGCTTGCCGTCCTGGATCGCCTTGAACGCGGCGCGGATCGCGATCTCGGTCTTGCCGAAGCCGACGTCGCCGCACACCAGCCGGTCCATCGGGAACTCGCGCTCCATGTCGGCCTTGATGTCGAGGATCGCCGTGTGCTGATCGGGTGTCTCGACGAACGGGAACGCCTCTTCCATCTCCGCCTGCCACGGCGTGTCCTGCGCGAACTGGTGTCCTTCCGCGGTGACGCGCTGCTGATAGAGGAGGACGAGTTCTTGCGCGACCTGGCGGACCTCCGACTTGACGCGGCTCTTGGTCTTCGCGAAGTCGGACCCGCCGAGTTTGTGCAGCTTGGGGGCCTCGCCACCCACGTACTGGCGGATGGCGTCGATCTGGTCGGACGGGATGTACAGCTTGTCGCCGCCCTTGTACGCGACGAGTAGGTAGTCACGCTCGACGCCACCGATCGCCCGTTTGACCATCCCCTCGTACTTGCCCACACCGTGCTGGTGGTGCACGACGTAGTTGCCGGTCTTGAGGTCCTCGAAGGTGCTCGCGGTCTCGCCACGCTTGCGGGCTCGCGCCTGGCGGTGGGCCCGCCGCCGACCGGTGAGGTCGGACTCGGCGACGATCGCCACCTTGGCATTCGGCAGCGTGACCCCGCGGTGGAGCGGTGCGACGACGATCGACCCGCCTGACGGCAACTCGTCGGGCTGACCCGGGACGAGGGTGAAGTCGAGGCCTTGGTCGAGCAGCAGCGACTTGAGGCGCCGGGCGGAGCCGTGACCATCAGCAGCCACGACCACGCGATAGCCCTCGGCGAGGAGGTCCCGGAGTCGATCGGTCAGGCCGGAGCCGTCGCCGACCACCGGACCCCATCCCATCGCCTCGACGAGCGGGGTGTCGGGCGACTCGGGCGTCGAGTCGATCGACCAGAACGAGCCGGCGGCGGTGAGCAGGACATCGGGTTCCGCGTGCAACCGCGGGAAGGTCTTGTCGGGATCCCGGGCCCACGTCGAGGCGAGCGTGCGGGCGAGGTCGTCCTCTTCAGCGATCAGGTCTGCGGCGCGGTCGCGCATCCGACGCGGCTCGATCAGGACGATCTTGGCATCCTCGGGAAGGACGTCGGTGATCAGCGGCGCGCGGTCGCCGTCTTCGTGGTCGACCAGCCACGGCAGCCACGATTCCATGCCGTCGAAGTGGTTCCCCTCCGACAGGCGTTCCCACTGTTCACGACCCCACGGTTCGGTCTCGACGAGCGCAGCGGCGCGCGCACGAACCTCGGGAGTCGGCGTGAGCTCGCGGGCCGGAAAGATGCGCGCCTCGGAGAGGTCGACGGTCGACCGTTGGTCGTTGACGCTGAAGCGGGTGAGCCGGTCGACCTCGTCACCCCAGAGGTCGATGCGGATCGGGGCATCAGCGCGAGCGGGGTACACGTCGACGATCGCACCGCGTCGGGCGAACTCGCCGCGGTGTTCGACGACTTCCTCACGCCGGTACCCGAAGCTCACGAGCGTCTCGGCGAGGCGGTCGGGGTCGACTTCGCCACCCGGGCGCACCACCACCGGTTCGACGTCGAGCGCTCCCGGGCCCAGCTTCTGCAAGAGGCCACGGACGCCGGCGACGATCACCTTGGGTACCCGTTCGGGGTCTCGGAGGCGCCAGAGCACGTCGAGGCGCTGGCCCATGGTTTCCACGTTCGGGCTGACGCGTTCGAACGGCAGGGTTTCCCAGCCGGGGAACAGTGCGAGTTCGTCCTCGTCCAGGAACTGGCCGAGGTCGTCGTGGAGTTGGCGTGCCATCGTGCCCGTCGGGCAGGCGACCAGTAGCGGTCGACGATTCGAGAGCGTGGCGAGTGCGGCGATCGAGATCGGTCGGGCCACCTCGACGACAGCCAGGCGTGCATCGGGTTCACCGAAGGCGCGGGTCAGGCCGGGCTCGTCGCGGAGCAGCGGTGCCAGCGAACGAAGGGGCGCTCCCGTCGATGCGACCTGCTCGTCCTCTTCGACGGTGGACGCGCTGGGGTCGTGCGCGGCCGATCGGAGTTCGTCGTGGCGCAGATCGGTCACCCAGCCATTGAACCGCCGCTCGCACCAATCCGACACCCGGTCGTGGCGGTGACCCCTCTCCGCCCCTGCGTCACATCGGCATCGATCGCGTTCGTTGGTGCCAGGCACCAACGAACATCGGAGTCGGTCGCCTGGAGCTGGTGGGTCAGCGCCGCGAGTTGTAACGCTGCATGGCGGCGTCGACGCCGTCGGCGATGATCATCTCCACCGCGTCGGCGGCTTCGACGATCGCCACGTCGAGCACCTCGCGCTGGCGTTTCGGGATCTTCGCCAACACGTGGACCTTGCCCACGTGGGAGCTGTCGGGCTTGCCCACGCCGATGCGAACCCGGATGTAGTCCTGCGTCTTGAGGTGCTGTGTGATCGAGCGGAGTCCGTTGTGTCCGGCGAGGCCACCACCGACCTTCACCTTCACCTCACCGGGCGGGAGGTCGAGCTCGTCGTGGATCACGATGATCTGCTCGGGCGCTTCGATGCGGAATCGCCGCACCAGAGCGCCGACCGCGCGCCCCGACTCGTTCATGAAGGTGATGGGGAACGCCAGCGCCGTTCGCTGATCGGTTCCGCCCGGCCCCGGGAAGCGCGTTTCCGCCAGCAGCGCGTTGTCACGGCCGCCCTTGAGGCTGACGTTGCGCCGTTCGGCCAGGAGGCGGAGTGCGTCCTCGCCGACGTTGTGGCGGGTGTTCGTGTACTTCTCGCCCGGGTTTCCGAGCCCGACGACGAGCCAGTCGAACGGTGCGCCCTTGCCCTCGCGGCCGAACAGACCCATCAGCGGTCAACGGGCTCGAAAACGGCACGATCCGACGCGCTCGGCGCGTCGGATCGTGCGGATTCGTTCGGTTGGTTCACTCGCCCGATTCGTCGGCGGCGGCGGCGTCGTCGCCACCTTCGCCGGCGGCTTCACCCTCTGCAGCTTCGGCAGCGGCCTCGGCCACGGCGGCCTCTTCGTCGAGCACCGGCGTGCGCATGATCGACACGGTGATGACCGCCGACTCGGGGTCGGAGGTGGCGGTGACCCCGTCGGGGATGGCGAGATCGGCGACGGTGATGGTCGAGTCCATGTCCATGTCGGACACGTCGTACACGATCTCGTCGGGGATGTTGCGCGGCGTGGTGGAGACCTCGAGCTCGGTCATGATCTGGTCGATCAGGCCGTTGTTGTCGTTGACTTCCTTCGCTGTGCCGGTCAGGTGGATCGGGACGTTGACGACGATCTGCGCCGTCAGGTCCACCTGGATGAAGTCGAGATGCTCGATGTTCAGCCGCACCGGGTGGCGCTGGACGTCCTTGATGATCGAGGGGTACATCTCGCCGTCGATCGTGAGGTCGAGGATCGTGTTGAGCCCGGCGCTCCCAGAGACCGCGGTACGCAGTTCACGACGGTCGACGGAGACGCTGACCGGGTCCATGCCCTGGCCGTAGACGACGGCCGGGATGCGGCCTTCGCTGCGGAGGCGGCGCGCCGAGGAACTCCCCGTGGCCCGTCCGGTGGTTGCGTTGAGAATGGTCTCGCTCATGGTGGTGGTGTCCAAACGTGTGCGGCGGGTGCCTGGCGAGTCCGATCATCGCCAAGTGCCACCGGTCGAAATACAGCAGCGAGCAACGCTATCGGCGCCACTCGACACCTCAACCGCCCAAACCACCCTCCCAACCCCTCGGCAATTCCCGGCGGATCGTGACGGTCAGCGTCAACATCCGCCGGGAATTGGCTTGGCCCCACGAATGCACCTCGACAATCCGGCGGATGGTGACGGTCAGCGTCAGGATCCGCCGGAATTTGGTTAGGAGGCGTGTCCCTGCAGCAACGTGGCGCGGTTGTGGAACGCGCGGCGGATCATCTGGGCAGCTTGGCCGGGATCGCGCCGCAGTGATTCGTCGAGCGTGATCGTCTCCCATCCGATTGCGAGCGCTCCGAGCACTCGTTCGTGGTCGCGACGGACGCCTTCGTCGCCACCATGCCACCAGCTGTGTCCGGGCTCGACGCACAGTCGGACGTCGGGCCAGGCGATGTCGACGTGGATTTGAACCCCTGACGGCAGGACCAGCGGATGCTGGCGAACCGGTTCCGGGAGACCGACCGATCGGAGTGCCTCGATCAGGTCGAGTTCGAGCCCGCTCTGGGCGGGCCGGGCCTGGTCGAGCGCCATGTCGAGCCAGCGTTCCATCCGTGCGGTTCCGTCCTTGCCGCGGCGTCGATGCCGTCGGAGGTATTGCTCGGCCGACTGTGGTGTGACGAGGCCGAGGTGCCAACAGTCTTCGGCGGCCCGTCGAAATCGGTGGTCGCCGAGACGAGCTGCAAGGTCGTAGAGCATGCGGTGTGGCTCTGCGACAGCGTGGACCCGGGCGAGCATCACCCGGTCGAGCTCCGCGTCGTACCAGTTACTCCACCGCACGCTGGTCCACGTCGGCAGTCGCACTCGGTGGCCCTCCGGGATCGTCACGCAGATCGCCCGGTGCGGCATTTCCCGCAGCCCGTGGAGCCGGCCGGCCGTTGGCCCGGAGAGGAAGCCGAGCTCCCCGAGGTGCAGCGAGACGGCGGCGCACCTCGCCAGGAAGGTGTCGGGCGATGATCGGACGCGCACCGTCCGGGCGGTGACATCGACGAGCGTGCCCGAGCGCCGGGCGCGTGACAGCGCGGCGGTGCTGACGTCGGCGGCCACGAGTTGCGTGCGGCTGAGGACCCCGAACTGTCGTGAAGCGATGAGAAGGAGTGCTGGATTGATCACGCCCACTCAGGGGGTCGTGAACATGGCCGAAGGGGAAATCGGACCTGCCAGCCCGCCTCCCCCGCCTCGAAATCCCGGCGGATCGTGACGCTGACCGTCACCATCCGCCGGATTGTCGAGGTGCATTCGTGGGGCCAAGCCAATTCCCGGCGGATGTTGACGCTGACCGTCGCGATCCGCCGGGATTTGCCGAGGGGGGTGGGGCGAGGGGG
>Ga0316197_10001534_pt1 | contig 16447 bp, 15 predicted proteins | sample OudBiesiAoxic_MG_FD_204939 | JGI IMG/M metagenome (GOLD analysis project Ga0316197, IMG submission 204939) | Coastal sediment microbial communities from Oude Bieten Haven, Netherlands - site A oxic | ecosystem: Environmental > Aquatic > Marine > Coastal > Sediment | place: Netherlands... | reverse complement strand
CCGGAGTTCGCCGCGTACGTCAAAGAGAAGTATGGCTACGACACCACGGTCACGCAGACCGCGGCTCCGTTCGCCGAGTTGTACCAGAAGATCGCACCGTCCCTGGCGGCCGGTTCTCAGGAATACAACGTCATCGTCTCCGACAGCCAGTGGCTCGGCGCCCTGTCAGAGCCGGGCTGGATCGTCAATGCCGATGTCATCATGGAAGCGAACCCCGAACTCGACATCGAGCCGTACTCGGATCTCGTTCGTGAGACCTACCAGGTCTACCCGGATGGTTCCGGTGTCCGGTGGGGCTTCCCGCAGATGCCGGACACCCAGGGCATCTTCATGCGCCTCGACTGGCTCCAGGACGCAGACAACCAGGCTGCCTTTGAAGCCGAGTACGGCTGGAAGATGCCGACCACCTATGAAGAGGTTGAGCCGCTCACCATCGTCGAGTACGAGGACCTGTTCGCCTTCTTCACGAAGCCGGACGAGGGCATCTATGGACTCGCTGCGCAGTACTCGAAGGAGTACGACTTCTTCTCGTGTGCCTATCACCCGTTCGCCTATGCGACTGGTGACATCTGGAACCCGGAGACCTTCGAGATGGTCGGCGTGCTGAACACGCCCGAGCATGCCACGGCGCTTGAGTACTTCGTGAGCCTCATGAAGTATCAGCCGCCCGGGGCAGAAGCCTTTGGCATCGGTTCCATCATCGATCTGTTCAATCAGGGTCAGGTCTTCGCCGGTCTTCAGTGGAACGCCGTCGGCCTCTTCATGGAGGGCGCCGAGGGTGAGCTCGCAGGCAAGACGCTCGTCGGCCCGCATCCGAAGATGGCTGAGGGTGACACCATCGGAGCCATGGGTGGTCAACCGTGGGTGGTCAACACCTACAACGACGACGACCACATGCGCTGCTCGATCGACTTCCTCAAGTGGTGGTACACACCTGAGACGCAAGAGAAGTTCATCGCGCAGGGTGGCCTCCCGTGGTCGGCCGAGGGCGTCAACGCCGACGGTTTCGAAGAGAGCAACGCCTATGCCCGGTCCTTCAAGGAGATGCTCGGCGACGGCAAGTCCCGCGACTTCTGGCACCTGCCCGAGTACGCAGAGCTCCTGGCGATCCAGCAGGAGGCCTACAACGGGTATGCCGCCGGCCAGTACTCGAACGCACAGAGTGTGCTCGACTACATCGCCGTGAAGCAGCAAGAGGTGATGATCGAATCCGGACGTTGCGACGTCCCGATCCCCGATGAACTGAAGGACGTCACACCGTCCTGAGTCGAGTGGCGGACATGGGTCGGGCCCGGAATCGGGTCCGACCCACCCGCCGATTCTCACGAGTAGGAAATGAAGACAACGAATCCCAAGAGTGACTTCAGTTCGTGTTCGCCGGCGGTGCCGACGCGATGACGACGGCTGCGGTCAGGACGAGCGACCCAGAGCGGTCGAAGTGGGTGGGCGTCGGGCTCCTCGTGCCCGTGCTCCTCTTCTTCCTCGTCCTCAACGTCATCCCGACGTTCTGGCTGATCGGCCTCGGGTTCTACAAGTACACGCTCGGGCGCGGTGACCCGACGTTCATCGGGATCGACAACTTCACCGCCATCATCGACAGTCCCGAGATGTGGGGCGCCTTCAGCCGAACGATCATCTACACGGTCGTCGTGGTCGGCTTCGAGGTCGTGCTCGGTGTGGCCCTCGGTTTCCTCTTCTGGGGCAGCGCCAAGATGCCGGGGCGTCGACTCGCTCTCACGCTTCTGTTCACTCCGATGGTGATGGCACCGGTGGCGGTCGGCATCTTCTGGAAGCTGATCTACGAACCGACCTTCGGAATCATCAACGCCGTCATCGAGGCCTTCGGTGGATCACCAATCGACTTCCTCACCAACATCGATTACGCCTTTGGCGCGGTGGTGTTCGTCGACGTGTGGATGTGGACCCCGTTCATGATCATGATGACGCTCGCGGCCCTCGGATCCGTCCCGCCGGCTGAACTCGAGGCTGCGGAAGTCGACCGACTCTCCTTCTGGTACCGCGCCCGCCACGTGATCCTTCCCCATGCGAAGTTCATCCTGATGCTCGGCATCCTGCTGCGCACGATCGACGCCTTCAAGACCACCGACCTCGTGTGGACGATGACCGGGGGCGGTCCCGGCAACAAAACAGAGTTCATCGGTGTGGCCCTCTATCGCCAGGCCTTCAACAGTCTCGACCTCGGTGGATCGTCGGCGGTCGCCGTCGTTCTGCTGATCATCGCGATCGCCTTCACCTCGATCTACTTGTACGTCCTCAACTGGAGCAAGAGGCGCTAATGGCCATGGCAACCGCACAGAAACGCAAGGCGAAGAACACGATCTACTACATCGTGCTCTGGGCCGTAGCGCTGCTGTTCTTCCTCCCCGTGCTCTGGATTGCATTGACGGCGCTGAAGTCGAATGTGGACATTCTGGCCACTCCGCCGAAGCTCATCTTTCAGCCGACGCTCGACCATATCAAGCGGGTGCTCGAAGACCCGGAGACCCTGCCCTACTTCTTCAACAGCGTGTGGCTATCGGTCGGATCGGTCATCGTGGCCGTCGGAGTCTCATTCCCGGCCGCATACGCGTTCTCGCGCTGGAAGTTCCCGTTCACCGACTTCCTCATGTTCCTGCTCTTGTCGACCCGCATGATCCCGGCAGCCGCCGCGATCATCCCGATGTTCCAGATGTTCAACGCCTTCGGTCTCCGAGGCCGATTCGGCATGTTCATTCTCTATACGAGCTTCAGCATCCCATTCTCGGTGTGGATCCTGAAGGGATTCATCGACGGCGTCTCAGAGCGGTTCGACGAGACCGCGATCGTGAGCGGAGCCGGGCGCATGCACGTGATGTTCAAGGTGATCCTGCCTCAAGTGAAGCCGGGCATCATCGCGGCGTTCATCTTCAACCTGATCTTTGTGTGGAACGAGTATCTCTTCAACTTCGTGATCGGGAATGCTCAGACGCAGAACATCCCGTTCGGTCTCTCCGTGGGGCTCCTGGATGCCGGCGGCAACGTCGACTGGGGCTTCGTCGCGGCGATGTCGAGCATGTATGTGATCGTTCCGATGGTCATGATCTTCTTCTTCCAGAAGTACCTGCTGGTCGGCATGACCTTCGGTACGGTGCGAGGTGACGTGTGAAACCTGATCTCTTCACCCAGCGAGTCCAGCTCATCTGGATCTTCATTCTCGGATTGATGTTCGTCGGCATCGGCCAGCGGTTCAGCTTCGGGGTGTATCAGATCGCGATCGTGGTCATGATCCTCGCCGGGCTGAGTCAAATTGCCATCGGGAACGTGCCGCCGACGGCTTCGCGGGCCCACTTCTTCAAGTTCCTCGCGATCTTCGCCGCCGTCATCGTCGTGATCTTCGGATTCTCGATCTGGGTGGTCCCCTATCTCGTACAACTCGGAAGATGAGCAGCCCCGTGTCTCTCGTTGAATACCAATCCATCTCCAAGGCCTTCGGCGACAATGTGGTCCTGAACGACCTCAGCTTTGCGGTCGACGAGGGCGAGTTCTCCGTCGTATTCGGACAGTCGCTGTCCGGCAAGTCCGTCCTCCTCCGCATCCTGCTCGGCCTCGATCACCCGGACGCGGGCACGGTCCTCCTGCGGGGCGTCGACGCCTCCGACACGAAGCCAGGCGCACGGAAGATCGGCTACGTCCCCCAGTCGTTCGCCCTGTTCCCCAACAAGACCGTTCGGGACAACATCGCATACACGCTCACCGTCCAGCACGACTCCAAGGACACCATCACGGAGGCCGTGGAGCGGGTTGCCGGGTTGCTCGACATCTCTGAACTCCTCGATCGAATGCCGGATCAGTTGAGCGGTGGACAGAAACAACGTGTGGCGATTGCGCGCGGTCTCGCTCTCAAGACGGATCTCTACGTGCTCGACGACCCGCTGGTCGGCCTCGACTTCAAGCTTCGTGAGAAGCTGATCGACGACCTCCGTGAGACGCGTCAGGCGCTCGGCGTCACGTTCCTCTACGCAACCGCCGATGCGACCGAGGCGCTTGCCCTCGCCAGCAAGGTGGGCGTGCTCTCAGGAGGGATCATCCAGGAGTACGGACCGCCGATCGACGTGTATCGGAACCCGGAGCGCTTTGCCACGATGGCAACCCTCTGCTTCCCTCCGAGCAACCAACTGCCGGCGACGGTCTCCGAGGGTCAGATCGAGACTCCGTGGGGATCCGTCCCCGCCACGATCAACGGAGCCGCCAATGGCACAAATGGCGTCTCCGCGTTGGTGCGGCCCGAGCGTGTGAACCTCCGTGCCGCCCCGAACGGCAACTCGTTGGACGGCGAAGCCACCGTGATGCTGCGGGAGGACCTTGGCGCCGAAGAGATCGTCTACCTCGAGTCAAGCGGCCAGCGGTTTACCTCGCTCGTCCGTGCGGATTCGGCCGACCTCGAACAACTCACGCTCGGGGCGAAGGTCCAGTTCACAATCCCGGCGGACGCCATCGTGCTCTTCGCCGATGGCCAGCGTGCCGGTCAGGGCCAATCATGAGGCTGACGGGAGGCTCGCATGGCTGACATTCGCTTGGAAGGTCTTCGCAAGGAGTTCGATGACGGCGCAGTCGTCGCTTGCCGCGACCTGGACCTGACGTTCAAGGACGGCACGACCACGTGTCTCCTCGGCCCGTCGGGGTGCGGCAAGACAACGCTGATGCGGATCATCGCCGGTCTCGACCAGCCAACCAGCGGCCGCGTCTACTTCGGCGACAAGGACGTCACCGACGTCAAGACGCGCAACCGCGATCTCGGGATGGTGTTCCAGTATCCCGTGGTGTACCAGGGCGCCACCGTGCGAGAGAATATCGCACTCCCACTGCGCGGCGAGGACCTCACGGACGCCGAGAAGACCGAACGGGTCGACGAACTGATCTCGCTCATCGGACTCGAGGCCGTAGCCGACAGTGGCGTCACCGGACTTGACAGCGGAAACCGGCAGAAAGTCGCGGTCGCCAGGGCCGTGTCGCGGTACGCACCGATCATCCTCTTTGACGAGCCGATCACCAACGTCGATCCCGATATGAAGCTCCAGGTCAAGCGGACGCTGCGGGAGCTCTTCAGCCGCCTCAACCAGACCATCATCTACGTCACCCATGACCAGACCGAGGCCATGACGCTGGCCGACGAGATCGCACTCATGAACGACGGGGCGATCGACCAGATGGCGCCTCCCCGCGAGCTCTACAACGACTCTGCGTCGCGGTTCAGCGGCTGGTTCCTCGGCAATCCGGGAATGGACTTCATCACGGTCGACGGGAATCGTGAGCTCGTGCAGGCGATCGTCGGGGGCCCGTTGTCGGATAGCGTTGCGACCTTGGGGTTCCGACCTGAATTCGTGAAGGTGGCCGTTGCCGATGGTTCTTCGGGCGTGCTCGCCACGGTGAAGCACTCGGCCGTCGCCACAGGCGGTCAGATGCTCGTGAACCTGCAGTCCGGCGAGGTGGCGGTGAAGGCGAAGCTGCCGTGGAACACCACCCTCGACGTCAGTCCCGGCACCACCGTCCGGTGGTCGGTGCCTTCGGAGCGCCTCAACCTGTTCGACGCCAACGACACGGCCGTTGTGGCTCCAGCGGACGCCTGATCGGGGCCGGACATGCCACATGAGGCTTCGGGGTCGCCCTCCTCACCGTCTTCGGCGCTCGTGCGCGTCATCACCGGACACGTCGTGTCCTCCGGTTCGATGGTCAGCCGGGCTTACCTGACCGACGAGTGGCGGGGGATCGTGGTCGGGGATTCAGATGGCGGTCACTGGCTTGTGTGCACCCTCGACGCGCTTGCCCCCGACTCCGAAGGACTGCTGCTTCGCGGCGAGGCGGAGAGCGGCCTGCCCCGCGAGTATGCCAAGGCGACGCTCACGAAGATCGTGATCTCCTGGATGGGCTTCGGTGGTCCGAACGACGAACTGTTCGAGATCACAATCACCAATCCTCGCGTCTTCGTGCACCCCGACGGGGCCTCGATCGGCGTTGTGTCCCTGGCCCGAGGGAGCGGCTTCCCCGAGTACGCGGACGCCGGGACGAGTCCGAGATGCTACGACCTGACCGGCGCAGACAATGCCGTCGGCGATGTCGAGATCGAGACGCTGCTTGACGCCGACGACTCGGTCTGGCCTGTGCGCCGTCGTGCATGGCTGTCATCGGTCTCCGGATCCGGATTCCTCGGACAGACGGGTGCTGTGGCACTCGACGTTGCCCTCGACGATCGGGATGCCGGCTCACCGGTGTTCGGATTCAGCGGACCCGACACATCGCTCCGTGGCGTGGTTCGTCCGGTCGGCGCACACGTTGCAATGCTGCTGCCGACCCACCTCATCGCAGAGACCGTCGCCCACGCTCAGGCGGGCGACGGTCTCCACTAGGATCTCGATCGGCTTCCGCTAGCTGCGATACGCCTCGCGGCCGACTCCCTGAATCGGGATGCCCTGGGCAGCCATGACCTCGTTCTGAAGCGAGTACATGTCGGCAGCCGCCTCGTCAATGTGCCTGGTGAAGGCGACCGAACCCTTGAGGATCGGCTCGAGCAACTCCTTCTCCTGGACACGGGCTGCCGGATACTCGTGTTCGACGATGAGCGGCGTAGTCGCCACGTCGAAGTCGAGCAGTTCGCGCGCCGCAAGCTGATGGTCCAGCCAGTCCACCGTGCGGTTCTGCAGGTAGGCCAGCGGATCGTGCCGCGCCGTTCCGGGAAGCTCATGCTCGGCAAGCACGGTCTGGATCTTCCACGCGTTCAAGTGATCGGCGGCATTGGGGGAGACCTCGCCGTCGACCCAGTCGCCGCGTTGGACGGTCTGCCCGCCGTAGCCCCAGCCGGAGACACCCTTCGAGTCGATGACCTGACCCTTTACGTGCATGCCGCCGATGAGGAACGGGTAGCCCTCGTCCTTCAGGTACTGGAACATCGAGCGCGTGTCCTGGCCCATCAAGACCGAATGGGACGGGTCGTAGTGCACGCGGAACTGATCTCCAACGCCATGCTTCTCGGCGATCTGATACAACGCGATCCATAGTGCGGGCGTGTACCCAATGTTGTTGACGAAGTTGTCGCTGGGCGTCCACCCCGGCATCGGGCACTGCTCGACCCGATACTCGAGGCCGCGTGCCCTCGCCTCCTTGAGCAGCGGGATGAAGCTCTCCTCGAAGTCGAGGAGGTTCTGGTCCATCGAGAGGCTCTGGTTGCGACCGATGAACCCACACACCGCAGGCAAGCCGAGGAGCGCTGCGGCGTCCATGACCCGGATCATGAAGTCGTGCTTCTTGGCGCGAAGCGCCGGATCCGCGTTCAGCAGGTCATCGAAGTAGGCGATGTCGGCAATGGTGACACCGGTCTCGTCGATCGCTGCTTGGACGCGTGCGGCCCGGGCCTCGGTGAACGGATCACGCAGGTCGAGCGTGTTGGCCACCGGATCGAGCATCGCCTCCGGCGGAACGTCGGCAACGGACGGGTGAAGCGCGGCAGACAGTTCGATACAGTCGGCATCGAGGTCCGACGCGAACGCCAGCCACTCCTCGATCGCGAGATCCGGGTCCGGGTCGCGCCGTTCGCGGGGCGTGAGTTCCTGAAGGGCGGCCGTGAGGACGCCGATCGGCATGTAGGTCGGATCGAATTCCATGGACTCGGTCATAGGGTCAAGCTCCTTCTGCTTGGGATCCGGGAATGGTCACGGGCGTGTGCTCGCGGGCGGAGTCGATCGCCGCCTGCAGGACCCGCTGGGTCTGGAGGGCATCTGCGAAGTCGGGCATCGGCACCAGTGGCTCTCCTCCGCCGATCACCGTGAGGATGTCGCTCGCCTGGTTGACGAACGCGTGCTCATAGCCGAGGCCGTGGCTGTCGGGCCACCATGCGTCGGCATACGGGTGGCCGTCGCCGCCGCGGGTGACATCGATCGTGGCCCAGCCTTGTGTGGCGCCGTCGCCTTCGAGGTTGTAGAAGCCGAGTTCGTTCATGCGCTCGAAATCGAAGCGGAGGGCCCCCTTCTCGCCATGGATCTCCCAGCGGTTCGCGTTGTGATAGCCGGTCGCCAGCCGGGTTGCCTCGAAGCTCGCGAGGCCGCCGCCGCTCATTCGGCCGAGGAACATCACGGCATCGTCGACCGTGCTGCGGCCCATGCCGGCTGAGGTCGAGGCTCCGGCTCCCGCGATCTCGCCTCCCGCGTCGCCCTCGAGGAGCGCCCGTTCCTCGATGAACGTGTGCTCGATCGAGCCTTCGACTGAGACGATCTCCTCGCCGGTGACGAATCGCACCGCATCGATGATGTGTGCATTGAGGTCTCCGTGCGCTCCGGAACCGGCAACGTCTCCCTGGAAACGCCACAGCAGCGGCGTGTCGGGTCCGCCCCAACTCTGCAGATAGGCGGCCCGCACGTGATAGATCTGGCCGAGGGCTCCCGATGCAACGATGCGGTGGGCGAGTGCGACCGCAGGGACGCGTCGGTAGTTGTACCAGACGAACGTGCGGCCGGACGCAGCGGCCGCGGCGGCTGCCATCGCCTCGGCGTCCGCGAGCGTCCCAGCGAGTGGCTTCTCGCAGGCCACGTGCTTGCCGGCGTCGAGCGCCGCTATGGCCGCTTCGGCGTGGGCGCTGTTGGGCGTGGCGATGTCGACGAGATCGATGTCGTCGCTGGTGACCGTGGAGCGCCAGTCCGTGCTGGCGTTCTGCCAACCCCACGTCTCGGCGAACTCTGCGGTCTCTTCGGGGTTCCTCGCGACGATCGTGTGCAGGGACGCCGACGGATCGGTGTCGAAGAACCTGCCGACCTGTCCCCATGCGTTGGCATGGGCGCGACCCATGAACTTGGACCCGATCAGGGCCACATTGACCTGGTTGCTCACATGCTCTCCTTCACTGGGTTCGTGTTGCCGTGGAGCAGCCCTCGTACTCCTCGATGAGTTCGACGTTGGCTTGCGAATGCGAGGCGGGGTCGAAGGTGTAGCTCAACCACTCTTTCACCAGACGCCGCGCCAGTTCTGCTCCGATCACTCGCTTGCCGAGGGTCAGGACCTGGCAATTGTTCGAGAGGACGGAACGCTCCACGCTGTAGCTGTCGTGGGCGACGGTCGCCCACACGCCGTCAACCTGGTTGGCGCTGATGGCCATCCCGATCCCCGTTCCACAGATCAGGAGGGCACGGTCAACGCGACCGTCCGCGACCAGTTCAGAGGCCGCGTGAGCGACGTTCGGGTACATGGCCGGATCATCGTCGGATTCGTTGACACCAACATCGATGATCTCGACAACACGCTCGTCCTGCTCGAAGTCCTGCTTGATCAGGTCCTTGTATGGCAGGCCCACCGAGTCGGCCCCCACGGCCACCTTCCATCGTTGCTCGGTCATCGTTCAGGCGCTCCAATCGGTCTGATGTGCATCCTCGGCGACACTAGCCCGCAGCGACGATGTGGGCCAGTTCGACGAACCCTGGCGCTGACCATGCCGCGCGGCCGACGAAAAGACCGTCGATGTTGGGCGCTGCAATCAACTCCGGCGCGCTCGGGATGTCCACGCTGCCGCCGTACAGGAGGCGCACTTCGGCGCCGTGGTCTCCGAATCGTTCCACGAGGATTGAGCGAAGAACTGCGTGCATCGCTTCGGCCTGGTCGGCCGTCGCCGGTGTGCTTCCCTCGCCGATCGCCCAGACAGGCTCGTATGCCACCATCACGGTCCCGATCGTCTCTGGTTTGAGTCCCGCAAGTGCGATCTCGACCTGTCGCGTCACGAACGGGACCTCGGCGCCTGCATTGCGATCCTCGGCCGACTCTCCGACGCAGATCAAGGGAGTCAGTCCGTGGCGGAGGGCGCCGGCGACCCGCGCTTGAACGGTCTCGTCTGTCTCCCCGAACATGGCTCGCCGTTCCGCATGGCCGATGCAGACGAGCGATGTGCCGATTTCGACGAGCATCGCAGCGGACACCTCGCCGGTGAAGGCTCCGGTGTCGGCCCAGTGGACGTTCTGGGCTCCGACCTCGATCCCGGCCGGCACCAGGGTCTCGGCCACCGACTCGATGAGGGGATAGGCCGGCAACACGAAGGCGTTGACCCGGTCGACAAAGCCCGGCGCAGCCGATGCGAGGGCGTCCGCGTACGCGGACGCCTCGGCCTTGCTCTTCGTCATCTTCCAGCCGGTGCCGATCCACGGGAGGTCACGAGAACGGTTGATTGCCATGCTTCTACTCCGTTGGTCTGGCCTGTCTCGGCCACGGCGGAACGCCTGATCGCTGCGCGTATGATACGACCACCCGGACCGGGTTCCCCAGACGAGTCGAGGTACAGCGATGGCCCACGTTCACAACGCCCCGAAGGAGTTCTACCTGGAGGCGCTCGATGGCTTCCTTGCCGCCTATGCGCGGTATGTCGAGCGGGTGCCGGAAGCCTCCGGCGTGATGCGTCGCGGTGGTGCCGTACCCGGCCACGTGAGCGTGGTCATCGGCGGGGGCAGCGGCCACTACCCGGCCTTCATGGGAGTGGTCGGAGCCGGTCTCGCTCACGGAGCCGTCGTTGGCGACATCTTCACCTCACCGTCAACCGAGCAGGTCTACCGCGTCGGCCGGGCACTCGACGGCGGAGCCGGCGTGCTCTTCAGCTTCGGCAACTACGCAGGCGACGTGATGAACTTTGGTGCAGCGCAGGAGCGTCTGCGTCGCGAGGGGATCGACTGCCGGACAGTGCTGGTGACCGACGACGTCGCCTCGGCTTCCATCGACGAGCGGGAGAAGCGCCGCGGCGTGGCAGGGGACTTCCCGGTGTTCAAGGTCGCTGGCGCGGCCGCCGACCGCGGCGACAACCTGGACGATGTGGAACGGATAGCCATCAAGGCCAACGACCTCACCGCGAGCTTCGGCGTCGCGTTCGCCGGATGCACGTTCCCCGGCCAGGACGAACCCTTGTTCACTGTCGCTCCCGGAACCATGGACCTGGGACTCGGCATCCACGGCGAACCCGGGATCGAGACCGTCGATGCAATGTCCGCCAACGAACTCGCTGCGGTGCTTGTTGAGCCCCTGCTGGCCGAACGGCCCGAGGGCATGTCGCGCGCCGCGGTGATTGTCAACGGCCTCGGTGCGACGAAGTATGAGGAGCTGTTCGTGCTCTATGCGGGCGTCGCCAAGCTCCTGACGGACGCCGGAGTCGAGATGGTCCTCCCCGAGGTTGGTGAACTGGTCACCAGCCTCGACATGGCCGGCTGTTCGTTGTCGATCACGTGGTTGGATGAGGAGCTCGAAGAGCTCTGGTGCGCTCCCGCCGACTCGCCTGCCTTCCGACGGGACTCCGGTTCTGTCGTCGCTGTGCACGCAGGCACGACGAGCGCGGCCAGCGCAGTGGCGACTGCCGACACTGCCGGGGTTGAGGTGTCGGCGGTGGTCGATGAGCCGGTCGGCCCTGAAGCACTCGAAGCGGCCACCGCAATCAGGGCCATCCTTGGCACTCTGCGAGACACGGTGGTTGCGCACGAAGAGGAGTGGGGGCGCCTCGACGCAGTCGCCGGTGACGGCGATCACGGCGTCGGTATGACTCGCGGCATCAAGGGCGCCGTCGACGGCGCCGATGCATCCTCTGGCGGTCCCAGCGCAGTGCTGATGTCCGCCGCCGACGCGTTCGCGGACCGGGCCGGCGGATCCAGCGGTGCTCTCTGGGGAGCATTCCTCGGAGGGATCGCTGCCGAGCTTCCGAATGATCGTGCCGCTGCGGCGGCCGAGGTCGCCGTTGCGATGGCGGCTGGTGCCGATGCCTTGCAGCGCCTTGGGAAGTGCGAGATCGACGACAAGACGATGTACGACGCGCTCCGGCCGTTCGTCGATGAGTTGAGCGCTCGCGTTGCCGCCGGCGAGCGTCTCGTCGATGCATGGACCGGTGCGGCGGATGTCGCCACCCAACGGGCCGCTGCAACCGCCGACCTGCTCCCGAAGCTCGGTCGTGCGCGGCCGCTCGGCGAGCGCAGTCTGGGAACCCCGGACCCCGGAGCCACCTCGATGGCCGTGTGCTTGACCGTCGCCGGTGGCGTGATCGCTGAACTGGCAGTCGAGAACGACGGCTAGGAGCGATCGTCGCGGCACTGGCTCGCCGGCAGGCATGGAGTCGTGAGAAGGAGCGGGCTCGTCCCGCTCCTTCCCTTGTAGGCGTCAGCTCCAGCGCTTCGCGTACTCGGCCTTCATGAAGGCAAGACCGTCGGCAGCGAGCTTCTCCTCTGTGTCGTACATGCGGCGCCAGATCTTCGTGGCCGCCGTCAGTTCGGGGAGAGCAAGCCCGAAGGCCTCAATCGTCAGCCAGCCGTCGTAGCCGACCTCGTGAAGCGTGTCGAAGGTGGCCTGCCAATTCACGGTCCCGCTCCCCGGTGTGCTGCGGTCATTCTCGGAGATGTGGACGTGTGCGAGGAGATCACCGGTCGCACGCACTCCCCGGGCGGTGTCCTTCTCTTCGATGTTCGCGTGGAAGGTGTCGTAGAGAAGCCTGGCATTGGGGTGATCGACGTCCTGAGCGAACCGAGCCGCATCGGCCTGTGCGTTGAGTAGATAGATCTCGAAGCGGTTCAGCGCCTCGAGAGCGAGGACGATGTCCGCCTCGGACGCGTACTCCGCAGCGGCACGGATCGTCTCCACTCCCCACTTCCACTCATCGTCGGTCGGACCCTGCCCACTGAAGGTGCCGAGTGCGGCGTAGAGCGGGCCGACCAGGGTGGTCACGCCGGCGGCCGCACACGAGTCGATGGTGCTCTTGAGGTAGTCCAGGGCCTGCCGCCGAACCAGCGGATCGCTGCTAATCGGGTTGGCTTCCTCGTTCATGACCGTCACAGCGGTGCGTTCGAGGCCCAAGTCGTCCAGTCGTCGTCCCCACGAGGAGTAGTCGATGTCGAAGTCGAAGATCGGAATCTCGACGCCGTCGAATCCATCCGCCTTGAGGACTTCGAGGACGGGGACAACCTCTTCCTTCATGTCCGCGGTCCACAGCAGCAGGTTCATTCCGAACTTCACGACGTCTCCTTCTCTGATGCTCGCATACTGGAGACGATTGTCCCACACGAGTTCGGCGACCGAATCCCCGGGTATCACCGGCCGGTGTCGCGAAAGACAACGCCCCGGTCGTCACGCCAAGCGACCCGCCCATATCGGCTGTCGGCTCAAGGGGTCATTGCATCGCTTCGGCGAGTTTCTCTGATGGTTGGCTAGCTGAGAGTCTCTGTGAGTCGCTGAAAGGCCGCTGATGCCTGAGTGTGTATCGGCTTGGAGTGGCTGAAGGCTGCGGTCTCGAAGGCGAAGTCTGCGAGGTGGCGGAGGCTGCCGTCGACTTCTGGTGTGGATCGATTCCACCCTCGTTTCACCCTGCCGTCCTTGGCTGCGATAGCGGCATCGCCGACGAACAGGACCCCACCGCTGCGATCCAGAAGGTACGAGGTGTGTCCGGGAGTGTGCCCTGGTGTGTCGATGGCACGGAGGTCTCCCGGAAGCAGTTCATCGATGTCTTCCGACACGAAGCGGTCGACCTCGGCGGGAGGTGGGTTTGGGAAGAATGCTGACAGCCAGAACAGCGGTGTGAAGTACCAGGCGGTTGGCGGCATCGGTGACCTCTCAGCCCCCTCGATGGCGGGTGTGTCTGCTTCGGATGCGTAGAGAGTGGCATCAGACGCTGACTTGACTGCTGCTGCGCTTCCCGTGTGGTCCATGTGGGAGTGGGTCAGCAGGATCGCATTGATGTCAGTGAGGGAACGACCGAGATCCTTCAGACTCTCCTCGATTAGCCCTTCTCTCCCTGAGACCAGCGTGTCAACCAATGTCACGCCTTCGTCACCATCGATGATGTAGGAGTTCACGGTACGGGTACCGATTTCGTAGACCCCTTCGACAATCGGTTCGATGGCCATTGCTCACCTCCACTCCCGATTCTCCGTCCGAGAGGATCGTCCTGTCAATGGGGACTGCGCTTGCTCGATAGCCCACTTCTCGGACTGTGACGTTGGCCTCTAGCGATCCGTCGGGTTGGTCACGGACCATTGCGTGAGATCCCTGAGTGGAGGCGCTTCATGATGAATCGCATGCCCATCTGGGCAAAGAGGAGCCTGGTCGGGCTGGTCGTGGTGGTTGGGGTCTACCTCTTGGTCGAAGCCGTCAGATCTCTGCTTCTCGTGATTTCGGTCCGCACCCGCTGGCAAACCGGACTCGAGTTGACGCATTGGTACAACAAGAAGATCGGCAACCCGATTGCACTCAGGTTCCAGAGGAAGCAGGTGACAGTGGTCCACCACAACGGCCGCAGTTCAGGCAGGGAGTACGTCACCCCGGTGTGGGCGGAACCGGTCGAGGACTCATTCCTCATCCACCTGCCCTATGGAACCGGCGTCGACTGGTGCCGCAACGTTCTCACAGCCGGAGGCTGCACAATCGAGCACGAAGGCGTCTCCTTCGACACCACTGCCCCCACGATCGTGTCAGCAGCCGATGCCCTGGCGATCGTGCCGGAACGAATGCGCAAGATGGACCAACTGATGGCCGTGGAATCGTATCTCCGACTCGACGTCATCCCCGCCCCAGCCACAGCAAGCTAGACGCTCGACCAATCGCCCGATTCGCTGCAGCAACCGAATGGGATCATCCAGCCTGTTCCCAACTGCTCCACGACCGGCATTCTGCATGCCCAACGACCCCCTGAAATCGCAGCACATACGGGCGGCGTGAGGGGGTGGTTGGTGTCTGGCGGAGTGTCTGCTTGGGATTGTTGGTCACATGTCGAGGTTGCTGGGCCCCGTGACGACGGTACCGACGAAGGCCAGCTCGATGGAGCCTGAACCAGCGGCTATCCCGATTGAAGCATCCCCCAATCCGGCTGCTGTCGTGAGACCGCTGACGGAGGCCCCGCCCCGGAAGATTGCCCCGCTCAAAGGAAGCCGATGCCGGTCCCGATCAGGGCCGTGATCCAGGACTGGTCGGGACCCTCAAACCCGATGATCGAGACAATCGAGAACGCTGCTGCGCCGACCCCGACCAGCGTGATCGTGCGCAACCCGGCGCAGCTACCGGCCCGACCTGGAGGCACGCTGCCAATCCGAGGAACTACCCGGCGGCGACGAGACCGACCGCGACGAGCGCCAGGGCCAGGCCCGCCATCCGTCGCGGTGTGAGCCGCTCCTGCAGAACTAGCCACGCCAGCAGCACCGTGGTGGCCGGGAACATCGCCGCCAGGACTGTGGCGACCGCCAGCGACTCGAGGCCGGCGGAGATAACAAAGAGACCGTTGCCAACCACGGTGGCGATTCCGGCAAAGACCGCCAGCAGGAGGGACCGGCGCGGGAGGTGAAGCGGCTGTCCCAGTCGGGAAGCGAGGATGATCAGGAAGACGGCACCGCTGATGCGAGCGGGGAGGAGAGCCCAAACGTTGGATCCGTCCGATGTGAAGCTAAGCAGGATGAGCATGGCGCCGAAACCAAGGCCCGAAATCACGCCGTACTTGAGTCCATCGGTGTCTGCGGCCAGCGTGGTGCGGCTTCCCCCGCTCACCACCCAGATGGCCACGATCCCGACGGCGATACCGATCAACACCAGGCCACCGGGGATGTCTCCGAAAGCCATGCTCCACAAGACCGGCCAGATCGCGGCCCCAACGGCGGCGATCGGTGACACAACCGACATCGTGCTGCGGGTGAACCCGGCGTAGAGCGCGACAACCCCGATCGCTCCGGCAATGCCGGCTGCAGATCCCCACACCAACAACTCAAGCGTGATCTCACCCCCAAGGGCGAGCGCCAGGACAGGAATGACGACTGCGCCGGCGACGTGATTCCACGTGCCGACACCCCATACGCTGCCGCCACGGCTGGCGAGGCCACCGAGGAAGTCACCCGTCCCGGTGAACATCGACGCCAGCAATGCGAGGAGAATGCCCATCGCGGCACCGTAACGGATTGCCTTCGAAGGAGGCGAAATCTTCGGCGTTCGAGGCGCCCGCTACGGGGACGTCGCGGTCGTCACCGAGTACGAGAGAGGCAGAGCCGATCGGTACTTGTGAGATGCCTTGCTTCGGCATCCTTGGTGGACGCCCATCTCGGCACCTACGGGCGGCACCGGAGGCGGCCCGTCAGCGTGTGCGCGTGGTCTCGATGGGCGAGGATCGCTTGAAGTCTCAGTTGTGGTCAGCGCCAGACGGCATACACGTAGGCGTCTGATGGCTCTGCGGCGAGGTTCGGCATCGCGAGCCAGCGGTGCAACACGCCTTCATTGGTCATGCCGACTCTCTCCAGGACCCTCTGCGATGCCACGTTGTCGACGCCTACGTAGGTCCACACTCGATACACGTCATCGTTCGTGAACGCCCACTGGACGACGGCACCAACGGCCTCCGTCATGTAGCCGAGTCCCCATGCTGCTCGTTCCAGCGCATACCCGATCACAACGCCACGATCGGTCACGTCGCAGTCGATCACCCCGACGACGCTGCCTGCGGGCT
>Ga0316197_10001533_pt1 | contig 16456 bp, 19 predicted proteins | sample OudBiesiAoxic_MG_FD_204939 | JGI IMG/M metagenome (GOLD analysis project Ga0316197, IMG submission 204939) | Coastal sediment microbial communities from Oude Bieten Haven, Netherlands - site A oxic | ecosystem: Environmental > Aquatic > Marine > Coastal > Sediment | place: Netherlands... | reverse complement strand
CGCCACTCCCCGGTCATCACCGGCGCAGGGGCATCGAACCCTCCGGCCAGGGCCGCCACTTCATCGGTGAACGTTCGGATCATCCCGATCCCATTCTCGTGTTGGGGGAAGTCTTCGTATGCGTCACGCCCCGGGATCGGACGCTGTGCAACGACGTATAGCTCATCCGACGCGAAGAACAGGCGTCGCCCGATTCGGCGCATCGCTTCCTCCTGCCAGAAGTGGATCGTATCGAGATCGGCAGCCGCCTCCTCTGCGGTGTGCACCCTGAGGCTCTCCTCGGTGTTGTATCGCGACAAGCCGAGCGGCACGATGCCGACCGATGCCAGGCCGCTGTACCGGGCCAGGATCTCCGCGGCTGTGTGGTCGAGCACCGAACCGGCATTGATTCCCGGGCAGAGGACCACCTGTCCGTGCACGGTGACGTCGTAGTCGAGCAGAGCACGCAGCCACCGCAGCGAGGTAGCACCCCGAGGGTTCCGCAGCATGCGGGTCCGTACCTCGGGATCGGTCGCATGGATCGACACATAGAGGGGTCCGAGGCGCTCCTCGACCACGCGGGCGAGGTCGAGTTCGGTGAAGCGGGTCAGCGTCGTGAAGTTCCCGTAGAGGAAGGACAATCGGTAGTCGTCGTCCTTCAGGTACAGCGACTCGCGCATGCCTGGCGGGAGTTGGTAGATGAAGCAGAACTCGCAGTGGTTGTCGCAGGTCTGCACCCGATCGAAGATCGAAGAGGAGAGGCGAAGGCCCAGCGGCTCCCCGGCACTCTTGGCGAGCACAACGGTGCGCTGGCCCGATCCATCACGGATCGTCACTTCAGGATCCGCATCGTCGACGAGTTGCTGATACTCGATCACGTCGGACGGAACAATCCCGTTCACCGCCACGAGTTCCGCGCCGATGGAAAGCCCCGCCTCAGCGGCGGGACTGTCGCTCACAATCTCAATAACGGTGGGATTTGACATCGGTGCTTCGATGGTACCCGTCCATCTTGTAGACCCGGCGCCCCCTATCCTCGATCGCATGATGCCCAGGGTGCTGTTGGCCGAACCGCGTGGCTTCTGCGCCGGTGTCGAGATGGCGATCAAAGCGTTGACGTGGATGGTTCAGACGTTCGAGCCACCGGTCTACTGCTATCACGAAATCGTGCACAACGCAGCCGTCGTCGACGCGTTCGAACGTGCAGGCGTTGTCTTCGTCGATGACGTCGCCGATGTGCCAGACGGTCGACCCGTCATGCTGTCTGCGCACGGCTCCGCACCCGACGTCGTTGCAGCAGCTGAGAGCCGGGCCGCCGTCACCATCGACGCCGTCTGCCCCCTCGTCACCAAGGTGCACCATGAGATGCGGCGCATGTCGGACCGCGGCTACAACATCATCTACGTGGGTCATGACGGCCACGACGAGGCCATTGGGGCGATCGCCGAAGCACCGGGCTCAGCCACCCTCGTGGACCCGGTCGACGGGCTTGGCTCATTCGACCCGAGGGATCCGGACAAGGTCGCCCTGCTCGCACAGACCACGCTGGGACTCTTCGAGTGGGAGGGGATCCTCGAAGACGCCGGCGAACGATTCCCGCTCTTGGAGACCGCCAGGAAGAGCGACCTCTGCTACGCCACCACCAACCGCCAGACCGCGATTCTCAAGCTCGCCGCGGCGGCTTCGGTGATCCTGGTTGTTGGTTCCGAGAATTCGTCGAACACCCAGGCGCTGGTCCGTGTCGCTCAGAAGGCCGGCGTGCGGGCCCATCGCGTGGACGGCCCTGACGACGTCGACCCGCTCTGGTTCGCCGACGATGACGTCGTCGGTGTCACGGCGGGCGCATCGGCTCCCGATCAGCGGGTGCGTGCCGTGATCGAGGCCGTCGCTCCCGGGGGTACACCAGAAATCGTCAGAGTCACCGATGAGGACGAGTATTTCCCGCTCCCCCCGCGCCTCCGGTCCTTCGTGAAGACGGTTCAGGCGCTGGTCGAGGGTGCTTTCGCCGCCCCCAACCCCGGTGCCGAAGGCCCCATCGAGAACGACCGCAGTTGGGACGCAAGCGAAGCCCTAGAGCTCCTGGGGGTCTGAAAGGTCGCCAGTCGCCAGACACCAGTCGCCAGACGAAGCAGTCAGCCGGGTTATCCACCTACTCCGCTGCCCCCTTCGGGCTGGAAGCTGGTAGCTGGCAGCCCTTCCTACAGCGGCCGGTGTCTGCGTGACTCGGCTCGCTCCACGACACCAAGAATCGTCTCCACGACGCCGTCGATGTCGAGGTCGCTGGTGTCGACGATCACCGCGTCGTCCGCCGGTCGGAGCGGGGATGTTGCGCGAGTCGAATCGGCGTGATCGCGTGCGGCGAGGTCGGCGGCGATCTGTTCCCGACTCTTGCTCCCCGCCTCTTCGTCGTTCGCACGACGCGCCGCTCGCACCTCCGGTCGTGCCGTGAGGTAGATCTTCACCGGGGCATCGGGAAAGACCACGGTCCCGATGTCACGTCCCTCCACGACAGCCGAGCCGCCGTGCTCGGCAACCCAGGCTCGCTGCAGTGCCACAATGCCGGCCCGCACCTCGGAGTGGACTGCAACCGCGCTCGATGCTGCCGTCACACCATCGCCCCGCAGTTCCTGCGTCACCTCGATGCCATCGACCGAGACCACGCCCAACTCGATCGTGATGTGCGCACCGCGGATGGCCTCGACGACCGCGTCTGCGTCTCCGACGTCCGCTCCACTGCGCAGCGCCATCAGACCCGCGGCCCGGTAAGTCGAGCCGGTGTCGAGATGTGGGAGTCCGAGCGCGGCAGCGACGCGGCTTGACACCGTTGACTTTCCGACCCCGCCGGGTCCATCTATCGCGATGACCACACGGCCTCCATCGTGTCGTAGAACGTCGGCCAGGATACGCCGGCGACGGAAGCCCCGGAGATCGTAACCGGACCCCCAGCCGCCGTTGCGGCAACGGCGCCAGCCATGGCAATCCGATGGTCCCCTGCGGCATCAACCGTTCCGCCGTCGAGGAATCCCGTGCCCACGACCGCAAAACCGTCTTCGGTCGGCTCTGCACCGCCTCCGAGACCGCGAATCATCGCCGTCGTGGTGACGATTCGGTCGCTCTCCTTGACCCGCAACTCTCCTGCATCTCTGACGACCGTGATCCCTTCGGCGTAGGCACCGAGCACAGCCACCAGAGGGAGTTCATCGATCGCTGCGGCCACCGTATCTCCGGACACTTCGACAGCTCGGAGCACGGACCCGGCCACCGACACGGTACCGATCGGATCGCCATGAATCGTGCCGGTCACTTCGCCGTGCACCTCAGCACCCATGGCTTCGAGGATGCTGAGGAATCCGAGGCGTCCAGGATTGAGGCTGACGTTGGGGGTAACGACCCGAGCCCCGGGGAACAGAGCGGCACTCGCCCACACGTAGGCCGCACTGGAGGAATCTCCGGGTATCGCGTACACGGCGCCCGGGACCGGACCCGGACTGATGCGCATCAGTGTGCCGTCCGATGTTCCCAGCCCGAGCGTCTCGAGCCACCGTTCCGTGTGGTCCCGGTAGCCGGCGGGACTGTCGATCGACGAATCGCCATCCGCCTGGATTGCGGCGAGTTCGAAAGCTGAACGGACCTGCGCTGATGCAACGTCGATCGCGATGTCGGCTCCGCGGAGCGGCGCTGTTCCCACCGTCATCGGCGCGGTCCCCTCCGAAGAGAGCGCCACGTCGGCTCCGAGGGCACCGAGGGGGCCGACCAGGCGGCGCATGGGACGCGACGAGAGCGATGCGTCGCCGGCGAGCGTCACCCGGAACGGCAGCGCCGACAAGCTTCCTGCAAGGAGGCGCATCGTTGTGCCCGAGTTTCCGCAGTCAATCGGATGGCCCGGATCAACAGCCGTGCCACCGGGCACAAAGCGATCGCCGTCGCGACGGAGCCCGAGGCATTCGAGCGCGTGCAGCGTCGAGGCGACGTCGAAGCCCGGCGCAAGTCCGGTGATCTCGCTCTCACCGTCGGCGAGCGCGGCAAAGATCAGCGCTCGGTGAGAGAGCGACTTGTCTCCTGGGATGTTGACCCCGGCCTGGAACGGACCGGACGCGGGTTCAAGTGTTCGGTGGTCCGTCATCGGAGCCCTCCTCTCCAAGGGCGTACACCGCCCGAATCTCCTCGATGGTGAGCGTACGATGCTCCCCCGCCTTGAGCGAGCCGTCGCGGATCGGTCCGATCGCGGTCCGAACCAGACGCTCAACCGGGTGTCCGACAAGATCGAACATGCGCCGCACGATGCGCTTGCGTCCTTCACCCATGGTGATCTCCACCAGGGCGCGACCATCCGACTGATCAAGCAGACGGGCGGCAACGGCCAAGGCGGGACCGTCTTCGAGTTCGACGCCATCGGTGAGGCGCCGAAGCGCAGCCGGTTCGACCGTGCCCGAAACGAGCACGACATAGGTCTTGTGAACACCGAAGCGCGGGTGCGTGAGCCGCAGGGTGAGATCCCCGTCGTTCGTCAGGACCATCAGTCCCTCAGAGTCAGCGTCGAGGCGCCCTGCCGGGTACACCCGCCTGGATGTCGGAACCAATTCGACCACGGCGGGCCGACCCTGGGGATCGTCGGCGGTGCTCACCATTCCGACCGGTTTGTACACGAGGTATGAAGCGAGATCGGGGGCCAGCGGCAGCGGCAGTCCGTCGATGTGGACGCGCTGCTCCGATGGGTCGATCTTCTGCCCAAGATGGGCCGGTTCGCCGTCGACGGTCACGCGACCGTTTCCGATGAGGATCTCGGCGTGCCGTCGCGAGGCGTAGCCCGACCGGGCGATCAGCTTCTGGAGTCGTTCGATGATCCCTCCGGTCGGAAGGGGCGTTCCAGGGTCTCGACCACCTCGGCCGGCGGCACGTGGTCTGCAAGCGGGGGCAGATCCTGCGGGCGGTCGATACCGAGCTTCTCGAGAAACAGCTCCGTCGTGCCATACAGCAGCGCCTGCCCGGGGCCGGGTGCTGTTCCGATCTCGCGGACGAGGCCGCGACGTTCGAGGGTGTGCAACGCCCGTTCCGAGTCGACGCCTCGCACCTCTGAGATTTGGCCGCGCGACACCGGCTGGCGATATGCGACGACGGCAAGGGTCTCGAGGGCGGCATTCGAGAGGCGGGTTGCGCGTTCCGAGGCAGCGAACCGCTCGAGGTACGGCAGCATGTCCGCGGCGGTGTAGAAGCGCCAGCCGCCTGCAACCGCGCGCAAGACGATGCCGGACTCTCGCTCGAGGAGCTCTTGCTCGATCTCAGCGAGGGTGGCCTCGATATCGGCGGCCGGCGCCTCGACGACCTCTGCCAACTCACCGATCGATATCGGTGATTCGGAAACAAAAAGGATGGCTTCGATCGGGCCGCGGATGTCCGTCACGAGAGATCTTCTCCTCTGATCAGCGCGTCGAGTTGTTCGGCTGCCGCCGCTTCGCTGTAGTTGATCCGGATCGGCGTTCGGCGATCGTCTTGGGAGACGCGCAGAATGCCCCACCGGGCCAGTTCGAGCAAGCCGAGGAAATAGGCGACGACCTCGACCGAACGCGAACAGTGGGCCACGATGTCGTCGAAGTCCGCCTCGACGGCGATCGCCATCCGGTCCTGAAGATCGAGCATGGCTTCCTGTACCGACGGCAGCTCCAGGTTGAGGTGATCGATATCGATCGAGTCGTCAACATCGGAGAAGACGCGCTCCGCCAATGCTGCCAGTCCAGCGCCATCGACACGGAGCACGAAGTCGGGCGCCATCGGCGTGACACGTTCGAGGCCGACCGTTCGGCCGATGTGCCGCTCGTTGGCCGCAATTCGATGGGAGAAGACCGCGGCGACGTCCTTGAACGTCAGGTTCATCAGGAGACGCGACAGGAGCCGGTCCCGCTCTTCGGCGAGCGCGAGTTCATCATCGAGATCGATCTCGCGATCGTCTGGCAACAGGCGGCGGGCTTTGAGTTGGATGAGCGTGGAGGCGATCAGGAGAAACTCGCTCGTCACGGTGAGGTCCATGTCGGACATCAGGTCGAGGTAGTCCAGATACTCAGAGACGAGGTCGGACAGGCTCAGTTCGGTGATCTCCACCTGGCGCGAGGTGATCAGCTGCAACAGAAGATCGAGCGGACCTTCGAACACGCGCGTCTTCACTTCGTACGTCATAGACGACGATGCTATCGCCCCAGGCGCCGGTGAACGAGGAACGAACGTCACCCGTCGGCCTCGAGGAGCACCTGCCAGCGATCTGGATCGATCCCCTCTGGCGCGGATGCTGGATGAACGCGCGCGAATGCGACAGCGAGCTCACCGCATCGGGCCTCTTCGAGTTGGGCGGATCCACGCCGACCGTGGTCGCGATACGCCCACATGCGTCGGGTCATCGGGAGTCGGGCATACTGGAGAATCGTCGCGATCGAACGCGACGCAGGTCCGACATTCGGACGCCACTTGCCGATGTCGTGCAGCAGGGCCGCCTCGATGGCCTCGTCGTCATCCGGCAGCTTCGATTCCACACGCTGAGCAACGGTGACGGCGTGTCGCTGATCGGGGAAGCTCTGCTTCCAGAAGAGATCTGCACAGGGGCCAGAGAGGCGTTCATGCACGTAGCGCTGCTCCTCGGGACTCAGCGGGCGCGCGGTCAGGTGTCCGAAGAACCGAAGAACAAGATGGCCGGCCGTCTGGAGCCGACCCGTCACGAGGCGGCCTTGCACCCCACGCAGCGTCGGGCGGCGGGCAGGTACTCGATGCGGTCGGGTTCGATCTCCTCGCCGCACGTCTCGCAGACCCCGTAGGTCCCGGTACCGATCTTCCCGATCGCCTTGTCGATCCGGTCAAGGCGGTCTTTGGCCGACTCGACGAGACCGAGCACCTCGGTGCGTCCTGCCGTCACGGCGCCGGCATCGGCGAATGCATCGCCGTAGTCGACCGCACCGGTGAGGGCTCCGGACTCGTCGGCGCCGAGATCCGTCAACTGCCGAACGACCTTCGCCCGCTCCTCGATCAGGAGCGCTTCGGCGGTTGCTTCATCGATCGTCGCAGTCATCGGGGAACCCGTCCTCCTATTTGGCCCTACCGGGCTCGAGGGTGTGCCGTCACGAAGACCTCCTGGAGGTGATCCGGAGACACACGCGTGTACACCTGTGTGGTGGTGATACTAGCGTGACCGAGCATTTCCTGGACGGTTCTTAGGTCTGCGCCGCCTTCGACCATGTGAGTGGCTGCCGAGTGGCGGAGCACATGGGGGGACAACGCTTTCGGCGCTATTCCGGCGCTCCGCCCGATCCGCTTGACGATGTCCCAGATTCCCTGGCGGGTGAGGCCTCGCCCGCGAGCATTCACGAACAGCACGTCGCTCCGCTCTCGTTCGCTGAGCAAGTCCAGGCGAATCGGGAGGTACTCCCTGATGGCGCGTCTCGCATGGCTCCCGAGCGGCACCAGACGCTGCTTGGAACCCTTTCCGGTCACGATCACGGTTGCCGAATCGAGATCGAAATCCGAGAGGCCCACGGTGGCCGCCTCGCTAACGCGCGCGCCGGTTGCATAGAGGAATTCCAGGATCGCCGCGTCCCGGGCTCCGAGCGGTGTGGTGCGATCCGGCGTCTCCAGGAGCTTGATGGTCTGCTCGATCGTCAGCGCCTTGGGCAGCGTCCTCGATCGGCGGGGCACGTCGACCAGGATGGTCGGGTCTTCATTCGAGAAGCCTTCGGCCACGAGGAAACGATGGAAGCCCCGTACGGCCGCGATCTTGCGTGCCCGAGTCGATCGAGCCAGCCCCCGTTCCAGGAGACTCTCGGCGAAGCCGGGCACGCCTCTGGATCCGGCGGCTGATTCGAGGAAGACGAAGTAGTCGGTGAGATCGCGCCGATAGGCGACGACGGTGTTGAGGGAGAGACCGCGTTCCGAGCGGAGGGCACCGAGGAACTCCTCTGCCTCCGCAGGGAGGACGGACGTCATCGGCCGGCAGCGAGGAGCAGCCCTGCGACCGTCTTGGCGTCCGTGATCACGCCGTTCCGGACCCGGTCGACCGCATCGCCGAGTGGGATACGGATGATCGTCGCATGCTCCTCCTCGGCTCCGATGGGGTTGACGGGAACGGCCTCGAGGTCGACCGCTCGGTAGATCGTGATGACCTCGTCGCAGAAGCCAGGAGTTGTGAGCAGGTCGGTCAGGTGGTCGAGGCGGCCAGGGGTAAATCCAATCTCTTCTTCGAGTTCTCTCGTTGCGGCCTCGCGTCGATCCTCCCCCGGCACGTCGAGTTTGCCGGCAGGGATCTCCAGGAGGTTCTTGCCGAGCGGGGCCCGGTACTGCTCGATCAGGAACACGTCGCCGTCGAGAATCGGTACCACAGCGACGGCCCCGGGATGCTTGACCACAACCCGCTCGACGATGTCACCGGTCGGGGTCGCGATCGTGGCACGCGTGATCTGGAGGAACGCCTCCTCGGCGACCGTCCGACTGCCGATTGTGCGGAACTGCGTCATCTCAGTGGCTCGTGCCGACCCGAATCTCTGCAGGCGCCGCCTCGTCCGGTGTCGTAGACCGCCGGCGCTCGAGCGCGGCGCCGATGAATCCGTCGAAGAGCGGATGTGGGTCATCCGGCCTCGACTTGAACTCCGGGTGGAACTGCGAGGCGACGAAGAAGGGATGGGATGGCACTTCAATGATCTCCACGAGACGGTCATCCGGGGAGAGGCCTGAGAACACCAACCCGGCGTCCTCGAACTCCTTGCGGTAGCGGTTGTTGACCTCCCACCGGTGCCGGTGGCGTTCGTAGATCACTGCTTCGTCGTAGAGGTCTGCCGTCAGGGTGCCCGGCTTCAACTTCGCCGGATAGATTCCGAGGCGCATCGTGCCGCCGAGGTCCTCAACGTCGGCCTGATCCTCCATCAAGTCGATCACCGGGTGCCGCGAGGTCGGGTCGAACTCACTGCTGTGAGCGCCCACGTGCCCGAGCACATTGCGGGCGTATTCGATGACCGCGCACTGCAACCCGAGACACAGACCCAGGAACGGCACCCCATGCTCGCGGGCATGGCGGATCGCTTCGATCTTTCCTTCAATCCCGCGGATGCCGAAGCCGCCAGGCACGATGATGCCGTCAAGTCCTTCGAGATGGTTCTCGGCTAGGAGACCCTCGACCTCTTCGGCAGGGATCCAACGGATATCCACGTCGGCTCCGAGGGCAGCTCCGGAGTGACGGAGCGACTCCACCACAGAGAGATAGGCGTCGGGCAATTCCACATACTTGCCGACCAGACCGATCGTCACCGGCTCGCTTGCGCTCATCAACCGCTCGACCATGGCACGCCATTCGTCCATGTCGGGGGGTGGCGTTTCAAGGCCGAGTTCGCGGCAGACAACCTCGTCGAGTCCCGCGTCCTGCATGGCGAGCGGCACGGCGTAGATGCTCTCGATGTCGAGGGCGTTGATAACGGCGTCCGGCTCCACGTCGCAGAAGAGGCTGATCTTGCGGCGCGCCGACTCGTCCAGAGGTCGATCCGAGCGAACCACGATGACCTCGGGCTGGATGCCCCGCGAGCGCAGCTCCGCCACACTGTGCTGTGTCGGCTTGGTCTTGAGTTCCTCACTGGTCGCGAGGTAAGGAACCAGCGTCACGTGGATGTAGCAGACGTTCTCGGTCCCGATGTCCTTGCGCACCTGCCGAATCGCTTCGAGGAACGGGAGGCCTTCGATATCACCAACGGTGCCGCCGACCTCGGTGATGACGACATCGATGTCGTCGTTCTGCCCGAGTTTCCTGACCCGGGCTTTGATCTCGTTCGTGATATGCGGGATTACCTGCACCGTCGCACCGAGGTAGTCGCCGCGACGCTCCTTGCGGATCACCGACTGGTAGATCGATCCCGTGGTGACGTTGGAGTCGCGACTCAGATGGACACCGGTGAAGCGTTCGTAGTGCCCGAGGTCGAGATCGGTTTCGCCTCCGTCGTCGGTGACGAATACCTCTCCATGCTCGAACGGGTTCATGGTTCCGGGATCCACATTGATGTATGGATCCAGTTTTTGAATCGTCACCTGAAGGCCGCGGGCCTCGAGCAGTCGACCCAGGGATGCAGCAGTGATGCCCTTGCCCAGACTTGATGTCACCCCACCGGTGACGAATACGTGCTTGGTCACGCCTCGCTCCACCTCGGAAGGCCGCAGCATACCGAACGACCAAGCCTGAGTACACCTTTGCCCGCTAGCCCGCCCCTGCGATCTTCAGAAGCTCCTCGGCATGGGCCCGGCCTCGTTCGCTGTCCGGCAGGCCGGCCAGCATCCGCGAGAGTTCCTCAAGCCGTTCCTCTCCTTCAAGTTCTGCGACCGTCGCCGTGTTCGCCTCGCGCCGCACCACAAAGTGGGTGTCGGCGAACGCTGCCACCTGCGGAAGATGGGTCACACAGAACACCTGGCGATCACGGGCGAGGTCCTTGAGTTTGCGGCCCATGACGAGCGCTGTCGTGCCACCGGTACCGGCGTCGATCTCATCGAATGCGACGACGGCGACCTCGCTTGCTCCTGCCGCGAGCCGGAGCGCAAGGATGAGTCGGCTCAACTCACCTCCGGACGCGACTTTGGATATCGGTCCCGGTTCCAGCGCACCGTCCGATGAGAAGTTGAGCACCACCTGATCGGCACCTTCGGGACCCAGTTCGCGTTCGGAGATCGCGAAGGCAACGATTGGGTCGCTGAATCCGAGATCCTGGAGGTGACCGATGGTTCCCGTTGCGACGCGCTCCCCCGCTGCGCGGCGGTGCTTCCGCAGGTCGGCGGCGGCATCTTCCACCTTGGAACGGGTGGCGGCGAGCTCCTGCTCGATCACATCCGCCTGGTCGAGAAGCCCTTCGAGTTCTTCTGCCCGGCTGGCCGCAGTCTGACCGAACTCGATCACTTCGTCGAGGCTGTCCCCGTATTTCCGTTTCAGGTCCGCGATGAGGGAGCGACGCTGTTCGACGTGTTCGAGCTCCCGTGGGTCATGGTCCAGGTCTGCCGAGACACGCCCGATCTCGGTATTGAATTCGGACAGCGACTCGGTGATTTGGTCTCCGAGGTCGGCGAGATCGCTCAACGACGGGTCGACCCGTGAGGCTGCCCGAAGGTCTCGCACGGCCCGCTCGAGGGACTCGGCGGCGCCCTGGTCCCCTGCGGCCTCACGAACAGACCCGAGCCTTTGCCTGAGCTCTTCGGCGTTGCGGAGTCGGGCGGCGCGATCGCCAAGCGTCTTCTCGTCACCCGTCGAGAAGCCGGCTCCTTCGATCTCGTCTCGTTGGAAGCGGAGCATCTCGAGTTCCCGCTCGAGCGCCCGCCGGTCACCACCGAGCGCCGCGGCCCGTACGCCAACCTCGACGTAGTCGGACCACGCAGCCGTGTAGCGATCGAAGGCTTCTCGACCTGCACCATCCATGGCCGCATCAAGAGCCCTCCGGACGGCGCGTGGCTCGCTGAGCATCGTTCGGTCATGCTGGCCGACGACGTCGAGGACGCCGCTCAGGGACTCGGCAAGGCTTGCCGCCGTCACCATGGCTCCGTCGATTGTCGCCCGCGACCGCCGCTGGTCGACCTGGCGCCCGAGGATGTGCTCCTCGCCGTCGGTGAGGAAGCGAGCCTGCACGACGGTCTCATCTCCGGTTGGGCCGATCTGGTCCTTTCGCGCCGACTCGCCACGCAACAGACGCAGCGCGCCAAGCAGGAGCGTCTTCCCCGTCCCTGTCTCGCCGGTGATGACCACGAGTCCGGGTCCGGGCTCGAGGTACGCATTGGGGATGAGGCCGAGATTCTCGACCGTCAACTCGTCAAGCATGGGCGAGGCCGAATTGGTGTCGAACGGCCTGGGGGAACGGATGAGTGTCGAGCGTCAAGAACCGGGCGCTGTGCGATCCGCGGCCAACGGTGACGCTGTCGCCGGGTTCGACGATGGCAATCTCGCGTCCGTCCACGTTGACCCGCGCCGGCCGGTCGATCTCGACCGAGATGCTGATCTCTGCGTCGGGTGAGAGCACGAGCGAACGGGAGAGCAAGCTGTGTGGAGCGATAGGGGTCAACACCAGTGCCTCGACCTCGGGATCGACCACGGGTCCGCCTGCCGAGAGCGAGTACGCCGTTGATCCGATGGGCGTCGCGACGATGAGCCCGTCCGTGCGGTAGCCGGCAAACCGGCGTCCGTTGATGGCGACACCAACCTCAATGATTCGCTCACTCACGACTTTCTCGACGACCACGTCATTGATGCCGGAAGCCTCGAATCCGGAACCGCGCACGGCAACCGTCATGGCGGTGAAGACCCTGAGCCTGCCGCCCGCCAGCGCGTCGGCGAACGCGTCGATTTCGTCGATGGCAAACTCCGCGAGGTATCCGACCCGCCCAACGTTGATACCGGCGACCGGGATCTCATCCTGGAGTGCCAGGCCGGCGGCACGCAACACAGTTCCATCCCCGCCAACGCCAACCACGGCATCGATGCGGTCTGGCAACGCGTCGCCCACCACAGAGATTGCCTCGACGCCTCGCTGCGAGCATGCGGCTGCCAGCGCCTCGGCGGCATCGGCAGCGCGTGGCTTGGTGTCATGCACGACCAGGGCGATGCGGTTCACGTCTGATGCTCCTCGAATGCGATCGTCCGTACGGTACCGGCATCGACGGTGCGTTCGGTACTCCTGCCGTGGACAAGGAATTCCCGATTGCCCTCGGTGCCCTTGATCGAGGAGTCGACGAGGCCGACCGTCCCAACGCCCGCAGCGTCGAGAGCGGCGATTGCACGCTCGATCGCCTGTGCATGGACCTCAGGGTCGCGGACGATGCCGCCCCTGCCGACCTGACCCTTGCCCGCCTCAAACTGGGGTTTCACGAGGAGGACCCAGTCCGTCTCGGCGGAGCCAAGGGCGCTGATCTGGGGAGCAACGAGGGCGAGGGATATGAACGAGAGGTCAGCGACCACGAGATCGAAGGGGGCACCAAGGTCGACTGGATCGGCATGTCGGATGTTGGTGCGTTCGATGACCGTGACGCGGTCGTCACTCCGAATACGGTGGTGGAGCTGGCCGTAGCCAACGTCGAGGGCGACCACGCCGGCTGCACTACGTTGCAGTAGACAGTCGGTGAATCCTCCGGTCGACGCACCTACGTCGATGGCCCCGCGGCCCTTGATCGGAATCTCGAACGCTTCGATCGCTCCATCCAGCTTCGCTCCTGCGCGGCTCACGAACCGGGCCGGAGGACCCTCGATTGACAGCGGGTCCGCCGCCGCCACCAGCGTCGACGGCTTCGGTGCAGGATTGCCACGCACCCGCACCCGACCTTCATCGATGACGCGCCGAGCTTCGGCACGCGAGGGCACCAGTTTGCGGCGCACAAGCTCAGCATCGAGGCGTCGCCTGGTCAGGGTGCAACGCTCCGGTCGGTGCCGTCGATATCGTCAAGAGCGCTCCCGAGGCGCTCGGCGATCTCTTCGGCTGCCGCTGGGGCATCCGCGGCGTCAATCGAATCCAGCTTCGACTCGAGTTCGTCGAGGTCGTCCGGTTGCGGCGGAACGTTCTGGTCGTAGGTCATGGCACCATTATCCCCCTGATCGCGAGTTCTCCGTGGACACAAGACTCTGAAGCTCCGCCATTGAGCCGAGCGTATGGTCCGGGCGCAGCTCTGGAGCGAGGTCGTCCTCGACCGCGGTCACGCCTGTGAGCACGAGGATCTTCCCCCAGCCTGCTCGGGCTGCCAATGCCAGGTCGGTTCCTGGTCGATCGCCAACCATCCACACGTCTGGGTTCACGATCTTGCGCTCGATCAGGTTCCGCATGGGTGCGTTGGGCTTCCCGCACACGGTGGGAGTGACTCCGGTAGCTCGCTCAACCGCAGCGACGAGCGCACCGCATCCCGGGTACTGCCCGTCCGGCATCGGATATGTGGCATCGTCGTTCGTCGCGACGAACCTGGCACCCCGCCGAACAGCCAGTACCGCCCCGGCGAGCCGGTCGTACGACAGGCCGCGGTCGAGGCCGACAACCAGCGTCGTCGCTGCCGCATGGTCGGAGGTCACGGCGATCCCGGCCGCTTCGAGCGTTCGCTCGAGGCCGTCCGATCCCAGCACGAGGCACGTCTCGCCATCGTTGCGGAGCAGATCCGCAGCCGCAAGTCCCGAAGTGATGACGGCCTCGGGGCGGGCTTCGAAGCCAGTCCGGTTCTCGATGTTCTCGATGACCGACGCCACGTCCCGCGACGAGTTGTTGGTCGCGAACAAGACCTGATGGCCCGATCGCTCGAGATATGCAAGCGTCTCGCCCGCCCCTGGCACACCCATGTGGTCGACATAGACCACGCCGTCGAGGTCGAACACGAACGTTTTGGGACGGCCGTCCGCCAGGTGTCCGCTCATGCGTCGCGGCCCTGAGGCGGCGCAACTATGGCTGACTCGCCACGATGCATGGTGATAGACCGCGCCTTGAAGCCGTTCGACTCGAAGAAGTTCTTCGCCATCCGATGCCCGGGACTCACGCGGGCATCGAATAGGTCGATGCCCCGGTCGGTCAACTGTCTCATGGTCAGGTCGAGCATTGCTGCTCCGACACCGACGCCGCGGGCTTCGTCCGCGGTGAAGATCAGTTGGACAACACCGATCCGGCGATCTGACACCGGGTCGAGTAGCGGTTCTTCGACCGCGAGCAGGAAACCAAGTGGGACGCCGTCGATCTCGCCGACGACAACGATGGCATCAGATCGCTGCAGCAGGGTGATCAGTGCGTCGTCGACCGGTGCGGGCAGTCCGTCTGCGTATGGCCAGATCGCACGAATCGCTCGTTGCTCATCAGCCAGGTCGCCGTACATCCGAATCAGTGCGGGTACGTCGTCCGGGCCGGCGTTCCGCGCGGTCACGACCATGAAGGGGGCGGGCGTCATGGCATCATCATGCCGTGTCCCGCGTCCAAATGAGAAGGGCAGCTAGCGCTTGACCCGCCGCTGCCAACCCCACCGCGTGACAAGGCGCATCGCTTCGATGGCGATGGCGGTCGACATCTTGGACGTGCCGGCTTCGCGTTCCTTGAACTGGATCGGAACTTCGGTAATGCGCAGTCCGGCATCCTCGGCCCGGCGAGCCATTTCAACCTGGAATGCATATCCCGATGCGTCACACGACGCCGGATCGAGTTTCTGGATTGCCTCGCTGCGGAAAGCTCGGAAGCCTGCGGTCGCATCCTTGACGTGGATACCCAACATCAACGCGGCGTAGCGGTTCCCACCCTTCGAGATCGCCCTTCGATGCCAGGGCCATCCTTCAGTGCCGCCGCCCGGCACGTATCGGCTCCCGATGGCGAGGTCAGCTCCGGCGTCCACTGCTGCGATGAGACGCGGCAGGTCGGCCGGGTCGTGGGAGAAGTCGGCGTCCATCTCGCAGAAGACCGTGGCATTCAGGCTCGCCGCTGCTTCGAATCCTGCGGCGTAGGCCCGGCCGAGGCCCGCCTTCTCTGAACGGTGGAGCACCGATATCCCCTCATCATCCGCGGCGAGACGATCTGCGATCCCGCCGGTTCCGTCGGGGGATCCATCATCCACGATCAGAACGCGGAAGCTCTGTGATCGAACGGCGGCGGTGATGGCTCCGATGTTCTCAGCCTCGTTGTAGGTCGGTATGACGACCATGACATCGATCGGCCGGGTGATGGTCGCGTTGGGATCGAGCGGGTCAAGAATCGATTGCCGTTCCATAGAGGAACTATCGGAAGAGTTGGGGCGCGCCTTGATGTCGTTCCGGAACGGCGCCGCGTAGAGCGGCCCATACCGGCTTAGCTCGCGCAGTCCTTGCAGATCTTCTTGCGGGGATTCGCGAGTTGGACGCTCTTGAGAACCAAGAAGCAACTGGAGCAGACGAACTCACCATCGGACGCTTCGACAACGCCCTGCTGATCCATCGCCAGTTCGGCACGGCGGATGGCGCGCATCTCGGCGGCCTCGTCGACGACCAGTGTCTCGGTCGTCTCGTCTTCCGTGAGCATCTCGAGCTCTTCGGCTTCGAGCTCGTCGAACGCCTCGTCCCCGTTCTCGTCTTTGTCTTTGCCGTCCGAGTCGTCCGAGTCCGCCGCGTCGGCGTCGTCATCATCGACAACCTCGAGCGGGTCATCGATCAGATCGTCGTCCAAGATCTCTTCGGCTGCGTCGTCATCGACGGTTTCTTCGGTGGCCATAGGTACAACCTCCTGCGGCCGGGGAGCATACACGCCCATCCGCCCTCCGGCGACGGATTCCCATATTGGTCCCGGTCGTGGCCTCGGTGGTGGTTGTCGAAGGCTGCGTGCCACTCATCGCAGCAACTTCTCCAGCCGACTCGCCCACCGCTTCTCCGCAACCCGTCGCCAATACCAGTACACGGTGTTTCCCACCCTCCGTAGCTCGTGCTCCCCTCCGAGAGATTCACTGAGATTCATCGTTCCGAGCTCCGGTTTCTGTCACACTTGGGGATAGGTTGTGGGTATGGGACACCACG
>Ga0316197_10001531_pt1 | contig 16457 bp, 16 predicted proteins | sample OudBiesiAoxic_MG_FD_204939 | JGI IMG/M metagenome (GOLD analysis project Ga0316197, IMG submission 204939) | Coastal sediment microbial communities from Oude Bieten Haven, Netherlands - site A oxic | ecosystem: Environmental > Aquatic > Marine > Coastal > Sediment | place: Netherlands... | reverse complement strand
GAGGGTCTTCAGGCGCAATGGGCGGGTCTTACCTATATCAACGTCGTCTGGCAGGAAGAGATGGTCGGCGGAATGCTCGAGAGCCTCATGGGGGCCTTCGTCATCGTGTTCCTCATGATGATGATCCTGTTCCGCTCCCCGGTGTACGGCGTGTTGGCCATGGTGCCGCTCACGATCACCATCGTGTTCACGTACGGCCTCATCGGCCTCATCGGCAAGGACTACGATATGCCGGTTGCCGTCTTGTCATCGCTGACGCTCGGCCTGTCCGTCGACTTCGCGATTCACTTCCTCGAACGCGCCCGCGCCATCCAGTCCGAAACAGGCGACTGGAAAGAGACGATGGGGCTCATGTTCCAGGAGCCGGGGAGGGCGATCGCACGCAACGCGATCGTCATTGCCATCGGCTTCTTGCCGCTCTTGGCGGCGCCTCTCGTTCCCTACAACACCGTGGGCTTCCTGATGGCCGCGATCATGGCCGTCTCCAGCATCGTCACCGTGGTGTTGTTGCCCGCAATCATGATGAACATCCAAAAACGCCTTTCCAGCAAGAAAGAACGGGCGAGCGCTGACGCTGACAAGACCGCGGCGCCGCTCAAGGAGCAAACGACATGAACAGCGTGACCAAGACCTGGTTGGCGGCTCTCGCCGCCGCGATTCTCCTTTCAACCCCAAGCGCGCCTGCCGAGGCGGGAGATCTGAAAGACGCAGCCGCCATCGTGAACCGCGCCAACAACGCGCAGTACTACACCGCCAACGACGGCCGGGCGCTCGTACGGATGAAGATCGTCGACGACAAGGGCCGCTCGCAGCGAAGGCAGTTCGCGGTGCTTCGGCGGGACATCAAGGACGGCGGCGACCAGAACTACCTCGTCGTCTTCGACCAGCCCGCGGACGTTCGCAACACCGCCTTCCTCGTCAAGAAGCACACGACCAAGGACGATGACCGCTGGCTCTACCTGCCGGGCCTCGACCTGGTGAAGCGAATCGCCGCGAGCGATGAGCGGACGAGCTTCGTGGGGACACACTTCTTCTACGAGGACATCTCCGGGCGGCATCCGTCCGAGGACAAGCACGAGCTCCTCGAGACGACCGACAGCGAGTACGTCGTCAAGAGCACGCCGAAGAGCAGCAAGGGGATCGAGTTCGCGCACTACACGGTGCGAATCAACAAGCAGACCTTCTTGCCCAGCAAGGTCGAGTACGTGAATGCGCAAGGCAAGGTCTATCGGCGCATCGAGACCGTGAAGGTCGATACCGTGCAAGGGCAGCCGACCATCACGCGGCTCAAGGTCAGTGACCTCGAGTCCGGTGGCTACACCCTGAGCGACGTCAGCAACGTGCAGTACGACCTCGGGATTCCCGACGACATCTTCGTCGAAGGGTCTCTGCGTAACCCGCCCCAGAAGTGGCTCCGGTGAGTAGAACGATGAAACCGACGATCTGTACGACGAAGCAGTGCCGCAGTGGCATCCCGTCGCTGCGGTGCCTGGCTGTGGCTGCGCTGGTATTCGCAGCCCTCGCATTCGCGTCCGGCGCGTTTGCGCAAGACGCAGAGGGTGCGCCTTCGGCCACAGAGGAGGGCGCCGGCGAACCCGACGCCGGACCATCTACCGCCGCCGACGGTGAGGCGAAGGCCGAACCGAGGGCGGAGGAGACACTGCAAGTCGAAGCCGAAGGTCCGGTGGATGCCGCCGAAAGCGCAAAGACGCCCGAGGAGCTTGCTGGTGACGTCGCCCAACAGACCGGCGACGAGGACTGGGACGAGTTCGACGACTGGGTGGAGGAAGACAGCGGTGATGGTGGAGGCTCGAGCGACAAGGCTTGGGGCTTTCAGCTCGGCGGCTTCGTCGAAGGCCTCGTCGCTCCGCGCGTGGTTCAAAGCGGTGCCAGTGCCAACGAGTTCGTCGCCGGCGAAGCGCGTTTTCGACTCAACCTCGACGCGACTCACGAGATCGCGAGCGCGCGCTTTCGTGGCGACGTCTATGCCGACGCGGTCGACAGCCGCATCTGGTTCGACATTCGAGATGCGTCGATCTTCGTTCGCGGCGGAAACTGGTTCAGCATGCGGTTCGGTCGCCAAGTGCTCACCTGGGGTACGGGCGACTTCCTGTTCCTGAACGACCTCTTCCCGAAGGACTTCAACTCGTTCTTCATCGGGCGCGCCGACGAGTACCTGAAGGCGCCGTCCAACTCGATCCAAACGACCTTCATGATGAAGAAGGTCGGCCTCGATCTGATCTGGACGCCGATCTTCGAGCCGGACCGCTTCATCAACGGAGAGCGTCTGTCGTTTTTCAATCCGCTGACAGGTGAGATTCAGGGCGATCGTTCTCCGTTGAGCCCCTTGGATCCCACGTTCCCCGAGAAGCGTCTGCGGAACGGCACCGTTCACGGGCGGCTCTACGGGAGCGCCGGACCGGTCGAGCTCGCCGCCTACGGGTACGTCGGGTTCTGGCCGCAGCCGACCGCGCTCAGCGGGCCACTCGCGCCGCCCCCCGACGCACCGACCGCTGCATTCGCACGTCTCGCGGTGTACGGCGCCAGTGTGCGCGCGCCGGTAGGCGGCGGCTTGATCAACGTGGAAGGCGCCTTCTACGACTCGTTCGACGATCGTGCCGGAACCGACCCGACGATTCCCAACTCACAGTTCCGAGGTCTCGCGGGCTACGAGCGCGAGCTCTTTCCGAAGTTTCAAATGGGGCTGCAGTACTACCTCGAATACACGCTGAAGTACGACGAGCTGACAGCGCCTGCACCACCCGGTGAAGAGCCAGGGTCATACTGGCCGGAATACCTCCCGAACCGATTCCGTCACTTGATCACGCTGAGGCTCACCCAGCTTCTCCTGATGGACAACCTCGAGCTCTCGCTCTTCACCTTCTTCTCGCCGGACGAGCTCGATACCTACATCCGTCCGCGCGTCACCTACAAGATCGCCGAGCCGCTGGCCATCGTCGTGGGCGCGAACCTCATGTTCGGCCGCTACGACTACACCTTCTTCGGCCAGCTGAAAGAGAACACGAACGTGTACGTGAGACTTCGCTACTCGTTCTAGGAATCAAGCAAAGGAAGAGACAGATGAACATCGACAAGCTAGTTTTTCGAGTTGCTGGGGTTATGGTCATGGCCGGCGTGGTGCTTGCCTTCATGCACCACATCGCCTGGCTCGCGCTTCCCGCGTTCGTCGGCCTCAACATGTTTCAAGCCTCGTTTACCGGCTTCTGCCCAATGGCGAGCATTGCGAAACGCTTCGGCGTCGAGCGCGGCAACGCGTTCTGAGCGTGCGCCGTGGCCACGCCACTAATTTCGACCGTCGGCGTGGCAATCTAGGCAGAAGTTGGGGGGCGCCGGACCCGTGGGGTAGTCGTTTTCCTCGCGGTGCTCCGCGTCCATTTTAGCCCGCGTGTGGTCGCCCTCGTGGCAGCCGACGCAGTCGGCATTTTCGCCATCGACCGGTGAGCCGAGCTCGGAGTCGTGGCAGGACACGCAGTCGTCGCGGTAGTCCTTGTGCGCCCCCGACTCGATCGGGAAGGCGTTCTCCGGGTGCGTACCGCCGACTGCCGGTGTCCAGGCGTTGCTCGTATGGCAATCCTGGCACGTGAGGTCGAAGGCGTCGTGGCCTGGAAATGGGCTGTTGTCGTAGTCGTCGCGATGGCAGTCCACGCAAAGCGTTCCGGTTCCTTCATAGACGGGTGGTGTCCCTGCGTGGCAGCCCGAGCATTCGGTTTGCGCGTGCGCACCCTCGAGCGGCCAACTGTGCTCGAAGAGCGCAGGACTCCACTTGTCGTTCGTATGGCAGTCTTGGCACGTGGTCGGGAACACGTCGTGTCCGGCGAAAGCGCTGTTCTCGTAATCCGCGCGATGACATCCCACGCAGTCGGTAGGTGTGCCCTGATAGACAGCGGGACTACCCACGTGGCACCCAACGCAGGGAGCCTGCGCATGCGCACCTTTTAGCGGCCACGGATGCTCGGGCGTCGAGAGTGCGGGGGGTTGAGGGCGAACTTGCGCTCGGTCTCGTGGCAGTTGATGCACTTCTGCTGCCGCACCATGCCCGGTTCGTGGGTCGTCGCCGGGGCGGTACAGCCAGCCGCGATGGCCAGGGCGGTCAGCAGGGCGAGGGCCTGGGGCTGGAGAAGTCGCCGCCGCTTGATAACCCTCATGGGTTATACGATACTCTAGTGAGCGCGCTCGGCCACGTCTGAATCGAAAGACCCCGGAAACCGGCGATTTCACCGGCTGTCCAGCCGTTCATGCTACCTTTTAGTTGGAATTTTATGCTCATTCTTGGTCGAGCGACGATGCGGCTTCTAGTGGCCGGGGCCTTGGGCTCGGCGGCGCTCCTGGGGGCCTGCACCGGCAGCACGCAGGATCACGCCCGGCTGGAGGTTCGCAGCTCCGACTGCATCGTCTGCCACGCGACCGACGTCCAGCACGCGCTCAACCCGCCGCACGAGGGCTTTCCCGATACCTGCGGCAGCTGTCACGGCAACGAGGCCTGGTCACCGGCTGCGTTCATGCACACCTGGCCCTTGAACGGTGCGCACACGGCGATCGAATGCGCCTCCTGTCACCTCGGGGATCCGCCCGTGTACCAAGGGACGCCCACGCTCTGCGTGGGTTGCCATCAGGACGACTACGACGGCAGCCCGTTTCCAGGCCACTCCGAGTTCCCGACGACCTGCGAGAATTGCCACACGACGACGGGCTGGACTCCCGCGACCGGTGGCACCCATCCGGAGAACGAGTTTCCGATCCAGAATGGCGACCACTCGAAGTACCGCGACGATTGCGTCTCTTGTCACAATCCCGACCTCGGCTCACCGGTCGATGGCGAGAATGCCGATTGCGTGGGCTGTCACGACGGCGAGCATACGCGCGCGCTGATGGACCCGAAGCATGACGAAGAGCCGGACTATCCGCAGGGCGCCGCTCCCCCGAACTTCTGCCTCGACTGCCATCCCAATGGCCGAAAAGAAGACTAAGCCTCGCCGTACTTCGTGACGAGCTCGATGCCGACGTTCTCGAGCAGATCGGTCGGAGCCGTCCCACCGACTTGGACCACCACGGCGTCGTTCTCGATGGAAACCGAGTCTCCCGATGCATTCCGAAGCGAGACCCGATCCTCGAAGATCTCCTCCACCTCGGTTCCCAGGAGCGCCGTCAACCGGCCGGCCTGCATCTCCGTCTCGATGCGCTGTCGGTTCGCTTGCCGACATCGCGCAAAGGCGTTCTTCCGATAGCTGATCGTGACCGATGCGCAGTCTCCCGCATCCAGCAAGGCGAATGCGGATTCCACTGCCGCATTGCCGCCGCCCACGACCAACACCTGCTGGTCCCGAAACACCTCGGGTTCGATGACTCGATAGGCGACTTTGGCGTGCTCCTCGCCGGGCACCCCGAGCTTGCGCGGCGAGCCTCGCCGACCAAGCGCCAGGAGAACGTTCGCCGCTTCGAAAACGCCGCCGGTCGACGTCACCAGCCAGGAATCGTCGCTTCTGCGCTCGATCTTCTCGACGAGCTCACCCACGGCGACTCGCAAGCCGGTCTTCTTCCGGATGTCTTCCCACAAAGACACGAGCTGCTCCTTGCTCATCTTCCTTTTGGAGACGCGGCCGTACATTGGGAAGTCGAGTGACCCCGTCATGACGACCTTGGCACGGGGGTAGTGCGTGATCGTCCCACCAAACGCTTCACGTTCGAGTAGCAGAACTCGCAGCCCTGCCTCCATCAGCCGTAGGGTGGCGCTCGTTCCCGCCGGACCCGCGCCAACCACCAAGGCGTCGAGCGTCTCCCCTCGTCCTCGGCGTTCCCCTCCGACGATGTGGTCGGCCGCTTGGCGCCCCTGGGACACCGCGTTCCGAATCAGTCCCATGCCGCCGAGCTCACCGACGATGTACACCCCCGGCTGATTGGTTTGGAAGTCGGGGTCGACTTGTGGCAGCTCGAGGCCTCGCTTCGCGGTGCCAAACACCAAACTGATCGCCTGAACCGGGCAAGCCGATGCACAAGCCCCATGCCCGATGCAACCGAGCGGGTTCGTCAGCACGCCGCGGCCGTTGACGACCGTGAGCACGCTCTTCTCCGGGCACGCGTACACGCACGCACCCGAGCCGATGCAGCGGATCGGATCGATACGCGGGTGAATGCTGGCTGGGAGGATGTCGCCCATCGCCCGAAGCTCTTCGAGCTCTCTCCGCCCCGATTCGGTTTGTGCCTGCTCTTTGCCCCGCCAGAAAAGGCTGAGCATCAGCGCTACGGCGACAAGCACCGCCAGCGCCGCCCAAGTAGTCATAAATTCGCCCTTTGGTGTGAATTCTAGCCTTCTATGACCCTCTGAGTCTAGTATGTTGAAGAGCAGGAAGCTGCCGTCCACAGGGGGATCGTGGGCCCGGGGAAACAAGGAAGGACAAAGCGCCGCAGGGGGCGCGTTGCGATCTTAGGCGTCGTGCTCGCGATGCTGACGCTGGCGTACGTGCTTTGGCTCTTCGGCGGTGACTTCTATCTGTCCGACATGCAATCGCGGGTCGAGCACGTCGACTACGAGGCGCTCCGGCCGGGCGGCCTCGTCGGACACGGCTACGGGATCATTGGCACCGTTCTCATCCTCGCCAATCTTCTCTACCTCGCCCGGCGGCGACTCGCGCGCTTCTCTCTCGGCTCGATGGCGACTTGGCTGAACCTCCACGTCTTGACCGGCTTGGTCGGCTCGCTTCTCATCCTCTTTCACTCCGCGTTCCAGTTCCGCACACCGATCGCGGTCGTGACCGCAGCAAGCCTCGGCGTCGTCGTGGTCACGGGGATTGCGGGTCGCTACCTCTACGCCCTGACTCCGCAACCCGATCGCGCGGCGCTCGAGGAAGCGCTCGGCTCGCTCGACGCGCTCGTGCCCGGCTGCAGCGCCCGTGTCCACCATGCACTGGCGATTCACGAGGTGACACGCGTCGATACCCACCAGTTCCTTCTGATGAAGCTTGCCGCCGTGCCCAAGTGGGTGCGAGATGCGCGCTCACGCGGCTTTCTCGTCAGCTACGTCATTGAAGACGCTCCGGTTCACACGGTGTTGGAGCCCAAGGAGCGCCGCCGCTTTCGGAAGGCGAAGCGTGCAGTACGCAAGTACGCGACCCGCGAGGTGGTCGCGGTGGGTGCGTCCTCTCTGCTTCAGTCTTGGCGAGGGTTCCATCGTTTGCTGGCCGCGATTCTCGTCCTCATCGTGCCAGTCCACATCGCCGTGGCTTGGATCTACGGTTATCGATGGATCTTCTCCCAGTGACTGCCCGCGCCACTGCGTCGTTCATCATCGGCGTCGCGATGCTCGCCGCGGTCATCGCCGGGGCCTTGGCTCCGAGGCAGACCGGCGCACAGTTCCTATCACCGGGGAAGCTCAGCAGCGCGCACGCGGAGATCGATGGGGACGCCAATTGTAGCGAGTGCCACTCGACCGGGAGACGAGTCGATACCGACTCCTGTCTCGGATGCCACGACGACCTACGTGATCGCATCCGGCAAGGAAAGGGGCTGCACAGCCGCCCGGAGTATCAGCAAAAGGACTGCGGCCGCTGCCACGTCGAGCATCTCGGAAGGAACGCGAAGCTCGTTCGATGGCCAGGCGGTGGAGAGAGCCGATTCGACCATCGACTATCGGGTTGGCGGCTCAAAGGGGCTCACGCGTCTGTTCGATGCCAGGACTGCCACGATCGCCCCAACCGGCGGGGCAACGCGACGTTCCTCGGGCTCGAGACCGATTGCACTTCCTGCCATGCAGATCCCCACGAAGACCGGTTTGAAGGCGCGGAATGCACATCTTGTCACAACGAGACCGACTGGACCGAGGTCACCAACATCCAAAGCAACCACCCCGGACTGAGCCTCGCCGGGGGGCACGCGAAAACCGAGTGCGAAGCCTGTCACGATCGAGGCAACGTGGAGCCGCCGAGCACCGGCGCGACCTGCGTCTCGTGTCATGCGCAGGTTCACGAGGCTGCGTTCGGCGATCGCTGTGAGAGCTGCCATGCCAGCATCCGTTGGCTGAAGCTCCCGCGCGCCATCGGTCTCCGCGCACACCCGAAAACGGTCTTCCCCCTCGAAGGCATGCACCGGGATGTCGCATGCCAGCGCTGCCACTCTCCAAAGCTGCCGCTGCAACGCCGATACCGGCAGCTCCAGTTCGATCAGTGCAACGACTGTCACCGTGACGCCCATCACGGCACGCTCGGCAAGACCGACTGCTCGAGTTGTCACGACGAGCATGGCTTTTGGCCCACGTCCTTCACCGTGGAGCAGCACGCCCGAACAGGTTTCCCGCTCGGCGGGCGACATCAAGCCGTGCCGTGCACGAGCTGCCATCGAGGGAAGCGCCCCCGCACGAACTTGGAGCTGCGTGCCGCGGCCTGTGCGGACTGTCACGATAACCCGCATGGTGAGCAGTTTTCGACGGAGATGCGCTCTGGTGGTTGCGCGCACTGCCACTCCGAGCGCGGGTGGGACTCCCCACGCATCGACCACAGCGCTTGGCCGCTCACGGGCGCGCACACCGAAGCTGCATGTGACAGCTGTCACCGACCTTCCAAACAAGATCGCTTGCGCGGTCGCGGTGCGACCTACAGCGGCGCCCCCCGCGAGTGCTCCGGCTGTCATCGCGACGCTCATGCAGGTCAGTTTCGCCTCACCGAGCCCGAGCGCGGGTGTGACGTGTGTCACGCAACCTCGTCGTTCGAGATCGCGTCCTTCGACCACGCCGAGTTGGCTTCCTATCCCCTCGAAGGCGCACATGGCGATCTGCGCTGTGTCGCCTGTCACCGTCGTGAGCGTCTGCGGGGCGGGGAGAAACCCGTTCGGTACCGGCTCGGCTACAGCGAGTGCGCCGATTGCCACGGCAACCCGCATGCGCGGAGGAAGGGAGCGCGATGAACCGGATGCTTGGCATTCTCCTCTGCGTTGCCGCACTCGCCGGGCTTGCGGCGATGGCAGTTGCGAAGGAGCCCGAGAAGAACACGGCTCGACCGAGCGCATCTCGTCACAATTCGATCACCGAGGGCCTCGATTGCGGGAACTGCCACACGCCGGAGGGCTGGCACATGGCCGGCGCGAAATCTGGGGAGGGCTTCGACCATTCGAGAACTGGTTTCCCGCTCTCGGGACGACATGCATCTGCCGCGTGCAACCAATGTCACAGTGGTGAGAAGCGTGTCACTCGCGAATGCGAGAGTTGCCATCAGGACCCGCATCAGTCGCGATTGAACCGTCGCTGCTCGAGCTGTCACTCGTCTCGCCGTTGGAACGACATGGGGGCGTTCGAGCTCCACCGCCGAACCCGGTTCCCACTCACTGGGATGCACGCGATCGCCGCGTGTACGGAGTGCCACTTACGCAACAACGAACGGCAATGGACCACGGTTCAGAGCGACTGCTTCTCCTGCCATGCGTCCGACTATCTCGATCCGAACGTTCATCCGAGCCACCGCGGAACGGCTACGTCGCCGCCGTTTCCGCAGGACTGCTCGCAGTGCCATGTCGCCAGCGCGTGGAGCCCCGCGTTCATCGATCCCACCAACCCCGCGTCTCCGGCCGCCGCGGCGGTCAGCGCGAAGCTCGGTGGGATGGTCATCCCGGCCAATCACGACAGGTCCTTCCCGATTTCGCGCGGCCCGCACCGCGGCGCGCCCTGCAATAGCTGCCACACCTCTTCTCGCGCGCCGAGACTCGTTCTCTGCACTGGGTGCCACGCCCACAACCCCGTAAAACTCCAGACTCAGCATGGACGCCGGGTGTCCAGCAGTGGCGCCGCCTGCCTCGGATGTCATCCAGGGGGGATCGCACGATGAAGCGATGGCTCCTGCTCGGCTGGGCGCTGCTGGCCCTGTTCGCGTTCCACAATGGTGCGAGAGCCGCATCGGCGCGCAGTGTCACCGTCAAGGTCGTGGACGTAGCGGGTGGACGGGCCTATCTCCGCCCTGGTGAAGCCGCAGGCGTTGGCGTCGGCTCCATCGTAACCGTTCGCAATCGGCGCTACCGCGTGGTTGGCGCGACCGGTCAGCACATCGTCATCGAGTTGAAGGGGCGCGAGCTCCGCATCGGAATGACCGGGCGGGCGAGCGCGAAGCCGCCCGAGGCCGCGTCTGCACGACTCGCGCAGCCCCGACCCCTGAGCGCTTACGAGGGGCAGTGGCCGGAGGCCGTCAGGCCTGCAAGCCAGCAGACGCCCGAGTACGTGCCGCTCGGCACCTGGTCTGACCGCCAGAGAGTGGACCTGGCGCTTTCGACCAACGTCGGCGGCGTCATCGGACTCAATGATCGCGAGTCGTCTTTCGGACGCGCTTCACTGCGCACGCGGCTGCATGCGGAGCCGTTCGAACAGCCGGTCTTCTTCGACGTCGATTTCGCCGTGCAGTCCTGGTTTGGGGGGAGCATCAACAATCGCCCCGGAAACTCGTCGCGTCCGGTGGTCTTGGTTCGCGACCTCCAGTTCGGGTACGGCACGGCACAAAGCGCACAGGTCGGTTTGGGGCGCATGCCATTCGTGGCGGTCGGCGTCGGACAGCTCGACGGGGCGCGCGTGCGGTCTCCGTCCTGGGCGGGGTTCTCAATCGGCGCGTTCGGCGGCACCTTACCCAACCCCTTGGACAATCTGCCGAGTCTCGAGGCCAGCCGCTTTGGTGGGGAGCTCGTTTATCAAAACCCATCTCTCGACGCTCAGCCCTTCGTCGCGCTTTCCGCGCACGGCTCGGTGTTCATGGGCGAGATCGACGAGCGCCGCTTCAACGCCGAGTTCAATGTGTTCCCTGGAAACGGCCGTGTCGCCGGCCATTTCGAGCTCTCGGTTCACGACGAGGACAACGTTTGGCAAGCGCCGAGGGTTCAGGTCAGTGCTGCAGGACTAGACGCCTCGGTGCGCATCGGGCTCTTTCAGATCTCGGGTCGCTTCGACTTGCGCTACCCCGAGCGCTCGATGTGGCTGACCAACTACTTACCGCTGGGCTACCTTTGCAACACGGTCCCCGACCCGACGTCGAGCAACGGCGACGAGCTGGTCTGCCAGAACAGTAGCGACGCACGTTACTTCGGCGGGTTGGACACCAGCTTCTCGTTCTCGCGCGTGATCTTGCACGCAGGCGGGAATCTCGTGCACAGCGAGACCCAAAATGAATTCGAGCAGCTTGCCGGCTATTTACAGGCGCGCATTCTGCGCATTGCCGAGATCGCTTGGATGGACGTGTCGGTCGCGGCATATGCTCGCTCGTTCGTGTCCGACTATGCCGCGCGCCTCGGCGCCGGTGTAGACATCCGGAAGGTGGGCGAGATTTCGGCCTACTATCGGGTATCCCTCAACCAGTACAAGGCCACGCCGGATAGCTACCTACAGCATTCCGCCGGAGGGATCTTCTACTGGTCGATCCTGGATGATCTCGACCTCGGCCTTCGTGTCGACGGCATGTTCGGAGAGGATGTGAGCGTGCTCGTACTCGGCTCGAATCTGACCTGGCGACCGTCCTGGTGACCTGAGATCTCGAGCACCGGCTTCTGCTATAAAGAAAGTGTGTTTCGGCTTTCTTGGGTGGGGGCGGCGTTCGTCGTAGGGGCTCTGACGGTTCTTGCGAGCCCAGTCGTGACCCGCGCCCAAGACGAGGTCGAGGTCATCACGGAGCCACCGCCACAGGCGGAGCCGTCGTCCACGGAGCCGGCTGCGGAGCCGGTGCCCGAGACCCCGCCCAAGGTCGAGCCCCCAAAGGAAAAGCTCGGCCAGCTACGAGTCCTCGGCGGCATCGGGGTTGGCTTCGGCGCGAACCAAATCTCTTTCGGGATCTCTCCTCAGGTTTCGTACATCTTCAAGAAGATCGTCGAGCCTGGTGTCGCGATTCGCTACGAGTACACCAACGACAAGCGCGTGATTCCCAACGCCGTCTGGAACACGTTTGGTAGCTCGCTCTTCGTTCGCCTCTATCCGATTAGATCGCTTTTCGTCATCGTGGAAGGCGAGCTGATCAACACGGGCTTCAAGCAGGGTGGCTTCAAGTCGGGCCGCGCGAACTATGGCAACCTGCTCCTCGGCGGGGGCTACGTCATGGGGGTCGGCCGAGGAGCGTTCGTCATCGTCTCACTCAAGGTGAACGTGTTCCGCAACGCCTTCTACCCGAGCAACATCCCGATCATCGGCTTTGGCGCCGGCTTCGGCTTCTAGGGGGCGCCGTCGAAGAGGTCTTGGAAGCCGCTTGGCTCGTGGCGCCCAAAGACGATCGTTTCGAGGATGCCGATGCCCGTCTGGTCGCCCATCTTCGCGCGGACCACGTTGTGCACGTGGATGCTGCAGTACTCGTCGGCCTCGACCTCATCGAGCTTCCAGCTCTCGTAGCCGATTTCGAGCTCGTCCCGCCACACCGCGTGACCCCACTCGGGGTGCTGGTAGCCGATTCCCATCATCTGGAAACGGAAGATCGGTTCGAGCTCGATCTCGAGCTTGGTGCCATCGCGCTTCACGAACCCTAGCGTCGCGGCCTCGGGCCAGCGCGTTCCGCTCTTCCAGCGGATCACGTTCGTGGCCGACACCATCTTCTCTTCATCCGCTTCGACGATGCCTTTCGGCACCTCCTGAGCGTCGGGGTAGGTCTTCACGATCGACGCCGCGATCTCCTCGGCATAGCCGTCGGGCAACTCGCGGGTCAGGAAGTGCGTACAAAATCCATCGAAGTGAATCGGCGACCAAATCCAATAGACCGCGGGGTCGGTGGTCAGCTTGCTGGGCGCACCTTCTTCATATTCGCCGACGGGGCGCATGCCCCAGGACTTGTCTCGATTGCCAATCACCTCGCCTCGCTTCACCTCGAAACGACGTCCCTTGATCGAGAAGAAACCTTCCCAGGTGCCGTATTGCGTGAAGCGCTGCGCGTCCATGATCAGCCGACTACCGTCCCACATGTGGTTCTTCGGCTCTTGGACCGGCGGCGCCTTGGCGTGGAACGTCAGGTCGCATTCGATCTCGGTGTCGTTGGGCTCGATCGCCAAGCGAATGCGGCGCATGGGCTCCAGCACCTCGACCCGCATTGGGCCTGCGCTCGAGTCCATCGGGTTGTCGGCGATGCGTCGTGACGCGTGGAATGAGTGCTGAACGCCATCGACGGCGACGCTGAAATGCGCGTCCTGCACGAACCGATTGGGGTAGCGTCCAAAGCCTGCCTCGAAGAGGAACGTGCCCGACTTGTCGAAGCCGTTGAACCAGTACCGATCATAGGCGTTGCGGTTGACGATTCCCATCTGATTGATGGGGAGGGCGGCCTGATGGATCAAATAGTCGTCGAAATCTGTAATCATCTCACTCTCCGGCGGGGTAGGTGATGCCGCACGCGCGGAACACCTCTTCGTTGTCGGCGCCGCGCTCCGCGGCCGGCTGCGGGTCGGCGGCCTTCGTGCGCGAGAATCGCGGAGCAGCAACGGCGTGCTTGATGCCGCCGATGTCGACGAACGAGCCCCTGGCCACGTGATGCTCGTGCTCGAAGACCTCCGCCGCGGGAAGAACCGGCGCGAAGCACGCATCGCTATCCTTGAAAACTTCGCACCATTCGTCGCGCGTCTTGGTCTTGAAGAGCGGCTCGAGTGTCGGCCGGAGCTCGTTCCACTTTGCCGGGTTCAGATGGTCGCCAGGGGCAGCCGCCTTGCCAACGAGGTCGAGCCGTTCGAGAAGCTCCTTGTAGAACTGCGGCTCGAGCGCGCCGATCGAGACGTACTTGCCATCGCTCGTCTCATAGACGTCGTAGAAGGCGGCGCCAGTGTCGAGGAGGTTCTCGCCGCGCTTGTCGGACCAAAAACCCTGCTGCATGCCGGCGTAGACGCTCGCCATCAGCGCTGCCACACCATCGACCATCGCCGCATCGACGACCTGCCCCTTACCGGACTTCTGTGTCTCCAGCAGCGCGGTCACGACACCGAATGCCAGTAGCAGGCCACCGCCGCCGAAATCACCGACGAGGTTGATCGGTACGGTTGGCCGTTGCCCCTCATGCCCAATCGCGTGAAGCGCGCCAGCCAGCGAGATGTAGTTGATGTCGTGCCCGGCGCGCTTGGCCCACGGGCCGTCCTGACCCCAGCCGGTCATCCGGCCGAAGACGAGCTTCGGGTTCACCTCGAGGCAGACCTCTGGGCCGATGCCCAGACGTTCCATCACGCCAGGCCGAAATCCTTCGATCAGCGCATCGGCCGACTCGACCAATTTGAGGAGCGCGGCTTTGCCGTCGTCCTTCTTCAAATCGAGCGTGACGCTCTTCTTTCCGCGGCTCATCACGTCGAAGTTCGCTTGCAAGAACGACGGCTCCGGTCGCCCCACGCGAATCACCTCGGCTCCGAGGTCGGCGAGTAGCATCCCGCCGAAAGGACAAGGGCCAATGCCCTCGATTTCGATGACTCTAAATCCGTCGAGTGGTCCCATTGTCTACAGCTCCGATAGCGCGCGGCGCAAAGTGATCGACGCGAGGTTCTCGTAGTCGAACTCGTTTTCTTCGTCGATGATCTCGATTCGTTTCATGTACTGCCCAACGCGCGCCATGTTCATCGAGAACCGGGTGAGCGCCAGAATCGTGTAGTAGTCTAAGTTGGCTGCTTTGCGCCCGATAAACTCTTCCCAGCGCGCAATCGTCTCTTCTTTGCCCGGAATCCCGGCGAGCCGTTCGAGCTCGAGGCCCTCGGAGAAACAACGGTCGGACGCGAGCCACCATGCGAGGTCTTGCACTGGGTCGCCCAGCCTCGCCATCTCCCAATCGAGGACCGCCACGCAGTCGACACCGTCGAAGATCTGGTTCGCGAGGCGCGAATCCCCCCAGCAGAGCGCCACCGGCTGCTCGGAGGGCTTGTTGGCCTCGAGATACACGAGCGCTTCGGCGATATCGGGATGTCGTGACGCTTCCATCCCCCAGCGGAAGTACTCCCGCCAGTAGTCGAGCTGCTGATCGAGGGCGTTGTCGCCGCGCTTGGGCTCCGCGAGGAAGTCGAAGCCGAGCCCCTTCCAATCGAGGCGGTGAACCTTGCACATCGCTTCGAGCCCGTTCCACCAAATCGCTTCGCGCTCGGCCTCGGTCGTCTCTTCGGCGATCCAGCCTTCGTCGTGCATGGGTGGGTTGTCGGTCGGGATGCGCCCTTCGACGCGGGTCATCACGTAGAACGGCACGCCGACGATCGACTTGTCGGCTTCTGACCAGCGCACGACTGGAACCGGCACTTCGGTGGCTTCGAGGAGCTGCAAGGTCTTCGCTTGCGCCGCCACGTCGTAGTACGGAAACATCACGTACTCTTCTGGCTCCAGTCTGGCGACCAACCCTTCGCGCTGCTCCGTGCCATCCTTCGAATAGACCAAGTCGAAGAGCAGGGTGTCGCTCGAAAACCCCGTGCTCAACGGCGCGTCGAGGTCTTCGATTTCGATCGCTTCGACGGGTACGGAGAGCTTAGGCGACAGCCACTTCTTCAGTTGCTCGGCGGTCTGGTCGAGGTCTCTCTCTTCGTCTGCAAAAGCCATTGTTCACCTGATGTGCGGCCCGCGCGTTGCGGCGTTGCCAATTACGGCATTCCGCTCGCGCCCACAAATGAGGACGTCGTTCTCTCGTCCGCGTTCTGATCCGGGCAAAGTTTGCGCCAAGCTGAGAAAACCGCCAATCGGTGCGCTTCCGAGCCGCTTCATCTCGGTGGCCAACGACTTCCTCCGAAGCTAAGGACCCTTCGTGACTCTCGTGACCGGCACCCTCGAACTTTCTACCCGGCGCGAGCGAGAGCTCGTGGACATCACCGGGAAGGCGCAAGCCCTCGTTGAGCGCTCGGGCGTTCGCGAAGGGCTGTGCTCGCTCTACGCCCACGGTGCGACAGCGGCCCTGATGATTCAGGAGAACGACGATCCCAAGATCGGCGAAGACGTCGTCGACTGTCTCGACAAGCTCGTTCCAAAAGGTGTCTGGCGGCACGACCGCATCGACGGCAACGGTGCGTCGCACATCCAGGCGGGTATCGTCGGTGCGAGCGAAACGATTCCCATTCGCGAGGGGAAACTCGACCTATCGACCTGGCAGAATGTCTTCTTCTGCGAGTTCGACGGTCCTCGCCGGCGGCGCACCGTGGCTGTGACGATCTTGGGTGACTGAGATTCAGCCTCGCACGATCGTCGACGCGATCAGGTAGACCGCCAGCGCGCCGAGGACGAGCTGGAACCAGAAGACGAAGCGCTCTTTGGAAATTCTACTTAATAAGTGCTTACCGAAGTACGTCCCGCCGATGACCGCGACGACCAATCCAACCAGGACGGCGGCGTAGGGGCTGTAGTCGAAGCTGAGCGCGAGGAACGCCGGAATCTTCAAGAGGTGAAGCCAGGTTTGGCAGACGGCCTTGGTCGCGATGACCTCTTCGTTCTCGAAGTCGTCCCTCAAGAAGAACGGCGCGAGAAAAGGCCCCGTCGCGCCGACGAAGATTGCGAGGAGGCCCGCGGC
>Ga0316197_10001530_pt1 | contig 16466 bp, 13 predicted proteins | sample OudBiesiAoxic_MG_FD_204939 | JGI IMG/M metagenome (GOLD analysis project Ga0316197, IMG submission 204939) | Coastal sediment microbial communities from Oude Bieten Haven, Netherlands - site A oxic | ecosystem: Environmental > Aquatic > Marine > Coastal > Sediment | place: Netherlands... | reverse complement strand
GCGGCTTGCCCGGTCTCCGAGGATTGCCTCCAGTACGCCATCGCCACCAACCAGAGTGAAGGTGTGTGGGGCGGGCTGACGGGTGCTGAGCGCCGCCGGCTCCGGCGCCGTCTCCGCGAGCGGGAGCGGCGCGCCTCCTAGTTTCCTTGATCTCGCAGCGAGCGCTGCAGCCGGCGCATGCCATCAAGCCAGCGGTCGTAGTCGTCCGCCTTGCGACGGAAGAACTCGCCGACCTCGGGATGGGGCAGGATGAGGAACCGCTCGTCGGCTAGTCCGGCGACGACGGCAGTGGCGACTTCGTCAACGCTGATGGCCCCCGCCTTGACGTATTCGGCCATCCGAGGCTGGTCGGCAAAGACGTCGAGCATGGCGGTATCGACAAACTGCGGGCACAAACACGAGACGCGGATGCCGTGCTCTCCGTAGGTAACGGCGAGCCACTCGGCGAGCGCTACCACAGCGTGTTTGGTGACGGAATACGGCGCCGCTCCGAGGTTGGTGAGCAGGCCGGCCGCGGACGCGGTCTGCAGCAGGTAACCGTCGCCCCGCTCGAGCATCTGGGGTAGCACGGCGCGGGCCGCGTAGATATGGGCCATCACGTTGACATCCCAGGTCCGTTGCCACTGCGCGTCGGGCACCTCGACTCCACCACCTGTGGCGATCCCGGCGTTTGAGCAGAACAAGTCGATGCGTCCCTTGTCCTGGGTCACCAGGTCGACGAGATCGGCGACGGCGGTTTCATCACTCACATCGAGCTGTACTCCGGCGCCGCCGATGCTGTCGGCAACCATTTCGGCTGCGGCGCCGTCGAGATCGGCGACCACGACAAACGCACCTTCCGCGGTGAACCGTCTCGCCAGGCCGGCACCGATGCCATGCCCACCGCCGGTTACGACGGCAACCCGGTTCCTCAGATCCATGAGCGATCGTCCCTTACAGCATCCGTCCGGGGATGTCCTTCCGGCTGGGCAGGAAGAATCCGCCGACCGGCCGAAGCCGCATCCTGGCATCGACCACCGAGACCCCCTCGCCGGGTGGGAGCACCTTCACGGGGTTCAGGTCGATCTCGGCGATCTGGGGATGGTCCTCAACGAGAGCGGATACCCGCAGCAGGAGTTCCTGCAGCGCCTCGAGGTCTCCAGCGGCGCCGCCGCGGTAGCCGTCGAGCAGTTCGGCCGACTTGACCTCGGACAACATCTCGCGGGCGTCGACGTCCGACAGGGGATTGATCCTGAAGGCAACGTCGCGCATGAGTTCCACGAAGATCCCGCCGAGTCCGAAGACGACCAGCGGTCCGAACAGCGGATCCTCTGCCATGCCGACGATGACCTCATGGCCCTCACCGACGAACTCCTGAACGAGCACGCCGGTGGCGTCGTCCGCGGCCGCCATCACCTGGCGGTAGGCGTCACGGACGGCCTCGTCGCCCTGGATATCGAGGGCGATGCCACCGACATCCGACTTGTGAAGCGCCGAGGCGGCAATGACCTTGAGGACGACGGGACCACCGAGCTCGGCGGCGACGGCGACGGCCTCGTCCTCGGTCTGGGCGCTGCGGGTGCGCGCGGCCCGAATACCGTAGGCCGCCAGCATGCTCTCCGTCTCAGCGGCGTCGAGCCACCCGCCGTCCGTGCCGAGTCTGCGCAATGCTGCTCTGAGCGTCGTCTCGCCGGCACCACGATCGACATCGGAGAACCGGACATATTCGCCCTCGGGCTTTTCCCGCCACTCCCGATACTCAACTGCCGCGGCGAGAGCGCGAGCTGCGGCCTCGGGGAACTGGTAGACCGCAAGCTTGCTGTGCTTGCCCAGCTCCTCTTCGGCGGCCTGCGACGAGCCCATGAAGACACCGATCGTTGTTTTCTGACTCTCGTGGGCGGCAACGGTCTCGTGGATCGCGGTCAGCGCCTCCTCGGTACCCTCGGGCGCGGTGGGAATGTAGATCACGATGACGGCGTCTATCTCCTCGCTTTCGAGCAGCAAGTTGAGGCACGCCCGGTAGTTGTCGGCATTGGCCGAGGCGATCATGTCGACTGGATTGTGGGGCGCCGCGATGCCGAGGAGCTGCTCGGAGAGGCGACCCTGGAGTTCGGGGGAGAACTCGGGAAGCTCGAGACCGAAGCCCTCGATGGCGTCGGCCGCCAGGATGCCGGGCCCGCCCGCATTGGTCAGTACGGCCACCCTGCGCCCCGCCGGAAGGGGCTGGTTCGCCAGCAACTCCGTCACGTCGAACAGCTCGTGGAGCGTGTTGGTTCGGATCACCCCGGCGCGGGAGAACAAGGCGTCGACGGCAACATCAACGCTGGCGAGTGAACCGGTGTGCGAGGCGGCGGCGCGTTGGCCCGCCGAGGTGCGACCCGACTTGACCACGACAACGGGCTTCTTGCGCCCAACTCGTCGGGCGAGCCGCCCAAAACGTCGGGGGTTTCCAAAGGACTCCATGTACATGACGATTACGTCGCTTGCCGGGTCGTCCTCCCAGTAGAGGAGCAGGTCGGTGGGGCTGACGTCGGCGCCGTTGCCGAGCGAGATGAATGTCGAGATGCCGATGCTCATGGCCGCGGCCTGCTCGAGGATGGCGATCCCCAACGCCCCGCTTTGGCTGGCCATCGCCACGTTCCCGCGCGGCGGGAAGGTCGGTCCGAACTGGCCATCCATGCTGATATTGACGTCGGTGTTGAGCAGACCCATGCAGTTGGGGCCGACGAGCCGCAACCCGCGCCGCCGGGCCGAGGTGACGATGGCCGCCTCCATCGCGGTGCCGTCTTCGCCGACTTCGCTGAAGCCGGCCGAGATCACTACGACACCTTTGACGCCCTTTCGTCCGCACTCGTCGAGTGCGTCGCTCACCGCGGCGGCCGGGACGACGACAAACGCCAGATCGACCGGGTCGGGGATGTCGAGCACCGAGGGGTACGCCAGGATGGAGTGGACGTACGGGGCGGACGGGTTGACCGGGTAGACGGGTCCGGTGAAGCCGTTGATGAGCAGGTTGCGCAGCAGCCTGCCGCCGATCGACGACCCATCGCGGCTGGCACCGATCACCGCGACGGAGGTTGGATACAGAATCGGCATCAGCGATGCGGTGACGGCACGCTTTTCGTGTTCCCACTCGGCTTCGCGTGCTTCGAGCGAATACTCGATGGGGAATTCGACCTCGAAGATGCCCTCCTCGAGGGTTCTGGTCAGGCGATATCCCGAGTCACGGAAGAGGCGCATCATTCCGACGTTCTCTGCCAGCACGAACGCCTCGAACTCAGTGACGGCCCGCAGCCGGGCATAGACCGTGAGGTGCTGCAGGAGGTGGCGGCCGATGCCGCGGCCTTGCCAGGCATCCTCGACGAGGAAGGCGACCTCGGCGACCTTGAAGTCCTCCGTGGTCCGTTCGGGCAGCACGTCGTAGCGGCCGACCGCGACCATCTCGTCTCCGTGTACGGCGATGAGGGCCATGCGGTCGTCGTAGTCGAGGGTGGTGAAGTGACGCAGTTCCTCGGGGCTCAGATCGAGCTTCATCCCGAAGAAACGGTGATAGACGCTCTCGGGACCGACCCGCTGGAAGAAGCGGTGTTCCCGCTCGGCGTCATCGGGTCGAATCGGGCGGATGTGGATGGCTTGACCATCCTTGAGGAGTACGTCGAACTCGAACTCGGTTGGGTACTCGGCCATGTCTGTCCTTGCTGGGTTGGTGGCAGACCACAAACTACCGAATGTGGGAGCGGCCAAATCCGCGGCGTGGCAATTGTTGGCGTTTCCGTCGCTCTACAACCCTGAACGTGGCAGACTTGAAGCACGCAGTAACGCTCCGTTCGTACCGTGGGTCCGATGAGGGAGGAGGACGTCATCGCGCAATTGAACGGTGGCCACCCCACCATCATCCAGGGCGGCATGGGCGTCGCGGTCTCCGGTTGGGAGCTCGCCAACGCCGTAGCGGCCAAAGGCCAGATGGGTGTCGTTTCCGGTACTGCCCTCGATCTGGTGTGTTCCCGTCGGTTGCAGCTTGGTGACCCTGGCGGTCACGTGCGCCGTGCCCTCGAGCACTTCCCCGTCCCCGAGGCCGCGCAACGAGTGCTCGACACATACTTCGTGCCGGGCGGCAAGGACCCATCCGCTCCCTTCAAGAACGTGCGGAGCATGACGATCACGCCATCACAAGAGCTGCTCGAACTCCTCGTGATCGGCAACTTCGTCGAGGTGTATCTGGCCAAGGAGAACGTTGCGGGGCCGGTTGGCATCAACTTCATGCGCAAGATCGAACTCCCGCTGGTTCCCTCGGCCTACGGGGCACTGCTGGCCGGCGTCGACTACGTCATCGTTGGGGCCGGCAACCCACGCGAGCTCCCCGAGGTGCTCAACAAGCTGGCGATGCATGAGGATGTCGGGCTGGCCCTGCGGGTGCAAGGTACGACGTCGGCCGACGGTGACATCGAGGCCGCCTTCAGCCCTCTCGAACTCTTTGGATCCGACCTTGCGCCGCTGCCGCGGCCTCCGTTTCTCGCCATCGTTGCCTCGCTCGACTTGGCCGCGGGCCTGGCCAATTCGCCGGCGCATCGACCCGAAGGCTTTGTGGTTGAAGGCAACATGGCAGGTGGCCACAACGCCCCGCCTCGCGGCCCGCGCCGGATGGATGATCGGGGCCAGCCGATCTATGACGATCTCGATGTGGTCGACCTCGCCGGGCTGGCGGAGATCGGATTGCCGTTCTGGCTGGCCGGTTCGTACGCCACTCCAGACGGACTCAAGGCGGCGCAAGCTGCCGGTGCCGTCGGCATCCAGGTCGGCACCGCATTTGCCCTGTCGGCCGAATCCGGTCTCGAGGCGAGCTTGAAGCGTGACATCCTCGGCCAGGTCGCCAACGGAGGCATCGAGGTTCGTACTGATTGGCGAGCCTCCCCGACCGGCTTCCCCTTCAAGGTTGTAGAGGTGGATGGAACCCTCTCCGACCCCACCGTTTACGAGGAGCGGCGCCGGGTATGCGACCTCGGGGTGCTGCGGGTCCCGTTCAAAACGAAGGACGGCAACATCGGCTATCGCTGTCCGGCCGAACCTGAGCGCGCCTACACGGCGGTCAAGGCCGGCAGGCCCGCCAACATGGATGGCCGGATCTGTTTGTGTAACGGCCTACTGGCCACGGCCGGCCTCGCCCAGGTGCGGCCGAGCGGATACGTCGAACCACCGGTTGTCACCGGAGGCTCCGACTATCGGGCCGTTGAGCACCTAGTGGCCGCAACGGCCCCGGGAGAGGACTTCTACACCGCGGCAGACGTCATCGACTACCTGCTCTAGCGGGGCCCTCGGCGTCGGTCAGCTCTCCGAGATGGCGATCGAGTTGATCACAACATCGTCGAGCGGACGATCCTGCCCATCGGTTGCTGTGGTTGCGATGGCATCGACGACGTCTTGGCCCGCCGTCACCGTCCCGAAGATCGTGTAGTTGTGGGGGAGGCCCACATCGGTGTGGCAGATGAAGAACTGCGACCCGTTGGTGTTGGGTCCTGCATTTGCCATCGCCACCGTGCCTTGTCGATAGGCGCCGGGCCCGTCGAGTTCGTCGGCAAAGCGGTAGCCGGGGCCGCCCGTGCCGGTACCGGTTGGGTCGCCGCCTTGGACCATGAAGTTCTCGATGACGCGGTGGAAAATGACGCCGTCGTAGAAACCATCATTGGCGAGGAACACAAAGTTGTTCACCGTGTTGGGTGACCGATCGGCGAACAGCGCCAACTCGATGTCACCCCTATTGGTGCTCAGAGTGGCGGTATACGTCTTGCTGGGATCGATGGTGAGTTCGGGCGCGGAGGGGTATTGCTTGGCCATGATGCCTTTCCGATGTGGCGAACGAAGGTGGAGAGTAGTGCGGTAACTCCTTGGCACAGTGTACGGTCAGATAGTCGAGTTCTCTGGGCTTCGGTCGGTGGGAACCACTGGACGACCGAACAGGGGAGAGCTGATGGCCGCCAACGAGGTGTACGCGCTGCTCGAGGCAGTTACGCCGTCCGTCAACGGGCTCATGGCCGAGCATCGCCGGCGGCGTGAACATTGGTACGCCCACGAGTACGTCCCGTGGGAGCAGGGCCGCAGCTTCGTGGTCGAACCCTGGGCGGAATCCCAGGCATCCCTGTCGCCCGAGGTGCGCACCGCGTTGGTATTGAACTTGCTCACCGAGGACAACCTGCCCTACTACCACGCCGAGATCGAGAAACACCTGCCCGGCGGGTCGCCTTGGCAGGACTGGAATCGGCTGTGGACCGCCGAGGAGGGCCAACATGCCATTGCGTTGCGGAGCTATCTGCTCACCTCGCGCAATTGTGATCCAGCCGAACTCGAGGATGATCGTCTCGCCACGATGGAGAAAGGGTACGAGGGCGACTTCCAGAACCCGATCGACGTGTTTGTCTACACGTCGGCGCAGGAGCTGGCGACTCGGGTGTCTCACCGCAACGCCGGCAAACTCGCCGATGACAAGACGGCCTACGACATCATGGCGAGGATCGCCGCCGACGAGAACCATCACTACATCTTCTACAAGAGCGTGGTGGCCAACATGCTCGCGGAGAACCCTTCACCGGTGCTCGAGTCGATGCATCGGGTGCTGGCCAACTTCCAGATGCCCGGCACCGGCATCCCCGGCTACCTGCGGCGGGCCGTCGCCATGGCGAAGTCCGGGGTCTACAACCTGCGCCAGCATCACGACCGGGTGGTGGTGCCATTGCTGAAGGATTGGAAGGTTGATCAGCTGACCGACTTGACGCCACAGGCCGCCGAGATGCAGCAGAAGATTCTGGAGCTGCCGAAGCGGATCCTGCGCCGTGCCGATGCCTTCGATCGGCGCTTTGGCGAGGTAGCCCAGTAGGAAACTTTCGATTTCGGGAACCGGGCGGCGTCGGGCAGCGTCAAAGGATGGGCCCATGGGGGGACCCTCCAGCGGAGGCCCCAAGACTCGGCGCAGACTTTCGAGTCGCCGCGGAGACCTTCAGTCGCCGCGGAGACTTTCTAGTCTCCGGCGAGGAAGAAGCGCCATCCACCGCTGCCGTCGATCCCGTGACGCCAGCCGACGTAGCCGCCGAGAACATCGAACATCTCCTCGAGTTCGCCCACGGAGTAGAGCTCGAGCAGTGCGGCGTAGTCGGCGTCCGGCAACCCGTCACCGTACGGTGAGGTGAGGTCAGTCATCGCCGATGGCCACAGATAGAAGCCGTCTGTCTCGGCGAAGGCCAGGTTGAGGTGCCGGGCCATCGCTGCCACCACGGCATTACCCCGGATCTCGAGTTCCATCCAGAACTCGGGGACGTCGCCTCCACCAAAGCTCGCTTCGAACGGGGCTTCACCCTCATTGGCCAGATCGCCGAGCGTTTCGTAGTCGCAGGCCATGGCGGCCGAGAATATGGCGTCACGCATGGCGGCCACGTCGTCGGGCAGTCCCCCCTGAGTCAGCAGCTCGAGTTCGAGACCGGTGCTTGAGCAAATCGCCGGGCTTTCCCGATCGAGGTTTGTCGTCTGGATCTCCAGGGTGGTTCGGTCGAGCAGGGCGTAGCCGTCTTGGCCGGACACGGCGATGGCGGCTTCGGTGCCGGTGAGATCCTGGAAGAGCACCAATCCAACTGGCTCGTTGATCGTCCAATACTCGGGGAGTGTCGTATCGGGCGGTGGCGGGTAGCCGCTGTCGTTGACCCAGGGGAAAACCCGCACCAACGCTTCACCGGTGGCGCGATCGATCCGGCACACCATCGAGTCGGGAAGGCCGCCGTCGCCCTGTTTGGCGCAGTAGGCGGCCTCGGGGGTGAGTATTAGTCGTTGCGGCGGCAGCCCGGGCAGCGGCCAGGCCCGGATGATGGCACTGCTCGAGCCGTCGAGCAGCAGGACCTCGCCGTATTCAGGAACGTCGATGAAGTCGGCAACATACTGCCCGCCTGGATCGCCGAGTACGCCGTTGTCGGTCAGCGTCCACACATCGTCGTGGAGTCGCGAGACCACCCACACGCCCTCGGCGGCGCGCAATTCGAAGACCGGGTCGACTCGCAGCTCGATCGGCAGCGCGGCGACTTCGGGCACCACGCCGTCCCGTTGTGCATCTGCGACGCTTTGGCTTGGCTCCCCCGTCATGATTACGGTGGTCGTCGTTGCCGGCGGCTCCGTTGTCGTTGTCGTGGTTGTGGTGGTTGAGGCCGGTGGCGCCGCCGTAGTGGTGGTGACCGGTGCTTCCGTGGCTGCCGGAGCGGTGGTGTCGCTGGACTCAATTCCACACGAGGCGGCCAGCAGGGCCACCACGATGACCGGGGTACAGATCCGCATCATCAGCAGCCGTGTCATCAGCGCCTCCGAGTGATGGGGGAGTCGATCGGATACACCCTTTGAACGCTATCGCACCTCGGCCGCGTTCCCCGGCAGCAGAGCCAGATACCGACGTCTGTTCTGTTGACGCGGTCTGGGGTCAGATGCGACGTCGGGCCGACGTCTGTTCTGTTGACGCGGTCTGGGGTCAGATGCGACGTCGGGCCGACGTCTGTTCTGTTGACGCGGTCTGGGGTCAGATGCGACGTCGGCGTCGCCGGCCCAGCGGACGCCCGGAGGCGGCCTTGATCGGGGCGTCCTCTTCGTTCGGGTGCCAATTCGACAAGTCGGCCACTCGTTCGTCGTTGGAGAACATCTTGACCATCGGGACGTTGAGTCCGGCCTGGCGTTGGATCCGGATGACCTCGTTGACCTGATCCCATTCAACCAGCGTGACCACCAGTCCAGACTCGCCGGCGCGGGCGGTACGTCCGGAGCGGTGCAGGTATGTCTTGGGGTCATCCGGCGGGTCGAAGTGGATCACGATGTCGACCCCTTCGACGTGGAGACCGCGAGCCGCCACGTTGGTGGCGACGAGCACCGGTGTCGTTCCGGCGGCGAAACTCTCCAGCGCCTTCTCCCGCTTGTACTGGGGGAGGTCGCCGTGGATCGCCCTGGCCTCGACCCCGAGGTCGCGCAGATCGTTGGCGGTTCGGTCGCATCCGTGCTTGGTGCGCACGAACACGAGGGTGCGGTCGGCGCTTGCCGCGATGGCAGCCGCCATTTTGGCCTTGTCCATGTAGTGGACCTTGAGGAAACGGTGCGACATCGTGTCCACCATGTCGTTGCTCGACACCACCTCGTGGGCGACCGGGTCTTGCATGTAGCTGCTGATGAGCGTGCCGACCTGGCCGTCGAGTGTGGCCGAGAAGAGCATGGTGTGGTGGTCGCTCTCGACGGTGCGCATGATGCGCCGGACTTGGGGGAGGAAACCCATGTCGGCCATCTGGTCGGCTTCGTCGATGGTCACGTAGGAGACGTCGCTCAGCGACATCTCCTTGCGCTCCATGAGGTCGATGAGTCGGCCCGGGGTGGCGACCACGATCTCGACGCCGCGCCGGAACGCATCGATCTGTTTGCTCATGGATGCGCCACCGTAGACCGCTATCAGGCTGAAGCCTCGGGCTGCGGCGAGCGGCTCGAGTTCGCCGGCCACCTGGTTGGCGAGCTCACGGGTGGGGACCAAGATCAGGGCTTGAGGCTTGCCTTTTGCGGCCTTGGTGATGGACTGCACGATGGGGAGCCCAAAAGCGAGGGTCTTGCCGGAGCCGGTTTGGGCTTTCCCGGTGACATCTCGTCCGGCCATGGCGTCTGGAATGGTCAGCGCCTGGATCGGGAACGGGGATTCGATGCCGCGTTCGTTGAGGATGGCGACCAGGTCATCGGCGATGCCGAGGTCGGCGAAGGTGCCTTCGGTGAGGAGTTCGGTGATTGGTGTTTCGGGTGTGGTCAACGTGACATCTCTCGGTGGAAGAAAGGGCGAGGGGGCCAAACGAGCTGGTTCAGCCGCTCCCTCCAGACGCCAACTTAGTCGGATCGAGGCTTCTGGCGGACATATGCGCAATATGGTGCGTGTATGTCCGCCAAAAGCCGAGGGGGTAGTCTGGCGGTATGACCACCACGTTGTACGGCGGGATCGAGGCCGGCGGAACCAAGATCGTGTGCCTGGTCGGGTCGGGACCCGACGATGTGATTGCCGAAGAGCGGTTCCCGACCACTACTCCCGACGAGACCATTGCCCGCATGGTCGACTTCTTTGCGACCCAGCGTGACGCCGGGCACGAACCGGCGGCGATCGGGTTTGCCTCGTTTGGGCCGGTAGAGCTGCGGCGGGTTCACCCCAAGTACGGCTACATCACCACCACGCCGAAGCCGCACTGGTCGAACATCGACGTGGCAGGGCCGATCGCTCGGGAACTCGGGCTGCCGGTCGCCTTCGACACCGACGTAGACGCTGCCGCCCTTGGGGAGGGGCGTTGGGGTGCAGCCGCCGGTCTCAGTACCTTCGTCTACATCACGGTGGGTACCGGGATCGGCGCCGGGGCGGTGGTCAACGGCGCCGTGGCCCACGGACTGGTTCACGCCGAAATGGGCCACGTGATCGTCGAACGGCAGCCCGGTGATGAGTACCCGGGGTGGTGTCCGTTCCACGGCGACTGCTTCGAGGGGATGGCAGCCGGACCGTCGATCGAAAGACGTTTTGGGGTCCGCGCCGAGCACCTGGAAGGATCCGATCTTGCCCAAGCTGTGGAGTGGGAGGCCGGCTACCTCGCCTCGGGGATCCGCAACATGGTCTACATCCTGGCGCCTGAGCGGGTGGTGATCGGCGGAGGGGTGGCCGAACTGCCCGGCCTGTTCCCGGCGCTGCGCCGAGAGCTCGTTGCCACTCTGGCCGGGTATCCCGGGCTGCCCGAACACGAGGGCAACGAGTTCGTCGTCCCCGCTGCTCTCGGTGGCATGGCCGGTCCGCTCGGGTCACTGGTCCTCGCCGAGCAGGCGCTTCCTGCGTCCCGCTAGGCGGCTTCGGCCCGGCGGCGCTCGATGACGTCGTTCACTTCGGCGCCGAGCAGTACGGCAAATCCGGAGGCGAAGAACCACAACATCAGCACGATGACGCCGGTCAATGCCCCGTAGGTGGCGCTGAAGCTGGCGAGGCGTGCGGTGTAGATGGACAACCCGACGGTTACCGCCATCCAGGCGATCGTCGCGGTCATCGCTCCGGGGCTGATCCACGGCGATCGGTTGGCGGGCCGATTGGGTGCGACCTTGTAGAGCAACCCGAGCCCGAGGACGACCACCAGGAAGATGATCGGCCAGCGCGACCACGCGACCGCCGTCGCGGTGCCCGGCAGGTCGATGGCGTGCAGCCAATCATCGAGGATCGTCACGGTGGCAACGGCAACGACGACGAACACGATCATGCCCATGGTCAGACCGTAGGCCAGGGCCCGCTGTTTGGCGAAGGCCCGATGCTCGTCGACATCGTATGCGATGTTGAGGCCGCGGATCAGACCCTTGGTGCCGGCCGACGCCGACCAGAGGGCGATCAGGATCGACAAGATGGCGCTGACCCCAAGCTGGGTCGACGAACGAGCCACGAGACCGGCGAGTTGCTGGCCGATCAGCGCGGCTGCTTCGCCGGGTAGTTGATTGGTGAGGTCTTCGATCACCTGCTCGAGCTGGTCTGCGTCGAGCCACAATCCGTAGATCGAGATGGCGGCGATGGCGGCGGGAAACACGGCAAACATCGCGTAGTACGACAAGGCGGCCGCGATGATCGAGACGTTGTCCTTCTTGATCTCAGCCCCGAGCTCCTTGAGGAACCCAACGCTGTGATCGGCGGCGGCCTTGGCCTGGTCCGTCAGTTGCGGGGAAGCAGCGTTGGTGCTTGGGGTCGTTGCTTGTGGAGCAGCTGCATGCGCTGAAGCGGGGCGCGGCACGGGCGGATTGGCCGGTACAGGAGGGCCGGTCGTCGGCTGCCGGCGGTGCGGCAATGCGGCCTTGATGGCAACCCCGACGGCCATTCCGCCGAGGACCCAGTTGAAAACGCGCTGCACTCCGGCCATGCGTGGTGTCTCCCGCTAGCCCAGGACCCGTTGGATCAGCCCCGGCTTGACGCTCGCCTTGCCATGACGCCGTCCCAACAGATAGGTCGACCCGGCGAGCGCGACCGCGCCGGCCGTGGCCGTGGTGCGTTTGATGACTTTCTTGCTCCTTCGGCTGAACTCGACAATCGGCCAGCCTCGTTGATAGGCGACTGCGGCAAGCGCCTTGTCGGGGTTGACGGCCACTGGATGGCCGACCGCCTCGAGCATAGGAAGGTCCCCGATGGAGTCCGAATAGGCATACGACTTCTGCAGGTCGTAGCCCTTGCGCTCGGCCACCCTGACGATGGCCTCGGCTTTCCCCGACCCGTAGCAGAACGGTTCGGCCAGCTCTCCGGTGTACACCCCGTCCTTCAGCTCGGCGACGGTGCCGATCGCACCCGTCATGTGCATCGCCTCGCCAAACCCTTCGATGATCTCGATTGGGGATGCCGAAACGATGTAGGTGTCGCGTCCGGCCTCGTCGTGCAGGTCGATCAGGGCACGGGACTCGTGGCGCACGTCGTCGAGCAGCCGGACCAGGATCTCGTCACCCAAGGCGCGAAACTCATCGATGTGGACACCCGCGATGGCTTGGAGCACGCGGTTCTTCACCGCCTCGGTCTTGGCGTCGCCCGCGCCCCTCAGCTTGAAACCCACGTAGCTCGTCAGATCGCGCAGGAGATCCCCCGTCGGCATCATCCCGGCTCGATAGGCCACCCGCCCCCAGATGAAGACCGACGACCCGCTGATGATGGTGCGGTCGAGGTCGAAAAAGGCGGCGCCGCGCCGTCCCTGTGCCATCTCACACCCCCATCAGTTCGTCGTCGATAGCAAACAGCGAGTCGGCGCCGCGGGTGATGGCGGGAAGCAGTCCGGCCGCTTGGGGCAGGATCTGCTCGGCATAGAACCGAGCCGTCACCACCTTCGCCTCGAGGAACCGGTCTCCGGTGCTTCCGTTGTTGAGGAGGCCGGTGGCAACCAGAGCCGACTTCGCCAGGTAGTAGCCGCCGGCAACGGTACCGAACATGCGCAGGTAGGGCGTAGCGCCGGCGAGCCGGTCGTTCGGGTCCTCGGCCACGGCGAGCCACTCCGTGGCTTCCCGCAGCAACGCAACACCATCGTCGAGATTGATTCTGATCGAGGCGAGGTCATCGTGGCCCTCGAACGCGGGGTCGAGCGCCGCCATCTCATCCAGGTAGCCGGCGACGACGGCGCCACCCGCCATCGGCAGTTTCCGCATCACGAGGTCGATCGCCTGAATGCCGTTGGTGCCCTCGTAGATCGGGGCGATGCGGGCATCGCGGTAGTGCTGGGCGGCTCCGGTCTCCTCCACAAACCCCATTCCGCCGTGGACCTGAACCGCCAGTGAGGCCATCTCGACGCCGAGGTCGGTGCCCCACGCCTTTGAGATGGGGGTCAGCAAGGCAGCGCGAGCGGCGCCGTGCTGGCGGCTCTCGTCGTCGGGCCCGTTCTCCGCCCAATCCAAGGCGGCGGCGTTGTCGTACATCAGCGCCCGCATCGCCTCGATGTTGGCCCGCATCGTCATCAGCATCCGGCGGACGTCGGGATGCTCGATGATGGGTGAACTCTCCGGGGGCTTGGTTCCGACGGCGCGACCCTGGCGGCGCTCCTTGGCGTACTCGGCCGCCTGTTGGTAGGCCCGTTCTGCGATGCCAAGGCCTTCGAGGCCGACATGGAGCCTGGCGTCGTTCATCATGGTGAACATGTAGCGCATGCCCTGGTTGACCTCGCCTACCAGATAGCCGACGGCGCCGTCGTCCTCGCCAAACGCCATGACGGCGGTGGGACTCGAATGGATGCCGAGCTTGTGCTCGAGCGACACTGCGGCAACATCGTTGCGCTCGCCCGGCGACCCGTCGGGTTTGACCAGGTACTTCGGAACGATGAAGAGGCTGATTCCCTTCGTCCCCGGCGGCGCGTCGGGAACCCGGGCCAGCACCAGGTGGATGATGTTGTCGGCAACGTCGTGGTCTCCCCAGGTGATGAAGATCTTGTTGCCGAAGATGCGCCAGGTGCCGTCGCCTTGCGGCACGGCCTTGGCTCTCACTGCCCCGACGTCCGATCCGGCCTCGGACTCGGTGAGGACCATGGTTCCGGTCCATTCGCCGCTGATCAGCTTCTCCAAGTACACGGCCTTGAGCTCATCAGAGCCGTGCTGATCGAGGGCGAGGATCGCCGAGGCAGTCAGCATGGGGCAGAGCGAGAACGCCATGTTGGCCGACGTGAGCATCTCCATCACCGGGATTCCCACCGCAGTGGGGAAGCCGTGGCCGCCGTATTCGACGGTGCTCTTGACCGCGCCCCAGCCGGCCGCAACAAACTGTTCGTAGGCGCGGGCGATCTCCGGTGCCAGGGTTACGGCCCCGTCGGCGTCGATCGTGGCACCCACTTCGTCGCCGATCCGATTGGTCGGGGCGATGACCTCGGCCATGAACCGGCCGGCCTCGTCGAGCGCGCCAAACGAGAGTTCTCGATCTACGTGCTCATAGCCGGGGAACTCGGCAATGGTGTCCAGGTCCACGATGTGCTCGAGGACGAACTTCATGTCGCTCAGCGGGGGTCGGTAGTCGCTCATAGCGGCAGAATACAGGCCCGCAGCGCACCGGAGCTATTGGATCATGGAGCGCAGCATCCAAGCCGTCTTTTCGTGGACGTCGATGCGTTGGGTTGCCACGTCGGCGGTGGCCAGATCGCCGGCCGCTTCAGCCGCCATGGCAAGCGATCGTGCGGTGCGCACCACCGTCTCGTGACCGACGACCAGGTCCTGAACCATCTCAGTTGCGGCGGGGACCCCCTCACGCTCCTTGACCGAACTCATCCGTGAGTACTCGGCGTAGGTGCCGGGTGCAGGTTCGCCGAGCGAACGGATGCGTTCGGCGATGTCGTCGACGGCGGCCCACATCTCGGTGTACTCCTCTTCGAACATGAGGTGTAGCGAGCGAAACAGTGGGCCCGTCACGTTCCAGTGGTAGTTGTGGGTCTTGAGGTACAGGGTGTACGTGTCGGCCAACAGGGAACCCAGTTGTGCCGTCAGTGCGGTGCGATCCGATTCAGCGATGCCTAGATCTGGGGTCATCGGGTGCTCCTTTCGAGGTCGGGCCCGACGGTATCTCCGCCGGCTTCCGCACCGGAGGGGCCGAACGGTAGGTTTGGGGGACCAGTCGTCCCTGCCAACCATCGAGGAAAGACCGACCATGAAGTTTGCTCTGCTCATCTACAGCGATGAGAGCGTCGCCCCAATGCCTGAGACGCCTGAGGCGCAGCGGGTGTTTGACGAGTACTTGGGGTTCACCACCGGGATCACCGAGCGGGGAATCAGCCGCGGCGGCGAAGCCTTCCACGACAGCGGTACGGCGACCACAGTGCAAGTGGTCGACGGCGAGGTTGTCGTCACCGATGCGCCGGCGGTTGATTCGCGCGAAACACTTGGCGGGTTCTACCTCATCGAGGTCCCGGACAAGGCGGCTGCGGTCGCCGTCGCCGCTGAGCTCCCCGGGTCCCGCTACGGATCAGTCGAAGTGCGACGGGTCTGGTCGTGGGAGTGAAGTGGTGCGATTTGGTGTCCCCAATAGTGGGCTAGGCCGACCGACCCATTCTGCAGATTGCGCTGGAGAAATGGCCAGGATGTGCCGATAATCCCCGGGAGTGGACAGAGCTCTCCAAGGGGGACGGCTGAAGCCGAGCCCAAGGTAGGTACCGATGTCCACTCGCCGACAGAGGCAAAGGGCGGCGGTCCGTAATGCATATCTATGCAGCGGTGATCCAGCTGACCGCTCGGAATCCTCAGAAGCCCGCCACCCGGCGGGCTTCGTCGCGTGCTGCGGACGGAGTCCGCAGCACGTTGCAGTTTCCTTCGGAAACTGCTGACCGACACCCCGCGGGGTCATTTGTGACCCGCCGGCGAAGCCGGCAACACGTTGCAGTTTCCTCTCGGAAGTGTTGCTGAGCGATCGCGAGTGGCCCGAACCTCTGCTGCAGGATTTCAGCCTCGGCTAGGTTTGCCTCCATGGCCACCCTTGTGTTCTTCCATGCTCATCCCGACGACGAGGCCATTGCTACCGGCGGCTCGATGGCTGCTGCTGCCGATGCCGGCCATCGGGTTGTCCTCATCGTCGCCACGGGTGGCGAGGAGGGCGAAGTCGCCGACGGCTTCCTGAGTGAAGGCGAGACCCTGCAGGAGGTTCGCGAACGCGAGACGTGCGCCGCAGCCTCCATTCTTGGATCGGATCGGGTTCACTTCCTCGGGTACCGCGATTCCGGGATGATGGGCGAAGCGGCCAACGGACACCACGACAGTTTCTGGCAGGCCGATGTCGAAGCGGCCGCCGCCCAGGTCGCCACGATCCTCGAAGAAGAGCAGGCCGACGTCGTGACGGTCTACGACGACCATGGGGGTTACGGCCACCCCGACCACATCCAGGTGCACCGCGTTGGTCATCGCGCCGCGGAACTGGCCGATACGCCGCGGGTGTTCGAAGCGACCATGAATCGTGACCTGATCCGCCAGTGGAGTTCCACAATGCGTGCCGCAAG
>Ga0316197_10001529_pt1 | contig 16469 bp, 19 predicted proteins | sample OudBiesiAoxic_MG_FD_204939 | JGI IMG/M metagenome (GOLD analysis project Ga0316197, IMG submission 204939) | Coastal sediment microbial communities from Oude Bieten Haven, Netherlands - site A oxic | ecosystem: Environmental > Aquatic > Marine > Coastal > Sediment | place: Netherlands... | reverse complement strand
TGGCCTTTGCGGCTTTGATGAAGTCGCCCCGCAGCCGTGCCCGGGTCGTCACGGGAGGGGTCGTCATCGCCCGCGCAATCCGATCATCGGTCACGACGCGATCGACGAGGCCTCGCCGTTCGAGGATGTAGTAGAGACCGCGCTCCCGGTTCACGTCGTGGTAGGCCAGGTCGACGAGGGACATCTTGGGCGATGACATGGGGAGGTCATGCTTCGCCCCGTAGCGTTCGAGCAGGTGAAGCTTGGCGACCCAGTCGACCTCACGAGAGAGCGTCATCGGATCCTTCTCGAGCCCGGTCAGGAGGTGCTCCCACATACCAACCGCCCGGTCGACCTCGGGGGGGAAGCCCTTCATGCGTGCATACCGCATCGTCCGCTCGAGGTACTCCCACTGCATGTCGAGAGCGGACAGTTCCCGTCCGTTGGCGAGACGGACCGTGCGGCGACAGGAGGTGTCGTGGGCGATCTCGCGGATGGCGCGTATCGGGTTCTCCAAGGTCATGTCCCTGAAGACCACGTCATCCTCGAGCATCTGCAGAATGGCCGCCGTCGTGCCCACCTTGGCGTACGTGACGTACTCAGACATGTTCGAGTCCCCGGCGATCACGTGGAGCCTGCGGTACTTCTCGGCGTCGGCGTGCGGTTCGTCACGGGTATTGATGATCGGTCGGCTGCGCGTTGTGGCGGACGAACTGCCCTCCCAGATGTGCTCCGCGCGCTGCGACGTCGAGTAGACAGTGCCGCGAGGCGTCTGCAGAACCTTCCCGGCGCCGGCGTAGATCTGGCGACTGACGAAGAACGGGATCAGGGTGTCGATCGTGCGCTGGAAGTCGTCCTGCCTGCCAACTAGATAGTTCTCGTGGCAGCCGTAGGAGTTGCCGGCCGAGTCGGTGTTGTTCTTGAAGAGGTAGATGTCGCCGCGGATTCCCTCTTCAGTCAGCCGCTCCTCCGCCGACTCGACGAGTCCTTCGAGGATGCGCTCTCCGGCCTTGTCGTGCGCGATGAGGTCGGTGAGCGAGTCGCACTCGGGTGTTGCGTACTCGGGGTGGCTCCCGACGTCGAGATAGAGCCGCGACCCGTTCTCGAGAAAGACGTTGGATGAACGCCCCCACGACACGACCCGGCGGAAGAGGTAGCGCGCCACCTCGTCGGGAGAAAGGCGCCGCTGCCCGCGCAGCGTGCAGGTGACTCCGTATTCGTTCTCGATTCCGTAGATCCGTCGGTCCACGAGAACAGCGTACCGTGCTGGTGGATCTGCCCACGCACCACTTGATCGGTGGCAGAATCGGGGCATGAGACGAACAGCCCGTCAACCGGACAGGACCCACTACGAACCGCTTGCAATTGTCGGCGATCAGGCACAAGCGAACATGCTCGCCGCCCTCCTTCGTTCCGAAGGCATCGCCGTCCGAATGCATGGCGAGTCTTTCGGGCCCTATCCGGTCGGAGTCGGCAGCCTCGCCGAGGTCGAGGTATGGGTCGCAAACGATCGCCTCAACGATGCGCGAGTGATCCTCGAAACGTCTGGTTTCGGACCTTCGGCCTAGCCGGCGTCGGGGAGTTCGTCCGCGTTGAGCCGGCGGAACTTGCGGCGACCCAGCGTCCGGTCGAGAACGGCGGCCTCCCACCCGGCATCCGACATCGATTCGTCCCCGGTGTCGCGGATCGCAGACGTGGTGAGAGCAATGGCCTCTTCAAGACTCATATCGGCCTGGTAGCCGTCTGTGATGGGCTGTAAGAGACGGTCCTCTTCGCCTCCGATGATGGCGAACCCGTGCTGGTCGCGTAACGTGCCGTCGAACCGCACGTGGTAGAGGTGGTTCTCGTCCTCGCCGAGTTCGGCGACCAGCACCTCGACCTCGTAAGGCTTCACCTCGTGCGTGAAGATCTGGCCGACCGCCTGCGAATAGGCGTTGGCCAGACCCTTCCCGGTGACGTCGGCGCGAGCGTACGTGTAGCCCTTGACGTCGGCATATCGGATTCCTGCGACGCGCAGCGTCTCGAACTCGTTGAAACGCCCGACGCCCGCGAACGCCACCCGGTCGTAGATCTCCCCGATCTTGTGCAGCGATCGGCTCGGGTTCTCGCCGATGAGCAGGATGCCGGATTCGTACTCGATGACGACGATGGGCCGTCCCCGCTGGATGCCCTTTCTGGCAAACTCGGCCCGGTCCTTGATCAACTGCTCTGGTGGGACATAGAACGGAGCGGTCATGGTCGTCCCTCCAGCGCTGCCTCGGCAATCGGAGCGAGTTCATCATCCGGGATCTCCCGGAAGCCCTCGCCGGTGACGGTCACGACGTTGGGGTAGATCCCCCGCTTCGGATCCGGCCCGCCCGTCGCCGAGTCTTCTTCGGCGGCGGCAATGAGCGCCTCGAGTGCAATGCGGATCGCCTCCGGTTGCGACATCCCGTCGCTCCAAGCCCCCTTCAGGAACGCCCGGGACTCGTTGCCGCCGGACCCGGTTGTGGCGTAGTCCTGCTCGTCGTAGCGGCCGCCGACGACGTCGTAGCTGTAGAGCTTGCCGGTCTGCGTCTGGTCGTCGTAGCCGCAGAAGAGCGGCACAACGATCAGTCCTTGGAACGCGAGGGCGAGATTGCCACGCACCATCCGGGCGAGGTAGTTCGCCTTGCCATCGAGGCTGAGACGGGCGCCTTCGATCTTCTCGTAGTGCTCGATCTCGGTCTGGAAGAGCTTCGTCAGCTCGATCGCCATCCCGGCGGTGCCGGAGATCGCAACCGCGGATCGGTCGTCGGCGGGATAGACCTTCTTGACCCGACGGTGGGCGATGACGTTGCCCGCGGTCGCTCGACGGTCGCCGGCCATGAGGATCCCATCCGCCCAACGCAGCGCGAGAATCGTGGTCGCCTCCGGTGCGTCGATCGCGCCGGCTGGCATGTTCCACGCCGGGGTGAGGTCGTGCTGGTCGAGGAGCGCTGCGAAGCTCGCCACCGGAACGATGCCGTCGGCGTCCGGCGACATCGGAAGCTGCGCGGTCACTGGCCGCCCTTCTGGACGTAGTTCTTGACGAACTCCTCGGCGTTCTCTTCGAGGACCGAGTCAATCTCTTCGAGGAGATCGTCGATGCGCTCGGCGATCTCTTCGGAGTTCTCGACGGCGGTAACCTCCTCCTGGCCGGAGCTACTCCCCTGCCGATCGGATGTGCGTTGTCTGCGTTCTTGTTCAGCCATCGTTCCCTCCCAGGGCACGGACCATCGCTGCCGCGTCCGGCGCGGCGTCGAGCAGATCGCCCACATGCCGTCTGGTGCCTTTGAGCGGTTCCATCATAGGAACCCGTTTCAGTGTTTCTTCCCCAACGTCGAACACCAGCGAATCCCAGTTGGCTGCCACCAGTCCGTCCGGGTAGCGCCGGACGCACGAGCCACGGAAGAAGGCCCGGGTGTCCTCCGGCGGATCGACAACGGCCACCTGGACCTCTGCGTCGGTGAAGATCCGCCGCATGGCGCCGCGATCGACAAGCCGTTGGTACAGGCTGCGACGAGGATCCACATCGTGATACTGCAAGTCGAGGAGGCGGAGCTTCGGAGCATCCCACGCGAGGCCGTCGCGTTGACGGTAGGCCTCGAAGATGCGCAGCTTCGCCGTCCAGTCGAGTCGGTCCGACGTGCTCATGGGATCCCGTTCGAGATCCGCGAGCATCCGTTCCCACTCATCGAGTACCTTCTCCCACACGGGAGCGACCCCGCGCGCTCTGGCGTAGTCGGCAACACGTTCGAAGTACCACCACTGGATATCGAGGGCGGTCATGCGGGTTCCTGCGCTCGTCGGGTAGGTGCGTGCGAGGGCCGGATCGTGGCTCACCGTCCAGATCGCGTCGACGGGGTTCTTCAACACCACGGGTTCATGGAGTGCTCCGTCCTCGATGGCGTCGAGCACGAGCGCCGTGGTTCCGATCTTGAGGAACGTCTGCAGTTCGCTCCGGTTGGCATCCCCGATGATGACGTGCAGTCTGCGGTATCGAGAGGCGTCGGCATGTGGCTCGTCGCGCGTGTTGATGATCGGCCGTTTCAGGGTCGTCTCGAGCCCTACCTCTTCTTCGAAGAAGTCGGCTCTCTGGGTGATTTGGAAGTCCACCGACGGTCGACCATTCTCGCTCCCGACCTTCCCGGCGCCGGTGAAGACCTGCCGGGATACGAAGAACGCGGTGAGTTGGTGCACGATGTCACCGAACGGGATCGTCCGCGCGATGAGGTAGTTCTCATGCGCCCCGTAGGAGTTCCCCTTGCCATCGGAGTTGTTCTTGTGAACGACCATGCGCTCATCGGGTCCCAGCAATCGCTGCGCCGCGGCGACGGCATCGACCAGCACCGTCTCCCCGGCCTTGTCGTACAGAGCGGCCGTCCACGGATCGGCGCACTCGGGCGAGGAGTACTCGGGGTGAGCGTGATCGACGTAGAGACGCGCACCGTTCGTGAGGACGGTATTGACGAGCCCGACCTCGGGATCCAATGCTGCCGGGCGGAACGCTTCGCCTCCCCGGAGATCTCGTCCCGGGGTCTCTTCGTCGAATGACCATTGGATGCGGGACCCGTTGCCGGGATAGGAGGCGACGACCGCAGAGGACGCAGTCACCGGGTTGAAGCCCACCTGGTTGAGGATCGTGATTCCGAACTCGGTCTCGGTGCCGAGCACTTTACGGAGCGCCATGGAGCCTCAGAGGTACTGACCCGGCGTTATCGCTTCCACCGATCGGTTCTCCCGGTCGCCCTCGATCAGCGTCCGCACGTAGACGATCCGTTCGCCCTTCTTCCCTGAGATCTTGGCCCAGTCATCCGGGTTGGTGGTGTTCGGTAGGTCTTCCTGCTCGCGGAATTCCTGGGCAATGGCCGCCACAAGATCCGACGTCCGAAGACCGTTCAGGCCCTCGGCGATGTCGCGCTTGATCGCTTCCTTCTTGGCCCTCCGGACGATGTTCTCGATCATCGCTCCCGATGCGAAGTCTCGGAAGTACAGGACCTCGCGATCCCCGTTGGCATAGGTGACTTCGAGGAAGCGATTCTCGGTGTCCTCGCTGTACATTCGCTCGACAACGACGTCGACCATCTCGGACACCAGCGCCTCGACGTCTCCGTCATGCGCAGCAAGCTCGTCAACATCGAACGGGAGCCGATCCGTGAGGTAGATGCGGAAGATCTGGGCGGCTGCCGCACGGTCCGGACGTTCGATCTTGATCTTCACATCGAGTCGCCCCGGCCTCAGGATCGCTGGATCGATGAGGTCCTCTCGGTTCGATGCACCAATCACGATCACGTTCTTGAGCGCCTCGACACCGTCGAGTTCCGAAAGGAGCTGCGGGACGATCGTCGACTCGACGTCCGATGACACGCCGGTGCCGCGCGTACGGAACAGGGAGTCCATCTCGTCGAAGAACACGATCACCGGAACACCCTGGTCCGACTTCTCCTTCGCCCGCTCGAAGATCAAGCGAATCTGCCGCTCGGTCTCGCCGACGTACTTATTGAGCAGCTCGGGTCCCTTGATGTTCAGGAAGTAGGACCGGGTGTCGTCACTCGCCTCCTTCTCGGCGACGGCCTTCGCCAGGCTGTTCGCGACCGCCTTGGCGATCAGCGTCTTGCCGCATCCCGGAGGGCCATACAGCAGCACGCCTTTCGGTGGCGACAACTCGTACTCCTCGAAGCGGTCTTTGTGGACATACGGCAATTCGATCGCGTCGCGGATGACCTCGATCTGGTCGCCGAGTCCACCAATCTGGTCGTAGGTGACGTCGGGGACGACTTCGAGAACCAGCTCTCCGACCTCCGGCCGGATCAGCTTCTCCAGGATCAGACCCGTCGTCGGATCCATCCTGACGTGATCACCGGCGCGGAGGAACTCCTCGTCGACCGCCTCTGACCGTCCGACGACACGTTCCTCGTCGCCGCTTCCGAGGACGATGGCGCGGTCGTTCGCGATGACTTCCTTCACGGTCACGACCTCGCCGACCGGGTCGTAGGCTCGCGTGTCGATGACGTTGTAGCCCTCGTTCAGCACCACTTCCTGGCCGATGCGCAGCGCCTTCACCTCGACGGTCGGGTCGACGTTCACCCGAAGCTTCCGGCCGGCGACGCTGACGTCCACCGTGCCATCCTCATTGCGGCGGACAACGGTTCCGAACGGGTTCGGTGGGGCCGTCAGGTTCTCGACTTCGTTGCGGAGCAGTGCGAGTTGCTCCCGCGTCTCTTCGAGAGCAGAGGCGAGCTTCTCATTCTGACCACCAGCCTGTGCGAGCCGTCCACGCGCCTCCAGCAAGCGTTCTTCGAGAAGACGAACGCGGCGGGGTGCCTCCAGCAGCCTGCGCCGAAGAACCTCGATCTCCTCCTCGAGCAGTCTGATCTGTTGTTGGAGTCTCGGGTCGTCGCGGTCGCTCACGGCCGGGTCCTCTCGGATCGATTCGTCGGTCGGGTATCGGTTCGCTTTCCGAGTGTAGGCCCGACGGTTGTATGCGGCGACACGCTCATGCACCGAACGCCACCAAAGATGTTCGGATGAACTCGTTCTTCCGCCCGCGGAGGACTATGTTTCCCCCGTCACACTGCGAAAGGACACAACCATGAAGGTCTGGATCGATCAAGATCTCTGCACCGGAGATGGAATTTGCGAAGAAATCGCGCCCGATGTTTTCGTGCTCCTCGACGACGGACTCGCGTACGTCCGCGAGGGCGAGAAGATCTTTGCTGAATCCGAAGGGAACAGTCAGGGGGCCGAAGGCCTCGCGAACTTCCCGGATGATCAGATGGACGCCGTGGTCGAATCGGCCGAAGAGTGCCCAGGAGAGTGCATCTTCATCGAGCCGTAGACCGCAGTCGGTAACTCGAACGTGAGAGGCCGCACCTCCGGGTGCGGCCTTCCTCGTGCTAGCCGGCGTCTGCCTCGATGGAAGGCGCTTCTCTCGGAAGCACCTTTCTGGCCACCGTCAGGAACCCGGTATGGCCAACCATCCGATGCGATGGTCGGACCGAACGGCCGCTCACTGACCAGTCACGCATCATCACCTCGAACGACGAGACCTCGATAAAGCAGCCACGCTCCTCGATCGCTGCCCGCACCTGCTCAACCTGTGGCACGTTCGGGACGTAGCACGCAAACACTCCACCACCCCGCAGATGGTCAGCCGCCGCGCCTACCGTCTCCCAGGGATCGGGCACGTCAAGGATGATTCGATCGGGAGCGACCTCCTCGACAGCGTCCGTGACCTCTCCCATGCGAAGGTCGAGCCATTCGGGGACGGAGCCGAAGAATCCTGCAATCCGTTTCCGAGCGAGCTTGGCGTGATCGGACCGCCGTTCGATGCTCACGACCTTGCCCGTCGGTCCGACGGCCCTCGTGAGCATCATGGCGAGACCCCCTGATCCGGTACCGGCTTCGAGCACCGTCATGCCGGGTCCGATATCGGCCCAGACGATCAGAGCGGCGGCGTCCTTTGGGTACAGAACGGTGGCGCCACGGGACATCTTCAGCACGTAGTCGGCGAGGCGCGGTCGCAGGACGGTCAGGAACGTGCCGCTCGTCGTCTTGAGCGATGCACCCTCGGGCGCACCGATGATCGTGTCGTGTGGCAGCGCACCCCGATGGGAATGGAAGTCTCGGCCAGGAATCAGGTCGATGAGGTAGCGGCGGCCCTTCGCGTCGTACAGAAGACAGGCATCGCCGGCTTCGAACGGCGTTCCCGTGACGTCGCTCACCCGATCGCCGAGATACCGGCGACGACCATCGACAAAACCATCGTCAGGACGACCAGCCAGATGACCACCTTCACCCACGTCTTCTGGTTGCGCATCGTGGCCGCCTACCGATCCACACGGGCTTCGGCGCTGGGCCGGCGGCCGCGCAGCACTTTGATCTTGAAGCTCTGATCGGTGTCGATCGATGTCGAGTAGACCAGCCTTGGCCGACTGCGCCGCTTGTTGATGCCGTAGGCGATCGCGGCGAGCGAGATCCCGAGTTTCGGCAGATCGTTCGTCTTCAGGGCGGCACGTGCGCTCGATAGGCCCGAGCGCGTCAGCCAATGAACCCTGCGATACCACCACCGCCGAACGAATAGCCCGAAGCTGATCATGAGGTTTGGTAGACCTCAATGTGGATGCGTCGGCGGCGTGAGCGCCAGATCCCGTAGGCCACGAGCGCAACGACGACAACCGCCGCTCCGGCAATGAGCAGGGTCGCGCTCGCCTTGGCTTCCTCCTCGGTGGTGACCACCACATCCTGGATATCCCGCAGGCTGGCCTCGAGATCGTCGCGGCTGATGGTCACGGTGTGCCTCCCGTCGTGGCGTCGGCAGGTTCGGTCTTGGAACTCGGACCGACCTTCACGAGGATCGCAATGATCGCTGCGGCGACAATGACGATGATCAGGTAGGCGAGCGCCTCCCAATACGGCCCTTCCGGCAGGATCGCGATGAGCCCACGCAGGCCGGCGACGCCGAGCAACATGATCCCAAGCGCCCACAGCGCGGCAGCGCCGAGCGAGAAACCGGCAAAATGCCCGAGCTTCTTCGCTGGTCCCACGGTCTCTTGAAGGAGATACTCCTTCGCGAGATCACGGAACTCCGTGATCATGGCCGGAAGATCCTGCAGTTTCGCCATCTCTGTTCCTCAGCCTGGTCGGTGGACCCTTAGGCTAATCGCATTCGCGACGGTCACGCTCGCACCCCAGGGTCGGGTAGCATGCCGCTCGAACATGGACTCGGGAGAGCACGGCGAACACAGCCTCGATGATCCCTTCGGGGTAGCCGACCGCCGCAGGGCTCGCCGCAACATGCTCCCCCTGGTTGGCGGTCAGGCTGTGTCCCTGTTTGGGGACTACATCGCGTTCTTCTCGCTGCCCTACTTCGTACTCGCCCTCACGGCCGAGCCCATCGACCTTGGGCTGACTGCGGCAGCCGAGACGCTCCCGATGCTCCTCTTTGGATTGGTCGCAGGGGTGATCCTCGATCGGTGGAGGAACCTTCGCGGAGCGCTCATCGCCGTCGACCTCGCCAGGGCGGGGGTGTTCGCCGGGCTGGCCTTCGCAGCGGCCAACGGCGCCAGTACGCGGTGGCTCGTCTTCGGCGTTGCATTCGTCATCGGAACCCTGACGGTGTTCTTCGACTCCGGGCTGCAAACGCTGATGCCGTCGGTGATCGACGACGACATGCTGATCGACGCCAATTCCCAGATTGCGGTCGCGCGTATGGCGACCTTCAGCATCGGGCCGCTCGTCGGCGGCATCCTGATCGCGTTCAGCGGGGGGTTTGCGATCGCGTTCCTGATCAACGCCGCAACATTCCTGCTGTCCGCTGCGTTCCTCACCATGCTGCGCGTCGTCCACGACCGGCCTGCGGTATCGAGCGAGGCTTTTCGCGACTCACTCGTCGACGGCCTCCGATTCCTTCTCGGCGACCCACGCCTGCGGTGGGCCACCCTCGGAGGCACCCTCACCAATCTCGTATTCCAACCGCTCGAGGCGCTGCTGGTGCTCTTCGTGGTCACCGAGATCCTCGATCAGCCGGCCACGGCAATCGGCGACCTCACCGAGGTCGGAGCGAGCATCGGCCTGTTCTACGCGCTGAACGCAGCCATCGGCGCGATCGGCGCAGCGTTCGCTCCGCGGATTTCGACGCGCGTCCCACTTGGCACTATGTACGTCGTTGGTTTGTTCATGGTCGGCGGCGGATTCCTCGCGCTCGCCTTGATCGGCTCGTTCATCGCCGTGATCCCGGCGGGACTCACGTTCGCCGGCATGGCATGGGTCAACGTCTCTCTGACGACAATGCGTCAGCGGTTGACCCCTCCGGAGCTGCTCGGCCGGGTGATCGCGGCGTCGCGCACGCTGGCGTGGCTCGGTCTACCGGTCGGAGCGGCGCTCGGTGGTGTAATCGCCGGAGAGACCGGCGTCGTGCCGGTCTACGTCGGAGGTTCGCTGCTGGTCCTCGGCATTGCAACGTTCCTGCTCGGAACCGCCCTCGTCCGGGACCCGGTCATGGCCGATCCGCATGACGGAACCCCGGCGACGAACTCAGGCGGTTAGCCGTCGCGTCAGAAGCGCTTGCGCTGCTTGACCTTCATCCCGCGTCGGCCTTTCACCATCCAGCCGATGGCGAAGCCGAGGGCGACAGCGAGGACTATCCAGATGACGATCTGTGACCCGACGTACAGCACTATCCCTCCAGCGCTATGAATTCGATGCGGCGGTTCTTCTGCCGACCTTCTTCGGTCGAGTTGTCGGCAACCGGACGTGTGTCACCGTAGCCGACGGCGATGAATCGGTCGGGGCTTTCCCCGCGGCTCACGAAATAGGCGACGACAGCGTCGGCTCTCCGCTCCGACAGGTCCAGGTTGCGGTCGGCGTTCCCATCGGTGTCCGCGTGGCCCGCAATCTCCACCGAGACCGCAGGGAACTCCACGAGAGCGATCAGCAACTCGTCGAGCAGGTCCTTGCCATCGTCGGTCAGTTGATCGCTGCCGAACTCGAACTCGACCACGTTGCCCTCGATCAGTTCCGAGAGAGTCCGATCGAGTTCCTCGACCTCTGCCTTCGTCGGAGCAGGCGGCTTCGGTGGGCCGAGGACACCGTCCGTGAAGTCGAAGCCATCTGCAGCAAGCGCTACTACGAGGCTATCCGTGGCGACCACGAGATCACGCTTCGCCTGACGCGTCTCGGTCTTGCCGGACGTCGTCACCACTTCGCCGCTTGGATTGACGGTGACCGCACCCTCGTCGAGCGTGGACGCCAGGGCACCGACCAGGGCGATGCTGGTTCCGATCCACTCGACTTCGGATGCAAGGCCTTCGACGACTTCGACGCCGCCGGTATCGACCGTCGCAAATCGAATCTCGTTCTCCTCGCCAAGGCTCACCGCGGCAAGCGACTCCTCAATGAAGAGCACCTGATCTTCGGTTGAAACCGAACCGACCACCGTGACGGTGTCTCCGCTCCATGTGAACGCGACGGGCGATCCCACGATCTCGACGTCGACGGCCTCAGGCGCCTCGATCTCCCAGACGCCGGTCGCATCGACGGCGCTGACGCCTGCGAGTCCTGCGACGGCTTGGACGCCTGTCTCGATGTCTTGGCCTTCCCGGTACTGACCCTTCAGCGCGACGGCGAACCCGTCCGCATCGGCGTTGATCTCGAGAAACCCGGCGACACGGAGCGCTTGCTCAGAGCGTGCTTCCAGGTCGGACTCGATGGATCGGCTGCCAACGAATACGGCGAGCGTCGTGAGCATCAGGAACAGGAGCACCATCCCGGCCACGAACGCGGCCCAGGATGCCGCCTGGTCGATCTCGCCGGGAGGGTTGAAACGCGACGACATCGGCGGCGACTTGGTCGCTGCCTTGCGGTCGAGTTGCTGAAGTCGTTTCGATGCCTTGTTCGCCATGATCTCTCGAGATGCTATCGAGTGCGCCAATAACTGTTCGCACTTCAGCTATCTATCGGTCGACGTTCAGGCGATCTCAACCGATGATTCGTCGAGCACGACGCGAATCGCCTCATAGTCGCGGAGCGCGTTCGTCAGCATGTCGCCGGTCGCCTCTTTGAGCGATCGGAGGCGGCGTGCGAGGTCTTCATACTCATCGCGGCTCTGGGCGAACCGTTCGATCGCCCTCCGGCGTTCGTCTTCGTAGACCTCCGACGCCCGCCTCGTTGCTTCGGTGAGGATCGCGTCGGATTCATCACGGGCCGTGTCGACCATGCGGGTGGACTCGGCAACGGCGTCTGCCCTCAGTCGTTCGGCTTCTTCAGCGGCAGTCGCGATGTTGATCTCGCCGAGGCGAGTTGCCTCGGACTTCGCTGCCTCGACCTCGGCAAGGACCGATGCTGCCTCCTCATTCGCCGCGTCGAGGCGGGCTTGCGCCTGGAGCAAGAGTCCTTCGGCGTCCCGTCGCGCTTGTTCGGCGGATGCGCGTGGCTCAGCCAGCAGGCGAGCCGATTCGATCTCAGCATCGCGCAGCACGAGAGCGGCGCGTTCCTCAGCGTCCGAGAGCAGCTTCTGCTTGGCCTCCGCCGCTGCCACATATGCGGTCTCGACCGAGTCTTCGGCCTCGCGGTTGCCGACGCGACGACGCTCGGACTCGCGGTTGTAGATGAGGGTGTCCCGAAGGTTCTCTTCGAGAATCGCGATCGATGCTGCCATCTCGGCAAGAAACGCATCGACCTGCGCACGGTCATACCCGCGACGTCCCACGTCGAACGATCGTCGTTCGACCGACTCTGCCAGCGAGTCCATGTAACAACCTCCTCACATCCAGTGCAGCCCAGCACCGGGACGATCAGTCTATGACGACTACTCTCCGCGGTCAACAAGAAGTTTTCGGCCACCTGACGTGGTCACTTGACCGATCTATCCACAGGTACGGGCCGAGTGCCGACGCATGCGCACCGGGCGGTAGCCTGCGCTCATGATCGTGGCAATGACCACCCCGCTCGGCACCGGCGATTGCGAAGCGCTCGGAGGCGGCTGGCTCCTGCAACCGGTTGAGGCCTGGACGAGCCTCGCCTACACGCTCGTCGGGATCGTCATCATCCTCTCAGCACGGCGCACTGCTCCAGCGGAACGGACCCTGCGGATCGCGTTCGGCATTCTGATGGCCGCAACGGGGATTGGCAGCTTCCTCTATCACGGCCCGCAATCGGCGGGCGGAGGCTTCGCCCACGATGTGACGTTCCTGGTAACCCTGTGGTTCGTCGCCGTGATGGACCCGGCATCGTCGCACGGCATCCGCAGGCGGAAGGCATGGCTCGCCTTCGCCGCCGTCGCTGCAACGATCTCCGTCATCCTGATCTTCATTCCCACGTCGACCAACGTCTTGACCACGATCGCGGTCGTCGCGTTCGTGGTGTCCGACCTACTCATGCACCGGATCGGCGGAATCGACGGTCGGTGGTACGCCGCCGCACTCGTCCTCCTTGCGGCGTCGCTCCTGTTCAATCTTCTCGGTCGCTCAGCCGCCTCTACGTGCGATCCGGACTCGCTGCTGCAGTTCCATGCGCTGTGGCACGTATTCTCCGCGTGTGCGCTCGGCGCCTACTTTGTCTCCATGACCGTGCCCCGAAACCAGGAGCCCACCTGATGACCCTTCCTGTGACGCTTGCCGACGTCGAAGCCGCCGCCGCTCGCATTGGTCCGTTCGTCCACCGAACCCCGGTGTTCACGTCGTCAACGCTCGATCGAAGGCTCGGATCCCGGGTCTTCTTCAAGGCCGAGAACCTTCAGAAGGTCGGGGCCTTCAAGGCTCGCGGTGCAACGAACGCCGTCCTACAACTGCCGGACGACACCCGCGGCGTCGTGACCCACTCGTCTGGGAACCACGGACAGGCCATCGCGTATGCGGCCTCGATCCGCGACCTACCGGCGTGGGTCGTCATGCCCCGCACAGCCCCAGTGCTGAAGATCGAAGCAGTGCGGTCCTATGGCGCCGAGGTAGTCCTCTGCGATCACGCGGAACGCGAATCAACGGCCGCTGCGGTGATGGAACGGACCGGAGCTGCCCTCATCCATCCGTTCGACGAGCCTGCCGTGATCGCCGGCCAGGGCACCGCGACTCTCGAGTTGGTCGAGCAGGTTCCGAATCTCGACGTGGTGGTCGCACCAGTCGGAGGCGGCGGTCTCCTGTCCGGCGCCGCAACCGTCGGCAGCGCCCAGAAACGACCCATCCGGGTCGTCGGTGCAGAACCGTTCGCCGTCGACGACGCCTACCGGTCGCTCTTGACGGGGGTCCGCCAACCAGGGCTCGAGTCCCCGGTCACGTTGGCCGACGGCCTTCTGACCGGCATCGGTGCGCGACCGTTCACGATCCTCAATGCGCTCGGGGCAGAGGTCGTTCGGGTCACGGAGGCCGCAATCCTCGAGGCTGCGTACTTCTTCCTCCAGCGGATGAAGCTGGTCGTGGAGCCCTCGGGCGCCACTCCCCTCGCAGCGCTCCACACCGAGCCAGACCGTTTCCGCGATCGTCGCGTCGGCGTGATCATCTCCGGCGGAAACACAGACTTCGCCTGGCTTGACGCAGCCCAAGCGCTCACATCGCCCCGGGGAACCAATCCTTGATCTGGAACGTCTTGCGCGTCGCCAGTGCGTCCTCCATCAGCATCTCCGGAATGTCGCGCACGGAGCGCCTGACTTGATGGGGGCTGGCGCCCGTGGCGACTGGCCTGCCGTCTGAGAGGTCACAGACTTCCTGGGCCCGTGCCGAGATCTCGGCGGTACCAATGCGCCGGGCGTAATCGATGATGGCTTCCTTCGGCAGACCGAGGAGCGGCCGCAACAACGGGACGTCGGCCGCCTCGGAGACACCGACGAGATGCGGCAGCGTCTGCGACGAGACCTGACCCAACGCGTCGCCGGTGACCAGGGCGAGGATCCCCTGTTCCTTGGCGATGTGAGAGGCAGCTCGCGCCATCAAGACCTTGAGGGCCACCTGACGCATCCTGGCGTCGACGTGCTCGATGAGCGCATCCTTGACCGGTTGGAACTCCACGACATGGACCACCGGATCGGTGCCGTACCCCCACCGCTCCCACAACGAACGCGCCACGGCGAGGGCGTGGTCGGACTGCGAGCACGACAGCGTGAAGTGAACGAACTCGACCGGACTCCCCCGCGACATCATCATCCACGCCGCCACCACGGAGTCGAAACCGCCAGAGATGAGGGTGAGCAGCGGTTCCTGGGTCCCCACCGGCAGCCCACCCGGTCCGCGGTGGCGTTCAACCACAAGGAATGCCCGATCGTCGAGCATCGTGATCTCGACGGATTCGTCGGGGTTGTCGAGGTTGACGGTTCCACCCGCGGCCACCAGGAGATCTCCTGCCTTGCAGGCGAGATCGTTTGAGCGCCAGTCGTGGTGTCCGCGACGCTTCACGCGGACGCCGAACGTTCTGCCGGCGACCCGCCCGCCGGCGAGTCGGGCGACATCCGCAGCGAGGCGGTCGACGTCACCACCGTCGACCTCGACCATCTCATCGACTGATGCCACACCGAATACTCGAGTGGCGTTTTCGACGACTTCAACGACCCGGTCACCCGGCTCGAGCGCAAATCGGTGGGAACCGAGGCGTTCGAGCGAATCATCGAATCCAGCCTCGGCAAGCGCTTGGCGGAGGCTGGCAAGGACGCGTCGGATCATTGCCGGCTGTGTACGCCTCGACTTCAGGAAGATGTCGCCGGACAGCGTGATGTGGATCACAGATGTTCCTCGCTTTGGTCGGTGCCGAGGATACGGCGTGAGCGACCGTTCAGGGTGGCCGTGCTCACGTCCACCGGGGGGACGTGCGGATCTCGACCATCGATGGGGCATCGGTGACGCCGAGCGCTTCCTCGAGCACGATCTCGAGGTCTTCCGGATCATCAACGCGAAAGCCCCGGCCACCGCACAATTCGGCGTAGGCCGCGAAGTCTGGATTGACGAGCGACGTCTGCCACACCGGACGCAGTGCCGAGACCTGCTCGCGACTGATCTTCGCGAGTTCATCGTTGTTCAGCACGATGTGCGTGATCGGCATCGAGTACTTCACGGCCGTGGTGAACTCCGCCAGGTACTGGCCCAGTCCGCCGTCTCCGGAGATCGAGACGATTGGCCGGGAGCCCCGTGTTGCCGCGAACGCACCGAGTGCGGCCGGGAGCGCGAAGCCAATCGAACCGAGGTAGCCGGACATCAGCACGTCCTGACCCCCTTTGGACTCGAAGTAGTGACCGAAGGCGTACGTGTTGTTGCCGACATCCACGGCGATGACGGCGTCCGCAGGCGTCAGTGACCCGAGGACCTCGAAGATCTTCGCTGGATGCATCCACCCGCGGTCGTCGCGCAATGCGGACCGGCGACGCTTCTCCGTCCGCCAGTCGTTCCAACGCCTCGCGACCGCAGCGCGGACGCGTGCGTCCGACCGCGGCGCGGCTGCGTCCTGGAGCGCTTCGACAAAGACTCCGATATCTGCCCAGACCGGGTGGTCCACGGGGTGGAACTTGCCGAGCACCATTCGGTCGGCGTCCACCTGGATCGTGGTCTTCTTCTCCGAGATCCCGGTGTGGTTCGAGAAGGAGGCCCCGAGGACGAGCAGCAGATCAGCCGTGCTCATCGTCGCTGCCGCCACCCGTGTCCCGGATCGTCCCAGCGTCCCGCACGCGAGCGGGTGATCGTCTCCGACCATCCCCTTCGCCTTGAACGTGGTGATGATGGGGACGTCGAGCATCTCGGCGAGGGCAATCACGTCGGTCGCAAACGGCCGGGCACCCTGCCCCACCACGATCACAGGATGATCAGCTCCTTCGATGAGTTCCACTGCGCGTTGCACGTCGGCCGGCATGGGGGCGATCAACGGCGTCGCGATGCGCCCGGTCATCGGGTGGACTGGGGGTTCTGCGGGGCCTGGCATCTCCTGGACTTCGTCCGGGAAGATCAGATGGCCCACGGAGCGATCGACGATGGCGTGCTTGAGCGCCAACGCCATCAACTCGGTTGCATTGGTTGGCT
>Ga0316197_10001527_pt1 | contig 16476 bp, 14 predicted proteins | sample OudBiesiAoxic_MG_FD_204939 | JGI IMG/M metagenome (GOLD analysis project Ga0316197, IMG submission 204939) | Coastal sediment microbial communities from Oude Bieten Haven, Netherlands - site A oxic | ecosystem: Environmental > Aquatic > Marine > Coastal > Sediment | place: Netherlands... | reverse complement strand
GAAGAAGCATTAAATATGGCCACTCAGAATATTGGGCGTCATGCGGTTGGGGAGCGTGTCCGGTTAATACAATCGGATCTATTTTCGGCGCTCGACAAAACAGCTTATGACCTGATTGTCAGCAATCCACCTTATGTTTCCAAAGCCGTGTTTGATCAATTACCGGCAGAATACCGGGCCGAGCCTTCCACCGGTCTTGTCTGTGGTGAAGATGGACTGGATATTGTGCTGAAAATATTGGATGCTGCACCGGAATATCTGAAACAAAAGGGTGTACTGATCGTGGAAGTGGGTGAGAGCGCAGAGACATTGCAGCAATTATTGCCTGGCTTGCCATTTCTCTGGCTGGACTTCCAGAGTGGTGGAGACGGGATATTCCTGCTGGAGTATGATCAACTAATCGCATATCGGCCTGATGTTCGGGCTGTTCTGGAGCATAGGAAACATGTCTGATAATACATTTGGACGAATATTCAGGATGACAACCTTTGGTGAGAGTCATGGACCCTCCATTGGATGCATCATTGACGGTTGTCCGCCAGGGCTGGAAATTGAAGCCTCTTACATTGAACGGGAGTTGACACGACGCGCTTCGGGTAAGAGCAGACATACTTCGCAGCGTAAGGAAAAGGACGAGGTACAGATACTTTCGGGTGTGTTCGAGGGACGTACGACGGGTACTTCAATCGCACTCGTTATCGAAAATACCGATGCGCGATCGCGTGATTACACCGATATTGCGGAGAAATTCCGGCCGGGTCACGCTGATTTCACTTACTGGAAAAAGTACGGCTTTCGTGATTATCGGGGCGGTGGACGTTCTTCTGCGCGAGAAACTACCATGCGTGTTGCAGCGGGTGCCATTGCCAAGAAATACCTGCATGAGCAATTGGGCATTGAGATACAGGGCTGGCTGGCCCAGCTTGGGCCTATTCGCACTGACAATGTTATGGATATGGACTGCATAGAAACCAATCCATTTTTCAGTCCGGATCCCAATGTGATAGGACAACTTGAAAGTTACATGGACAGTTTGCGAAAGTCCGGTGATTCTGTCGGTGCAAGAGTTTCAGCGGTGGCACGCAATGTACCGGCCGGGCTGGGTGAGCCGGTTTACGGGAAACTGGATGCTGACCTGGCATCGGCGATGATGAGTATCAATGCGGCAAAGGCCGTAGAAATCGGGGCAGGGTTTGATTGTGTCGAACATATGGGGACAGAACACCGTGACGAGATTACGCCCGAAGGTTTTTTGAGTAATCATGCCGGGGGTATTCTGGGTGGAATATCCAGTGGTCAGGATATACTGGTCAGCGCGGCCTTCAAGCCGACGTCCAGCCTGCGTATTCCATGCCGGAGTGTGGATGTTCATGGCAACGCCGTGGAGGTGGTCACCAAGGGCCGTCATGACCCTTGTGTGGGTATCAGGGCAACACCAATCGTCGAGGCGATGCTGGCACTGGTGTTAATGGATCATGTGCTCAGACAGCGGGCACAAAACGGATAATACAAAGGATTTAAATTAGAAATGAGCAAGAAACTAAAAATTGCAGTGGTTGGCGCAACCGGTGCTGTGGGTGAAGCGATGCTGTCCATCCTGGCAGAATGGGGCTTTGGTGATGCCGAAGTACACGCGCTTGCCAGTGAGAAATCACTCGGTAAATCGGTCGATTTTGGTCACCGGTCATTGCCGGTAGAAGTGCTTGACGATTATGACTTCAGTGGCACTGATTACGGGTTGTTTTCGGCTGGCGCAGGCATAAGTGTGAAACACGCTCCCCGGGCGGCAAAGGCAGGCTGTACGGTTATAGACAACACTTCCGCTTTCCGGCTCGATGATGACATTCCATTGGTCGTGCCGGAAATCAATGGTGATCTGCTTGAAGCGCTGGGGCCCGGCAGCATCATTGCCAACCCGAATTGTTCAACCATCCAGATGCTGATTGCAATTGCACCGATTCATGCTATCGCCGGTATAGACCGCATTAACGTGGCGACTTACCAGTCGGTTTCAGGTGCCGGCAGCGAAGGCCTGGAAGAGCTGGCACGCCAGACCATGGCCAAGCTAAGTTTCAAAGAGGCAGAGCCTTCAGTGTTCGCGCAACCGATTGCTTTTAACTGCATACCGGTCATCGACACCATGCAGGATAATGATTACACACGCGAGGAAATGAAACTGCATTGGGAAACGCGTAAGATCTTGCGGGACGATTCAATTGGCGTTAACGCAACGGCTGTCAGGGTCCCCGTGTTTTACGGTCACTCCGAGGCGGTACACCTGGAGACAGCGCGTGATATCAGTATGGAGGCTGTACGTGATGCCATGCGCAAGGCGCCGGGTTTGGTTTTGATCGATGATACCGATGCCAAAGCACAGGCGACAGCAGTGACCCATGCCGCAGGAAAAAATGAGACATTTGTAAGCAGGCTGCGTCGTGATTACACCCATCCGCGAGGAATTGACATGTGGGTCGTAAGTGATAATGTCAGGAAAGGAGCCGCTTTAAACGCGGTGCAAATACTAAAAATGATGGTCACAGGCAAAATGCCGGTGGAAACATGAGGTCAGCGAAAGTACACTCTTGATTGTCGCTGTTGCACGTACGTAGCTGACAGTCAGGGAGTGACGGGGAAATCATGAATAAAAGAATGCACTGGACACTGTTTGTCGTTCTGGGTCTTTTCAGTCCGGCCTTGTTGGCTTTGGGACTCGGTGGAGCCGTTGTTGAGTCATACCTGGACCAGCCACTGGATGTCAGGGTCGAACTCATCACCCAGTCCGAAGAGGAATTGCAAAGTATTACCGCCGGTCTGGCATCTGCGGGGGACTTTGAATTACTTGGTCTGAGTCGCACTGCTATCACCGTCCCTCTGACATTCGAAGTGAATGCGGACGCTGATCGCCCTTATGTTCATATCACCAGCGAGCTGAATGTCAATGAGCCTGTTGTGCAGGTGCTTGTGGAAATTGTCTGGTCAAGCGGCAGGATGCTGCGTGAATACACCTTGTTCCTTGATCCACCAACCTTTGAATCAACAGCCCCGCCGGTTGTTGTCAAACCTGCACCGGTCAAAGCGCCGCCAGTGGAAATAAAGTCCGAAACCGTTGCACCTATTCAGAAAACTGCTAAACCAAAAGTGGAAAAGGCAGAAGAGCCTGAGGTCACTGCGCCAACCCCCGACCCGGATACAGGGCAACCCTCGGACTCGGCTATAGACGAACCAGAACCGGAGCAGGTCTCTGATGAGGAACCGGAGCAGGTCCCCGACCAGGAACCGGAGCAGGTTTCTGATGAGAAACCGGAACAGGATACTGAGCAAGCTCAGGAACGTTATTCTGAAGACGAAGTTTACGGACCGGTAGCTCGCGGTGAAACACTGTGGGGTATCGCACGTGATTTCAGCAAGGGTTCCGGCTACTCGATAAATCAGACCATGTTGGCGTTACAGCGCAAAAATCCTGATGCATTTATCAAAGGCAATATTAACTCGCTCAAACGTGGCGCAATCCTCCGGTTACCGGCATTCAATGAACTGAGTGAGCTGACCTCCAGGGAGGCATTGCTTGAGGTTGTAAGGCAGGAAGAAGAGATTCGCACGGGTATCCGCTCGGTCGCACCCGATTTCGACACACCTACTGTGGCAGACAGCGGAGATTACCAGGCCACAGCCGATGAAGTGATTCCCGAGCCTGAGATTGAAGAGGACGCGGGGCATCTTGAACTGGTGCCGCCGGCCGAAGAGTCGCTGCCGGATGCTCAGACATCAGAACAGGAGTCGGCACAGAATGTTGCTGTTGAGTCCCTGCAGGAAGAGCTGTCACGTACCGAGGAAGAACTGGTTAACGCGCAGCAGGAAAACACGTATTTGGCTGATCGCATCAAAGAGCTCGAAGCTGAAGCCAGGGCTCGCGAGGAGCAGTCCGTCGCCATTGAAGATTCTGAACTGGCGAATATGGAGTCCAAGCTTGCCGAGCAACGGGCCGATGGCCAGCCTGAACCACCACTGGCAATTACCCCGGGTGGTGAGAAGCAGGCCTGGTACGCCGGCATGACTCCTTTGATCATAGGCGTAGTGGTTGTATTGATTGCGTTGATCGTTTGGGGGTTGCGGCGTAGAAGCAGCGGCTTGATTGACGCACAAAGAGCGTCTGAAGTGCAGGCCATTTCCGATGATGCAGAAGACATTCTGAAGACCCTGGATAGCGAGGAAAGTGAAGGCGAAACCGTGATCCAGTCCATACCGGAACCAGAAAGGGAACCAGAACCAGAACCAGAACCGGAACCAGAACCAGAACCAGAACCAGAACCAGAACCAGAACCAGAACCAGAACCAGAACCAGAACCAGAACCAGAACCAGAACCAGAACCGGTTACCGAACCGAGAGAATTCCCGCATATCCCATATTCGGAAGAGGACGAACAGACCGTCGTGGTTGAGACAACCGATACGATAGTTGAAGCGGAAGTTGAACCTGTTGCTGACGTTGACGGGGAAGGTGACGAGCAGGAAGATGATGATCCTGAGATCAAGCTGGATCTGGCGCGTGCTTACCTGTCTCTCGGAGACAAAGAGGCTTCAAAATCGATGCTTGATGAGGTTCTGAAAAACGGTAACGAGGAGCAGCAAGCGGAAGCCCGGCAAATGTTGGAAGAACTCTGATTGGAACCGGCCCCTTTCGCCAAATTGTGGAACATTTGAGCCTGGCTTGACGCGGTCTCCATCCTAAGCAGGTCTTAAGCCATGCGTTATGCACTTGGAATCGAATATGATGGTGCCGGATTTTGCGGTTGGCAGCGGCAGAGCCATTCCCCATCGGTTCAGCAAAGTATTGAAAAAGCAATATCTGTCGTTGCCAATCATCCGGTGACAGTGATCTGTGCCGGTCGAACCGATACCGGCGTACATGCCCGTGGCCAGGTGGTTCATTTTGATAGCCCGTCCGTACGTTCGGAAAGACAGTGGGTTCTTGGTATTAACTCAAACCTGCCGGATGCGGTCCGTGTCCTGTGGGTGCGTGATGTAGATGACAGTTTTCACGCACGTTTTGGAGCGCTTTCGCGGAGTTACCAATACACAATTCTGAACCGCCGGGTACGGCCGGCAATCGGTTTTTCCTACTATGGCTGGTGCCGGGAAACGCTTGATGCAGGCCTGATGCATGAGGCTGCGCAAGTATTACAAGGCAAACATGATTTCAGTGCGTTTCGTTCAGCGGGTTGCTCGGCGCAGCATGCCATCCGTGAAGTGACGTTCATCAACGTCAAAAGGCAGGGTGAGGTTGTCAAAATTGATATCACCGCCAATGCATTTCTCTATCATATGGTGCGAAACATCGTGGGTAGTCTAATACGGGTCGGTAAAGGGGAAAAGTCGGGCCAGTGGTTTGGAGACGTTTTCCTCGGTCTGGATCGTAAACTTGCCGGTGTATCCGCAGAACCTCATGGTCTTTGTTTTATGAATGTGCGTTATGATCCGAAATACGAATTGCCGGACAGTGCGGAAATATTTGAATTCTCATGAATAGGGTCAAAATTAAAATATGCGGCCTGACAAGAGCGGAAGACGTGCAGGCAGCGGTTAAGGCCGGTGCCGATGCAATCGGTTTTGTGTTTACCGCCTCTCCCCGGCGAGTCTCCATTGACAAGGCGGTTGAGCTGAGCGCTCATGTCCCCGGTGAAGTTTTGCGTGTAGGCTTGTTTCTGGATCAGGAAAGGTCTGAAATTGAGCGGGTGACGGCGTCTGTACCACTTGATATATTGCAGTTTCATGGCAGTGAAACCGAACATGAATGCAACTTTTTCAAGTTGCCGTGGCTCAAAGCAGTGGCGATGGAAAATGCAGAGTCTGTGACACGGGCAGAGCAGAACTTTCCAGGTGCTGCGGGTCTGCTACTCGACAGCCACTCAAAAGGACAGCGCGGTGGCAGTGGTAAATTATTTGACTGGTCATTATCAAGACCGGTAGAGAAGCCCGTCTGGCTTGCCGGTGGACTCAATGCAGAGAATGTCAGGAAGGCAATCCGCATCGTCCGGCCATATGCAGTGGATGTATCAAGCGGCGTGGAGTCGGAGCCCGGTATCAAGGACCCGACCAGGATGAAAGCCTTTGTGAAGGCAGTCAGACAAGCTGAAAACTAGTAACAGATGGTGAAAATTAATGAATGAAAAGCAACAGGTATGGCCGAACGAACGAGGCTATTTTGGTGAGTTTGGAGGTCGTTTTGTCTCCGAAACTTTGATGCATGCGTTGGACGAATTACGCGAGGCTTATGGTCGTTGGCGTAAGGACGATGAGTTTGTACAAAGAATGGATGAGGATCTGGCCAGTTATGTTGGCCGTCCATCCCCCATTTATTTTGCGAAGCGGTATTCGGAGGCAGCGGGTGGTGCAAAAATCTACCTGAAACGTGAAGATCTGAATCATACCGGTGCGCACAAGATCAATAATACGATGGGGCAGGGCTTGCTGGCCCACTACATGGGCAAAAAGCGAGTCATTGCTGAAACCGGTGCAGGGCAGCACGGAGTTGCTTCGGCGACGGTGGCGGCCCGTTTAAACCAGTCCTGCCGGGTATATATGGGCAACGTGGACATTCAACGGCAAGCGATCAATGTTTTCAGGATGCGTTTGCTGGGTGCCGAGGTCTGTGGTGTCTCATCCGGTTCTGCGACACTCAAGGATGCCCTTAACGAAGCCATGCGTGATTGGGTGACGAACGTTGATGATACGTTTTACATTATTGGCACTGTTGCCGGGCCACACCCGTACCCCGAGATGGTCCGTGACTTCAATGCCGTGGTCGGTCGTGAGGCCCGTCGCCAGATGATGCAGCTTTGTGACAGTCTGCCGGATGCCCTGGTGGCCTGTGTCGGTGGCGGATCAAATGCGATGGGCCTGTTTCATCCGTTTATCCAGGATGAAAATGTAAAGATGTACGGGGTTGAAGCAGCGGGGCGTGGTCTTGCAACAGGCGAGCACGCCGCCTCGCTGTGTGCGGGAAAACCCGGGGTTTTGCACGGTTGTAGAACCTACTTGCTCGATGATGAAGCGGGCCAGATAAGTCACACCCATTCGGTGTCTGCCGGCCTGGACTATCCGGGTGTCGGCCCGGAGCATGCCTGGTTGAAAGACATCGGACGTGCGGAGTATGTCAGCATTACCGATGAAGAGGCATTGACAGCCTTCCACCAGCTAACACGACTGGAGGGAATCATGCCGGCGCTGGAAAGCAGCCACGCCCTGGCTTATGGATTCAAGCTGGCTGGCACCATGCGTCCGGATCAAAAGGTTTTGATCAACCTGTCAGGCAGGGGAGACAAGGATGTTCAGACCGTTGCAGAACTGGAAGGGCTTAGCTTATGAGCCAGAGAATCAGCAATTGCTTCTTGAACGCTCAAAAGGCCGGGCGCAAGGTTTTGATTCCATTTATAACCGCTGGAGATCCGCACCCGGACTGGAACGTGGCCGTGATGCACGCACTGGTGGACGCGGGGGCCGACCTGATTGAGCTGGGTGTGCCATTCTCGGACCCGATGGCCGACGGGGCCGTTATTCAGTTGGCAAGCGAAAGAGCCATAGAAAAAGGGGTTTCCCTCAGTGGTGTCATGCAAATGGTGGAGGCATTTCGGCAGTCAGATACCAGCACACCGGTCGTATTGATGGGATATATGAATCCTGTAGAACACTATGGACGGACACGGTTCCCTGCAGATGCGACAGCCGCAGGTGTCGATGGACTACTGCTGGTGGATTGCCCCCCGGAAGAGCGCGACGATCTCGGTGTTGCCATGGAGACGTCCGGTCTCGACGGTATCTGCCTGGTCGCCCCGACCACAACACGTGAACGTGTCAAAGATATCGCCCGTGTTGCCAGTGGTTTTATTTATTATGTTTCGTTCAAGGGCATTACCGGTGCAGGACAACTTAACTCGGCTGAGCTGGTTGAACCGCTAAGGCAGATAAGGGAGTTTAGCGATTTGCCGGTGGCAGTGGGGTTTGGCATCAAGAATGCCGAAATGGCCGTCAAGGTTGCCAAGCATGCAGATGCGATAGTGATTGGCAGTGCATTGGTTGAGGCGCTTGCAGAGGCCAAAACAAAAGACGAAGCGTGTTCAGTTGCAAAGGCATTTGTTGCGCCGGTGCGCCAGTCATTGGACAATATAGCCTGAACACCGATAGGTTGACGGTGGCAGACACAGGATAAAACATACTGATATGAGCTGGTTTCAGAAATTCAGACCTTCAAAGATTCGTACTGAGGGCGGTAATAAGCGCAACGTGCCAGAAGGTCTATGGACCACTTGTAGTGTGTGTACGGCTGTTCTGTACCGCCCTGAACTGGAAAGAAACCTGCAGGTTTGCCCGAAGTGCAGTCACCATATGAGAATAGGTGCACGTGCCCGTCTTGTACATTTTCTGGACAAGGGTTTGCATCGCGAAATCGCAGCGAACCTGGAGTCGGTTGATGCATTGGGCTTCAAGGACAGCAAAAAGTATAAAGACCGTATCGCTCTCGCACAGAAGAAAACCGGCGAAAAAGATGCACTTATTGTTCTGGCAGGTCAACTTATGGGTGCTGATGTTGTTACATGCGCATTCGAGTTCAACTTCATGGGTGGTTCAATGGGCTCGGTTGTGGGCGAGAAATTCGCGCGTGCAGGGCTCGAGAGCCTTCGCTTAAAGGCCCCGTTGGTATGTTTTTCAGCCAGTGGCGGTGCGCGTATGCAGGAAGGTCTGCTCTCGCTGATGCAAATGGCCAAAACCAGTGTTGTTCTGGCCAGGTTGAGTGAGCAGGGAATTCCTTTCATATCCGTACTGGTACACCCGACCACGGGTGGTGTATCCGCAAGTCTTGGTATGCTGGGTGATATCAACGTGGCAGAACCCATGGCACAAATCGGTTTTGCAGGGCCCAGGGTTATCGAGCAAACCGTACGGGAAACATTGCCCGAAGGTTTTCAGCGCAGTGAATTTCTCATGGAGAAAGGTGCCATTGACATGATCATTGACCGTCGCAACATGCGTGACAAACTTGGCGCAATGCTGGCATTGCTAACCTCCGGCAGGCTGCCGCGCCCGGTCAGCGGCGAATTAATGAAAAGTTGATTTTCAACAGGTATCGTCCACTTAAAAATCAACAAATACTATGAACCTTGATGCGTGGTTGAGTTTGCTTGAACAGCGCCATCCGCAGACGATTGACCTTGGTCTTGAACGTTGCGGCTCGGTTTATCAGCGCATGGGGTCACCAAGACCTGCACAAAGGGTTTATACCGTGGCCGGCACCAATGGCAAAGGTTCTACCGTGGCCTATCTTGCAGCGATGAGTGGCGGTCTCGGTCAAGTTTACGGTACGTTTACCTCTCCGCACATTTTCCGTTTTAACGAGCGAATCAGTGTCATGGGTGAGCCTGTCTCCGATGATCGCCTGATCCGCGCTTTTGAGAATGTCGAAGCTGCCCGCGGCGATGTTTCGCTAACCTATTTCGAATTTACAACCCTGGCAGGAATGTTGATACTGAACCAGTCCGGATTGGATTGCGCTATTCTGGAGGTGGGTTTGGGTGGCCGATTGGATACGGTCAATCTTGTCGATACCGATTGCGCGGTCATTACGCCCATCGGGCTTGACCACCAGGAGTTTCTTGGCCCTGATATCCATTCCATTGCGGCCGAGAAAGCGGGAATTATTCGCCCTGGAGTTCCGGTCGTTTGTACACAGAAAGATCCACCCGGGCCGATAGCACAAATGGCATCTATGCTGCAGGCACCACTGCTGCAACGCGGTAAAGATTTTGATCTGGTCCGGCACCCTGATCCGAATGCCGATTTGCTGAAATTTTCTTGTGGTGAGCAGTCCATGCTTGTTTCGCCACCAGCCATGGGTGGGAGACATCAACTCGATAACCTCGCCGCAGCGCTGGCCGCACTGCTTATGCTCAACCCCGGTTGCATGGAGAGTACGCGTGATATTTCAGCTGCAATTCGATCCTGTAAAGTGCCCGGGCGTCTCCAGAAAGTCAGCTCTTCACCTGAAATTATTCTGGATGTCGGGCATAACTCAATGGCCGCCGAAGTACTGGCGGACTATCTGGAAGAAAAGCAGGCAACAAACACAATCTGCGTGCTTGCCATGTTAAAAGACAAACCCGCCGAAGTAGTTGCAACCACCATGGGTCACGTCTGCAAACGCTGGATATGCGCCGATTCACCGGGTCCCAGGGGGCAGACAGGTAAACGTCTGGCAGAACGTTTGAAGTCGGCATTACCCGATGCGCAGGTCAGCTTCTTCGGACCGCTGGTTGACGCCATGCGGGCAGCGCTTTCAATGGCGAAAAAGCATGAGACGATCCTGGTGTTCGGTTCTTTTTTAACAGTCGCAGCGGTGGCTGACTACTTGAACAACAGCTTGCAGCATGACGGGCATGATGCTGATAGAATCACCCCAACCATATTCGGAAAGGGTCTCCGGGAAAAACCAAATGGATAAAGCACTTAAACAAAGACTGGTCGGCGCCAGTGTATTGATAGTTCTTGCGGTCATCGTATTGCCCATGTTGCTAAGCGGACGGTCAGACAGGCTCAAGAACGAATCCAACCGGATTGAATTGCCACCGAAACCTGAAGAACTATCTATCGAGACACGCCGTTTCCCCGTCGGTGTTCCAGGCAGACCGGTGCCTGCAGCAGAACTGGAATCTGTTGAAGACAGGGAGCCGGATAGTCAGGAACAAATGCGGGCGGATAGTATTGATGTTGCATCAGGTATTACTGAAGAGCCGGTCGCTGCTCCACAAATAGCTACTGACATTGATGAAATCCAGCTGCCCCCGGCCGAGTCTGACGATGTGCAGACCACTCTGAATGAGCCTGCTGAAGCCACGACGATAGCGGATGTTGTGGAACAGGCGCCAACGGTAACACCAATCATCCTGAAGTCCGGTAAGGAAGAGTCACTGGAGGTTTCAGAAGCTGTTGAGGTACCTGAAAGCTCAGCGCGTTACCTTGTACAGGTGGCCAGCTTTAGTAATGAAAGAAATGCCAATGCACTGGCCGATCTGCTAAAAACTGAAAACCTGCCGGTGCTTCTGGATGTCGTGGACCGGCCGGCGGGCCGTATGTATCGGGTTCGTGTTGGACCGTATGCCAATCGCTCGGATGCCGATGCGCTTGTCACCAACCTACGTTCAAAAATGAAAGACCTGACACCACGCGTGTTGGATTTACGACCGGATGAAAGTGCCCCGGTTTCAACACCTTCAGATCCAATGGTGCGATGGGTTGTTCAGGTGGGTAGTTTTAGTAATTTAAAAAGTGCCGAAGACCTTGTCGCCAAATTACGTCTCGCAGGTCTCAGTGCGTTTTCAGAAAAGGTAACCTCTGCCTCCGGTACCCTATACAAGGTACGTATAGGACCCGAACTTGATCGCGAAAAGGCGGCGGAATTGGCACGGAAAGTCAAAGCTGAACACAAGCTCGATACCTTCGTTACGACACAGGAATAGCGTTACCCGATGCAATATGCTGATTATATCGTACTTGCCGTTATTACCATCTCGATACTGGTAGGTGCAATCAGGGGGTTTGTAAAGGAAGCGTTTTCGCTGACAGTATGGGCTGCAGCTTTCCTGATTGCATTTCAGTATTCGGGCGCACTGGCCATACATCTTGAAGGCCATATCGCGTTGCCATCAGCCCGAACATCGCTGGCCTTTGCCGGTCTTTTTCTTTCCGTGCTATTGGTGGGAGGCCTGCTGACTTTCCTGGTTGGAAAACTCGTTGAAAAAACCGGTCTCAGTGGCACAGACCGTCTGTTGGGCGGCGTATTTGGAGGTGTCAGGGGACTGGCGCTCGTGCTTGCCATCATGCTTGTCGCCGGGTTAACACCTATCCCGCAGGACCCATGGTGGAAACAATCAAGAGCAATTCAGAGCCTGATGCCCCTGGCTGAGTGGACAGCCGGTTATCTGCCGGAGTACATCCTGGAATATCTGGATTTGAACCCGGATGAACAAGCAGAAAAACAAGTCGCGGTTGCCGGTCTTTAGCATGGTAGAATGCGCGCGCTACCACCCTCGTTAAATCAAGGATATTCAGAATGTGTGGAATCATTGGTATTGTCGGTAAGCAGGCGGTCACGCCTTCAATCTATGATGCTTTGACGATATTGCAGCACCGGGGACAGGATGCAGCGGGCATCGCTACACTCGACGGTCACAAGATTCGTCTTTGGAAGGGCAATGGTTTGGTTACCGACGTGTTTCCACATGCTGAGCTGGCGAAATTAAAGGGGAATATTGGTATTGGCCATGTCAGGTATCCGACGGCAGGGTCCGATAATCTCGATGAAGCCCAGCCGTTTTATGTCAATTCTCCGTACGGTATCGTGCTTGGACATAACGGCAACCTGATCAATACAGCAGCCCTGAAAAAGGAACTGTTTGACAGCGACCGTCGCCACCTCAATACCGAGTCAGATTCAGAGGTGCTGCTGAACGTTTTTGCGCATGAATTACACCAGCTTGGCCCGGCGGGTATGCAACCACAGGATGTATTCGCGGCAGTTGATGGTATGCATAAACGCTGCAAAGGTGCTTATTCCGTTATCGCTATGATCAGTGGCAAGGGTGTCCTGGGCTTTCGTGACCTGCATGGAATTCGTCCCGTGGTATTGGGGTATAGAGATACGGGTGAGGGCAGGGAGTATGCAATTGCGTCCGAAAGCGTGGCCCTCGATACACTGGATTTCAAACTGATGCGCGATTTGAAACCGGGTGAGTCCGTCTTTATCACCCTTGATGGCGAGTTGCACACCCATGAAAGTCAGTATGCGGAAGCTGCCAGCCCATGCATTTTTGAATATGTGTACTTTGCACGTCCTGATTCCATGATTGACAAGATTTCGGTGTACAAGGCGCGTTTGCGTATGGGTGAGGCGCTGGCCAGCAAGATACTGAGAGAATGGCCCGACCATGATATCGATGTTGTTATTCCGATTCCGGATACAAGCCGCACCGCAGCTTTGCCTCTTGCCTATGATTTGAATGTCAAATATCGCGAAGGTTTTATCAAGAATCGTTATATTGGCCGCACCTTCATCATGCCGGGTCAGGCGCAGCGTAGTCGCTCCGTGCGACATAAACTGAATGCTGTGGGCCTGGAGTTTCGAGGTAAAAATGTTTTACTGGTGGATGACTCCATCGTCAGGGGAACAACCTCACGCCAGATTATTCAGATGGCCCGGGATGCTGGTGCCAAAAAAGTTTATTTTGCATCGGCCTCACCGCCGGTGCGTTATCCGAATATCTATGGCATTGATATGCCTGCACCATCTGAACTGGTCGCCAACGGTCGTAACGAGCGGGAGATTGAAGATGAACTGGGTGCAGACCGTCTCATCTACCAGGACCTGGAAGATTTGATCAAAGCATGCCGGGAAGGTAATACGGGTATAACACGGTTCGATACGTCCTGCTTTTCAGGCGAATATGTTACGGGTGTCGACGATGGATATCTGGACGACTTGCAGAGCAGACGTTCCGATCAGGCCAAGTTGGAAGAGAGCCTTGGTTCAAGGGCGCGATTGACTGGCTGAATTCCTTTTTTCGTTATGGCAGACAGGCTCAACAGGCCTTATCATGCCTTGATGAAACAGACTTTCTTGTGAGTGGACTTAATCAAATGACACGAATTTTCAATTTTTGTGCGGGGCCGGCAATGCTACCCCTTCCGGTGCTCGAAAGAGCCCGTGATGAACTGTTGGACTATCAGGGACTGGGTATGTCGGTGATGGAAATTTCCCACCGCAGTGCCGCTTTCGATGATGTGGCAGACAGAACAGAAGCATGTTTGAGAAGGCTGCTGCGCGTACCTGATGATTATGCAATATTGTTCCTGGCTGGCGGTGCAACCACGCAGTTCGCCCAGGTTCCACTAAACCTGGCAAGCCCCGATCGCCCGGGTGCGTATATTGTCGATGGTAGTTGGAGCAAAAAAGCATTCGGTACTGCAAATCGCATGGGGCTTGCCCGGCTTGCAGCCAGCAGTGAAGACACCGGCTTCAAATCGATTCCGTCCAAGAGTGAATGGGATCTTGAAGGTAATCCAGGTTATCTTCACTATGTAAGCAATGAAACAATTTCCGGCGTCCAGTTCAGGCAACCACCGGAGACTGATCTGACACTGGTCTCTGATATGTCATCTGACATCCTTTCAAGACCACTGGATGTCGAAAAATTCGGTGTCATTTATGCGGGCGCACAAAAGAACATCGGTCAGGCCGGTTTGGCCCTGGTGATAGTCAGAAAAGATCTGCTGCGTGATCTTCCCGACAGTCTTCCCGACATGCAGTCATGGAAAGTTCAGTATAAGCAAGGGTCACGTTTAAACACCCCACCGACCTATGCCTGGTATATCGCCGGGCTGGTGTTTGACTGGGTTGAGGCAATGGGTGGTGTGGAACGCATGGCTCAACTGAATCAACACAAGTCTGATACCTTTTATCAGTATCTTGATCAGAGCTCGTTTTATCTGAATAACATACCACCACAATTCCGGTCTCATATGAATATTCCCTTTCAGATCGTGGATGAATCGCTGCATGGCCAGTTTGTGGCTGAGGCTGAGGCGTCAGGTTTAAGTAGTCTCAAAGGTCACCGTTCAGTGGGTGGAATGCGGGCGAGCATCTATAACGCCATGCCTATTGAAGGTATTCAGGCATTGATAGGTTTCATGAAGGAATTTGAGAGAAAAGCGGGTTAATGGAAAACAAAACTCAAGAGGTGGACGGCAGGCAGCAGGGTACATTGGATGAAGTGCGAGAGAAGATTGACGCACTTGATGCAAAAATCCAGGCGTTGATCAGTTCACGCGCCCATCTGGCACAGGCAGTGCGGGAATCAAAGGGTCAGCTAAAAAATGCTGTTGATTATTACCGGCCGGAGCGTGAAGCCCAGGTCCTCAGGGCGGTGCGGGAGCGCAACCAGGGTCCGATAAGCGATGCCGAGATGTTACGCCTGTTCAGAGAGATCATGTCGGTTTGCCTGGCCCAGCAGGAGCCATTAAAGATTGCTTATCTTGGCCCGGAAGGCACTTTTACGCAGCAGGCAGTTAACCAGCACTTTGGACACTCGGTGCAGGCGCTTGGAGTTACCGGAATCGATGATGTTTTTGCGCAGGTGGAGTCCTCTGAAGCAGATTTTGGCGTGGTACCGGTGGAGAATTCCAACCAGGGTATTGTCAGCCACACGCTCGACAGGTTTGTAGACTCTGATCTGAAAATTTGCGGTGAGATTGAGATGGCCATCCACCATAATTTGCTGAGCCAGGCACCGAGTCTTGCTCAAATCGAACGTGTCTATTCCCATCAGCAGTCTTTGTCCCAATGCAAAAACTGGATTCGTCAGCACTTGCCAGAAGCTGAATGCATCGCTGTTAGCAGTAATGCTGAAGCCGCAAGACGGGTGCGCCATTCACCGGACGCGGCAGCCATCTCCAGCAAATCGGCGGCTGATATTTATGGCGTCCCGGTTCTGTTTGCGCGTATTGAAGACCGGGCAGATAATGCCACGCGCTTCCTGGTGATTGGCAGGCAGTTGCTTACACCATCTGGTGATGACAAGACATCCCTGTTACTGGCAGGGGATGAAGGCCCCGGGGCACTGCATTCATTGCTGTCACCGCTGGCCAATCATTCATTGAATATGAGCCGGATTGAATCGCGGCCAGCCAGGGCCGGTCGATGGTCATACATATTTTTTATTGATGTGGATGGTCATGCCGAGACCGAACCACTCAAATCAGCCCTCTCCGAGATGCAAAATCAGACCAGCCTTACACGCGTGCTCGGGTCGTATCCAAAGGCAGTAAGCAGCCCCGGCAGCACGACCGATGGATGAGTTCAGTCGTGTTCCGGCAATATCGCTACCTGGCAGTTTTTCCACACACCGGAGAATGAAGTGATCCTCGTGGCTGAACCGGCGGGTTCGGGGTTGCGAGGGGAGATTACCCCGCCCGGCGATAAATCTATCAGTCACCGGGCATTGATATTCTCCAGCCTGGCTACAGGAAGATCCGAATTGAGTGGTCTGCTTGAAAGTGAGGATACACTGGCAACACTGAGAGCATGCGAACAGTTGGGGGCGATCGTGGAACGGGGTCCGGAGCGCATTTTTGTTACCGGCACCGGTGGCAGATTCAAACCACCACCCAGCGGGCTGCTGGATATGGGTAACTCGGGCACGGCAATGCGTCTGTTGGCGGGTGTGCTGAGTGGTCAAAATTTCGATAGTACGTTAACCGGCGACGAGTCTCTTAACTCCCGGCCGATGCGCCGCATTATCGTGCCACTGACCCAAATGGGTGCTGATATTTCATCCTCGCCGGATGGTACTGCACCCCTGCAGATTAGATCCTGTAGCGGGTTGAAGGGTATTGAGTATGTCTCTCCGGTAGCCAGTGCACAGATAAAATCCT
>Ga0316197_10001525_pt1 | contig 16478 bp, 11 predicted proteins | sample OudBiesiAoxic_MG_FD_204939 | JGI IMG/M metagenome (GOLD analysis project Ga0316197, IMG submission 204939) | Coastal sediment microbial communities from Oude Bieten Haven, Netherlands - site A oxic | ecosystem: Environmental > Aquatic > Marine > Coastal > Sediment | place: Netherlands... | reverse complement strand
TGGAAACTGTTAAAACTCTGAATATTAGTGAAGAAGAATTAAAGAAGCGTTACGCGCTGCCCAATATTGATTTGCTACTGAATTTAGAAAAAGAACGCAGTATACTGGTCATGTTTCCGCATTATGGCAATTGGGAATGGAGTATCATAGTCAATGTTCATGTGAAATCTAAGGGGTTCGCTGTCTATCAAAAAATTGATAACATTTATTTTGACAGACTGATTAAAAAAATCAGGGGTATTTGGAGTACAACACCAATTTCTCAAAAGGAGACTGTAATTACAATGGCGCGCAATCACCAAAAAAACATAAGAGGCGTATACGGTATTGTGAGTGATCAATCCCCACAGGCGCACCTTGCGCAATACTGGACAGAATTTATGAATATAAAGGTGCCAGTGTACAATAGTCCTGAAATATTAGCCAGAAGGTATGACCATGCCGTTGTCTTTGCAAAAGTTACCAAAGTAAAACGAGGGTACTATAGCACTGAATTTATTCCGATTGCAAAAGAAGGCAGTAAGACCAAAGAGAATGAAATCACCGACCAGTTCCTACGCCTTACAGAAGAAGAAATAATACAGAACCCCGCTTACTATCTGTGGACTCACCGCCGATGGAAACACAGAGATAAAGTACCTGAAGAATTTCATTAAAATAGAGTATTTACCCTAATGTACCCCGTGTTTTTTATATACCAGCTATCTCTTTTATCTCACCTATGATTTTATCTGCTAAAGAATCCGCTTCATCTTGAGTCTTTGCCTCAGTATATATTCGAATAATGGGTTCGGTATTAGACTTTCTTAAATGCACCCAACTTTCTTCAAAATCTATTTTTACCCCATCAATTGTAGAGATTTCTTTGTCTTTGTAGCTTTCAGCAATTGATACTAATATCTTGTCAACATCCAGTTCAGGTGTTAATTGAATTTTCTTCTTACTCATAAAGTAACTGGGGTAGCTGTCTCTAAGTTCTCTTACCGAACCTCCTTTCTCCGCCATGAGCATTAAAAATAAGGCAGTCCCTACAAGTGAGTCCCTGCCGTAATGACTTGAAGGGTAGATAATTCCTCCGTTACCCTCACCTCCAATAATGGCTTTATTGTCTTTCATTTTCTTTACAACATTCACCTCGCCTACAGCGGCTGCTTCATAAAGACCATCATGCTTAGTAGTAATATCCCTAAGTGCCCTGGAAGATGATAAATTGGAAACGGTATTTCCTTTTGTTTTCCCAAGCACATAATCTGCACAAGCTACTAAAGTATATTCTTCTCCAAACATTTCTCCATCATCGCAAATAAATGCCAAGCGGTCTACGTCGGGGTCAACAACTATTCCAAAATCGGCTTTTTCCTTTACAACAAGCTCACAGATATCTCCTAAATGTTCTTTTAGTGGTTCAGGATTATGTGGAAAATTTCCGGTAGGCTCACAATACAACTTAATGACTTCTACTCCTAAAGACTCGAGTAATTTGGGAATTGCTATTCCTCCGGTTGAGTTAACTCCGTCTACAACAACCTTAAACCCGGCCTTTTTAATGGTCTCCGCATTAACTAATGGCAAATTCAGGACTTCATCTATATGAATATCTATATAAGCGTTATTTTTAGTGATAGTTCCCAGTTCATCAACTTCAGAAAAATCAAAATCTTCTTTTTCCGCCAATTCAAGTATAATTGCTCCCTGGGCTGCATCGAGAAACTCGCCTTTTTCATTTAAAAGTTTTAGTGCATTCCATTGTTTTGGATTGTGACTTGCCGTAAGAATAATACCGCCATTTGCCTTTTCCAATGGAACCGCTATTTCCACGGTAGGTGTTGTAGACAATCCAAGGTCTATTACATCTATTCCAAGCCCAACTAAAGTAGATATTACCAAATTCTGAATCATTTCTCCAGATATACGGGCATCTCTTCCAACAACAACTTTTAACTTGTCTGATCTGGAATAGTCCTTTAGCCATGTACCATATGCTGCTGCAAATTTTACGGTATCAATGGGAGTGAGATTAACATTTGGCTTCCCTCCTATGGTACCTCTTATACCCGATATAGATTTTATTAATGTCATATGTTTCTAAATAGTTTTTGCAAATATACATGACTTGCTAATTAACATGCGTTCCAAATTTGTAAATTCCGTTCTGAAGATTATATTCGTGGCAAATGAATTTTTTAGCACATATCTATCTCTCCTTCGGAGATGACGAAATAACTATCGGAAATTTCATTGCCGACAGTATAAGAGGCAATAAATACAAGCACCTGCCGGGCAGAATACAAAAAGGTATATTATTGCATAGGGAAATAGATACCTATACAGATTCACATCCCATAGCAAAAATAAGTAGTAAAAGATTGCATAATAATTACAGTCACTACAGCAGGGTAATAGTCGATATTTTTTATGATCACTTTTTAGCTAAAAACTGGAAGCAGTATTCGGATACTCCTTTGGAACTATATGTAGATAATTTTTATGATTTGCTGAAAGATAACATTACTATACTGCCTGATAATACTAAACGAATGATTCCATATATGATTAGTGATAATTGGCTCCTCAACTATGCCAAAATGGATGGGATTAGCAGGGTTTTGAGTGGAATGAACAGAAGAACCAATAATAAAAGTAAAATGAATTACGCTATCCTTGATCTGGAAAAAGACTATGATGCATTTGAGGGTGAGTTTACTTCTTTTTTTAAAGAATTAGAAGCCTTTTCGAAACAAAAATATATTTCAATATGCGAATACTAATTCTATTTTTTGCACTAATACTTTTTACACATTGTAAAAGACAATCGAATCCTCCAACCGGGGTGGTAAGCAAAAATGCCATGGTAGTATCTGCGCGTAAAGAGGCTTCAAAAATAGGGATAGAAATACTCGAAAAAGGTGGGAATGCTTTTGATGCCATGGTTGGAACCGAACTTGCTCTGGCGGTGGCCTATCCTTTTGCAGGGAATCTTGGTGGAGGTGGTTTTATGGTATACCGTAAAAATGACGGCAATATTGGTGCCATTGATTACCGTGAAAAAGCGCCATTGGCAGCCCACAAAGATATGTATCTCGATTCCCTGGGCAATGTTATTCCGGGTATGAGCACCATCGGGGCAAGCGGCACGGGTGTTCCCGGAACTATTGCCGGTATATTTGAAGTACATAAAAAATTCGGCACGTTGCCTATAAAAGATATTATAGACCCGGTAATAGAACTGGTTGATCAAGGTGTTGAAGTAACTCCAAAACAAGCCGCCAGACTAGATAGGTATTGGGATGAGATTAGAAGCGTGAATGGTGAAAACACTTTATTTTATAATAAGTGTGAACCAGGAGACACATTGCGATATCCAGCCCTTGCTAATACTTTGAGAAGAATAGCATTAAACGGAAGGGATGAGTTTTATAAAGGAAAAACTGCAAAAATACTGGCCAGGTTTATTCAGGAAAAGGGTGGATTTGTAACTGAGGAAGATTTGGCGAAGTATGAGGCAAAGTGGCGACAACCAATAGTTTTCAATTACAAAGATTTAAGGATAATTTCAATGAGTCCCCCTAGTAGTGGCGGGGTAACAATAAATCAAATCTTTAAGATGATTGAGCCCTATGACATCTCGGACTTTGGTCATAATTCCGCGAAATCTATTCAGTTGTTTACTGAGGCTGCAAGGAGGGCTTATGCCGACAGGAACTTTTTCCTTGGAGATCCGGATTTTGTTGTTATTCCTCTCGACGTTTTATTGAGCCAGAATTATCTTAAAAGCCGTATGGAGAATTTTTCATTTGCAGCGGCCACACCATCCAGTGAGGTAGAACAGGGTAAAATAGAAATTGTAGAAAGTAAAGAAACTACTCATTATTCCATTGTTGATCAGATAGGTAATGCTGTTTCCGTAACTACTACTTTAAACGGGGCATATGGTTCCAAACTCTATTGCGATGAATTAGGGTTCTTCTTAAATAATGAAATGGATGATTTTAGCGCCAAACCCGGAGTACCAAATATGTTTGGTCTAATTGGCGCTGAAGCTAATTCTATAGCCCCTGAGAAACGAATGCTAAGCTCAATGACGCCAACTATTGTCGAAAAAAACGGTGAACTATGGATGGTTGTGGGTTCTCCCGGGGGATCAACTATAATTACTGCTGTGGCTCAAACAATTCTAAATACATATGAATTTAGTCTAAGCATGCAAGAATCCGTTAATGCACCTCGATTCCATCATCAATGGTTGCCAGATCATATTGTTTTTGAGTCAGAAGGATTTCCAGATGAGTTAAAAATTGAATTAAAATCTAAAGGTTACCATATTAACCAAGACCGCACGCCTATCTTAGGAAAAGTTGATGCGATTTTGGTATTACCGGACGGCAGTCTTGAAGGTGGTGCAGATAAACGGGGAGATGATACAGCAGTAGGCTTCTAGATTTAAAAAGACCCGGGTTAGCAATTCTTTCTCAATTATAGAATTTAGTTTTATGAATTTATTTGCCTAGCTGATTTTTTAACTCTTCCATAGATTCCTGTAACTGTCTTAGCAAGCCTTTTTCTGTTGTAGCGTCTACACCAAAAGTTATTTTGCTGCTTACTTGCCAAAGCTCCTGTATCTGTTCCGCTTCTATTTCATAAGGTGGATAGATTTCATTCAGTGATATTAAGAGTATCTTTGAATTTCCCGGTAGTTTCTCAATCTTTTTAACTAATACAGCATCATGAAGAACTACCACATACATCTTATTTGGATTAAGATCATCCAGCCCCTCTACTGCCTTTGCCAAAACCCATTCCCCGGGCTGCAAATTAGGCAGCATGCTATCACCTTCAACCTGAAAGCCCCTGTAAGTGGCATTTCTGAATTCCGGCAGTGGAAGATCAAATGCTGGTAGTTGTTTGTACCAACTTGTATCCTGAATATTTTGAGGATACCCTGCAGCAGCCTTTGCATTTACCAAAACCATATTGTCATTTTCAGAAGAATCTACAGTAACAACCTTAGGAATAACACTGGTCCCTGAATAATTTAAATGCTGATTCTTACTATCACCAAATAACCATAGTGGATTTACTTTAAATTGCTTTAACAATTCAACAACTACCTTGCCTGAAAGTCTGGTCCGACCTCGCTCTATATCCGCAGTTGTATTGGGAATTCCAAGTATCCTCGCAAATTCCGCTTGTGTATATCCCAAATCCCGTCTTATCTCAATAAATCTCTTAATAGTAAGCTCATTTTCTATACCCATTTTCCTGAATTTTCTCTTTAATACCGGTACATCAATTTAAAAACCCCGATCCTTTCTCAATGTACATTTTAATAACATCTGGTCTTATGTTATTGCACAATTTATTTCTGCCCCGGGTACTCAAAGATACAAAATTTGGATTATTTCCAAAATATTATAGGAATATTTCCTAATTTAGGATATTTTCCATATTTTTGGATTATATACAAATGAACTCAGTTATGTTAGATGAAATTATTACCAAAAAACTTAGTCAATGGGCTCAAAGAGGATTAGATGACGGCCTTACTGCAAGAAGTGTTATAGAAGCAAAAAAAGAAAAGAGGCCATTAAGGATGAAGCAAAAGGTATCTAAAAAAATATCACAGAATTTAATCAGCAAACAATTAAGCTTATTCTAAAGGTTATGAAAAAAGAAAAAATATTGGTCTACGACGGAAGTTTTAATGGATTTTTAACTTCGGTATTCATGGCATTTGAACAAAAAATCAATGTTATTAATATTCAAAGAAAAGATGAGGTGCAAAAAGGTTTGTTTACGGAAACACAAACAATTTTGACCCAAATACCCAAAGCCAAAAGAGTTTGGAATGGCATAAGCCAGAGAAGCAATCTCGTAATGAAAAATATTTATTTTGCATTTTTAAGTGAGACAACCGGTATTGAACAATTACTCTATTCATACATTCAAAAAATAGTTGCCAAAGGGTCGAACAATCATTTAGATTTAACCGATGATTTGGCTTTTAAGATAAATCATTTGGCAAATATGGTAAGTAAGAAAAAAAGTCAGATGGAGGCATTTATGAAGTTCAATGTCTCCATAGATGGTATTCACTATAGTGTTGCTAAACCGGAGTATAACCTATTACCCCTTGTATCAAAACACTTTAGATCTAATTTCGGAGACAGACAGTGGATAATCTATGATATAAAGCGTAACTATGGTCTTTATTATGACCTTCACAGGATACAATTAATAACCTTAGATTCAAAAGAAATCTATGCGAAAGCAGGATCGTTAATTGGTCCTTTTCAAACTAATACAATTGGAGCTACCGCGCTGTGGAACAGCTATTTTGAAAAAAATTCTATTAAATCTTTAATTTCTAATAAATTACATACGCATCAATTAAGCAAACGGCGCAGGAATTATCGGGAAGATCTGGAGGCCGTGTAATGGTTTAGTTTTTATTTTTTTGGAACTACGAAATGTCTTCTTACTGTAATATTTATATTTTGATATTTTCATTTATTTCTTCCATTTCCCCTCTTTAAATCTTGTTTGCGCAATCCTGCCGGCTTGAATGCACTAAAATTTTAGCCAGGCATTATTGTATCTAGGACTCCTTATCCTATTGCAAATAGGTTTAATTATTTAGACTATTCGCTTCCATCTCAAAGCCTATCATATAGGTGCTGAACTTAATAGAACAAGTTACACGGAATGAAATTGGCAATTATTCATGTAGAACGCTTTAACAAAATCAAAAGAAACCAGACTTCCTTTTTAGTCGTCAAAACTGTACCTTTGCAACTTTGTTCAATTCAATGATAAATTACGAGGAGAATATTGAAGTAAAGGGGGCCCGGGTTCATAATTTAAAAAATATTGACGTAACCATCCCTAGAGAAAAACTGGTTGTAATAACCGGACTTTCAGGAAGTGGTAAATCCTCATTGGCTTTTGATACTATTTACGCTGAAGGTCAACGGCGTTATATAGAAACCTTTGCTTCTTATGCACGGCAGTTTTTAGGTGGTTTGGAGCGCCCCGACGTAGACAAAATTGATGGGTTATCACCCGTTATCGCAATAGAACAAAAAACAACCTCAAAATCTCCACGTTCCACAGTAGGAACAATTACAGAAGTTTACGATTTTCTTAGATTATTGTTTGCAAGGGCATCAGATGCCTATAGCTATAATACCGGTGAGAAAATGGTAAGTTATAGTGATGATAAAATTAAAGAACTCATCAATGAAAGTTATTCTGGAAAAAGGATAAACATCCTGGCGCCGGTTATTAAATCAAGGAAAGGGCATTATAGAGAGCTTTTTGAACAAATTGGAAAACAAGGCTTTGTAAAGGTAAGGGTAGATGGTGAGATAATGGATATCACCAAAGGAATGAAGGTCGATAGATATAAAACACATGATATCGAAATCGTTATTGACCGCCTGAAAATTGATGATAATGAAAATTTAAAGAAAAGACTTTCTGAATCAATCAATACGGCCATGTACAGCGGTGATAACGTGTTAATGGTTCTTGAAGAAGGCGAAGCAATTCCAAGATATTTCAGTAGAGACTTAATGTGTCCCACTACCGGAATTTCATACCCAACCCCTGAACCCAATACATTTTCCTTCAATTCTCCTAAGGGTATGTGTAAAGAATGTAATGGATTGGGGCATGTCTTTGAAGTAAACGATAATAAAATTTTTCCAAATAAAAAATTATCTATTCAATCAGGGGGTATTGCACCCCTGGGTGATTATAAGCGTTCATGGGCTTTTAAGCAACTAGAAACCATCGCCAAACGATACAAATTTGAACTCACAGATGCCATATCTGATATTCCGGATGAGGCACTTAAGACTATATTATATGGAGGTTCTGAACAGTTTGAAGTTGATTCTAAAACTCTTGGCGTAAAAAGAGTTTACCATATTGACTATGAGGGCATAGCCAACTTTATTAAAAACCAGTATCATCAGGCAGATTCTACCTCAATTAAGCGGTGGGCCAGGGATTTTATGGATAAGAGAACCTGCCCTGCCTGTAATGGTTCAAGACTAAAAATAGAATCACTTTATTACAAAATTCAGGATAAGAATATAGCAGAATTATGTCAATTAGATATATCTGATCTCGCTCGCTTTTTTAATCAACTCGACTCCAAATTAAAAGGAAATCAAAGAAAGATTGCCGAAGAAATCATAAAAGAGATAAAATCCAGACTAAAGTTTTTGTTAGATGTAGGTCTTGACTATTTATCCCTAAATCGCAGTTCAAAGTCTCTTTCCGGAGGGGAAGCCCAGCGAATAAGACTTGCTACACAAATAGGGTCTCAGTTGGTTGGGGTGTTATATATATTGGATGAACCTAGTATTGGATTGCATCAGCGCGACAATAATCGACTTATCAGATCATTGGAATCCCTTAGGGACATTGGAAATTCTGTAATTGTTGTTGAACATGACCGGGATATGATTGAAAATGCAGATCATGTAATTGATATTGGACCGCATGCAGGGAAACATGGAGGCGAAATTATCTCGGAGGGAACTCCGGCTGAACTCATCGATCAGCATACATTAACATCGCAATTTATTACTGGTGAAAAGGTTATTCCGCTACCTGAAAAAAGGAGAAAAGGAAATGGAAAAAATATAGTTTTGACAGGTTGCACAGGTAATAATTTGAAAAATGTATCGGTTGAATTCCCTTTGGGAAAAATGATTGCAGTGACAGGTGTCTCAGGCAGTGGTAAATCTACCCTGATTAACGAAACGCTCTATCCTATAATGAATGCACACTATTTTAATGGTGTAAAAAAACCAATGCCATATAAGGCTATTAAAGGGCTCGAAAATATTGATAAGGTAATAGATATTAACCAGTCACCTATTGGAAGGACTCCAAGATCTAATCCTGCTACGTATACAGGCGTTTTTGGAGAAATCCGTTCCCTGTTTTCTAAAACACCTGAGGCGGCTATCAGGGGTTATAAACCAGGTAGATTTAGTTTTAATGTAAAAGGTGGCAGGTGCGAAACTTGTCAGGGAGGAGGACTAAGAATAATAGAGATGAACTTTTTACCTGATGTATATGTTGAATGTGAAACCTGTAATGGAAAACGATTTAACAGAGAAACGTTGGAAATACGATATAAGGGACAATCTATTGCCGACATTCTTGAAATGACCATTGATGAAGCCGTAGCCTTTTTTGATCAAATACCAAAAATTCATCGAAAATTAAAGACTATCCAGGATGTAGGACTGGGATATATCTCATTAGGGCAGCAATCAACTACACTTTCGGGTGGAGAAGCACAAAGGGTAAAACTTGCTACTGAATTGTCCAAGCGAGATACAGGAAACACCTTCTATATTTTGGACGAACCCACAACCGGACTTCATTTTGAGGACATCAGAGTACTTATGGAGGTTTTAAATAAACTAGTGAATAAGGGCAATACCATTGTAGTAATAGAACATAATATGGATGTTATAAAAATGGCCGATCATATAATCGACATAGGTTACGAAGGCGGTCGCGGGGGCGGCATGATAGTTGCGGCTGGATCTCCTGAACAAGTTGCTAAAGATGATAAAAGCTATACGGCATTTTACCTTAACAAGGAATTTGATTTAAGGAAATCGAAAATAGAAGTACGTGGTTAAGTCAATAGTTCAATACAACTGACTTGTAAGTAAAAAAAGAATATGAGAAAAGAAAAACACCATAAAGGATGGAATGAAATAAAAACCAATGACTCATGGGCCATTTTTAAAATAATGGGTGAATTTGTAAATGGGTTTGAAAAAATGAGTGAAATTGGTCCATGTGTTACAATTTTTGGTTCTGCCAGAACCAGAGAGGATACTAAATATTACAACCTCACAGTCAATGTTGCCAAAAAGGTCTCGGAAGCCGGATATGGTATTATTACAGGTGGGGGTCCTGGTATAATGGAAGCCGGCAATAAAGGAGCACATTTGGCTGGAGGTACTTCAGTTGGATTGAATATTGAACTTCCTTTTGAGCAAAATGATAACCCTTATATCGATGATGATAAGAGCCTGGATTTTGATTATTTCTTTGTGCGTAAGGTAATGTTTGTAAAGTATTCACAAGCCTTTGTGGTTTTACCTGGAGGATTCGGCACACTCGATGAACTCTTCGAAGCCCTAACCCTTATTCAGACAAATAAAATCGGTAAATTTCCAATTATTCTTGTCGGAAAATCCTTTTGGAAAAGTTTGATAAACTGGATAAAGGATACTATGCTAAATGAAGGTAATATTAGTGAGACAGACCTCGATTTAATAAGCCTGGTTGATACAGAGGAGGAAGTTGTAGAAATTATTGACGCCTTCTATAAAGGCCATACATTGAGCCCAAATTTCTAATTCACATATGTTTCTAAAGCGCATTCCAAGTTTACAATTAATTACTGCTATGCTTTATTTTATTAGCATTGGTGGTATTTATGCGCAACATAACAACCGTATAAAAGCCTCTTTGGAATCGGAATCCAAGGAAATAAATATTCAACAGGAATTTGAATATATAAATGATTCAAAGGATACTCTGAAAGTCCTTTATTTCAACGATTGGGCAAACGCCTATTCTAATAAGAGCACTGCCCTTGCCAAGCGTTTTGATGAAGAGTTTAAGAAAAGTCTCCACCTGGCTAAAGATAAAGATCGTGGGAGAACTCTAATTTACAGTATAGTTGATGATGAATACAGGGCTACCTCGTGGAATAGGACTTCAAGCTTTGATATAATTAGAGTTGAGTTAAATGCTCCTTTGGCTCCCGGTACCTCCACTAAATTATTTTTTACGTATTCTGTCAAACTACCTCCTAACAGATATACTTCATTTGGTTATAACATTGAAGGTGGGTATTATTTAAAAGATTGGTATCTCACACCGGCTGTTTATAATGGGGAATGGCAGTTATATTCAAACAAAAATCTTGAAGACCTTCATACAGGAAATACAGATAGTAATATTATTTTCAATTATCCGGATTCTTTGTTTTTGGGGACTAATTTCAAAGAAGTAGATATAACAAGCTATCCGGGAAAACAAGTAGCTACTCTGGAAGGAGTAAATAGAAAGAGCTGCTATATTATTCTGAATGCATTAAAAAAATTCACAAAACATGTAACTCCAGAGCTATTAGTGGTTACAGATCTCCGGAGAACCAAATATGATGAAATTTCACAGGGCGTTTCTATTCATCGGATATCCCGGTTTATTTACGATAATCTCGGAGACTTTCCCTATGAACAACTACTTGTAAGTGATGTAGATTTTAATAAAAATCCGATTTATGGATTAAATCAACTACCATCTTTTATACGCCCCTACGAGAAACAATTTCAGTTTGAAATGTCGTTTTTAAAAACTGCGCTGAACAATTACATAAAAGAATCAATATTTATTAATCCCCGAAAAGAAAAATGGGTAAGTGATGCCGTGATCAATTATTTAATGATCAAATTTGTAGAGGAGTTTTATCCCGATCAAAAACTACTGGGAAAATTATCAAAGGGTTGGCTTATTAAAGGATTTCATTTAGCCCAAATGGATTACAATGAGCAATATCCTTTTCTTTATATGTTCACGGCAAGAAAAAACCTAGATCAGGGTCTGACTACACCAAATGATTCCCTGATCAAGTTTAATCAAAAAATAGCCAATACTTATAAGGCAGGCCTGGGGCTGGCATATCTTGCCGATTATACTAGTGTTGAGAGCATTGATACATCTATTAAAGAGTTTTATAAACAATATCAATTAAATCCTGTTAAACCATCAGATTTTGAGCGGATTTTAAAAGAGAATTCAGAGAAAGATATTGATTGGTTTTTCAGGACCTATGTTGAAACAGATGACCGCATTGATTACAAGATTTCCAATGTTATTAAAACTAAGGATTCTCTATATATAACGCTTAAAAACAAAACGGGAACTGAGGTTCCAATATCCTTATTTGGACTTAGAAACGATGAGGTCGTTTCTAAATATTGGTTCACCGGAATTAAAACAGAAGAAACGTTTACAATTCCTCGCAACTTTGAAAAAAGACTGGTACTTAATTACGATCAGACTATCCCGGAATTTAATCAGAGAGATAACTGGAAAACACTGAAAGGTTTTTTTATAAGCAATAAAAAATTAAAATTTCAATTCTTCAAGGACACTGAAGACCCCTATTACAATCAAATTTTTTATATGCCCATCTTGAACTTTAACATCTATGATGGTTTCAGTCCGGGTATTAGGTTTTCAAACAAAACCCTTTTAGAGCGACCTTTTGTATTTGATCTTGCGCCATCCTATGCTCTCAGGGAAAAAACGTTTGTAGGCTACGGCAGGCTTAATTACCGCCATTATCATGGTAAAAGTGGGTTCTATGTTACTAATTATGAACTAAGGGGATCTTCTTCGCATTTTCAGACAAATTCGCGTTACAGCACATTTACCCCAACCATCAGATTTGGCTGGCGTCCTGCAGACCTTATTTCAAATAAACGAAAACAACTCACACTCAGATACGTCAACGTTTTTAGAACTATAGATCCGAGTCTCGATATAGAAACTGACCCTGATTATAGTGTTCTCAATGCTCGATTCACAAATTCAAATAATGGTATTATAGATTATTTCAAATGGTTTTTAGATGCCCAGTATTCCAGTGATTTTAGCAAATTGGCATTCAATCTTGAATATAGAAAACTTTTTGTAAATAATACTCAATTCAACTTTCGCTTTTTTGCCGGTAAATTTTTGAGAAACAATACCACCGGAGATTACTTTAGTTTTGCATTGGACCGGCCAACAGATTATTTATTTGACTATAATTATCTGGGCAGATCGGAGGACTCGGGTATATGGAGTCAACAGTTAATTATTGCCGAGGGTGGTTTTAAATCACAGTTGGAAAACCCTTTTGCAAACGACTGGATCGCGACCACTAATTCTAGCGTAAATATTTGGAGATGGATAGAATTGTATGGTGATCTCGGATTTATAAAAAATAGAAATCTGCCTGCAAGATTTGTTTACGACTCCGGTATTCGTCTTAATTTACTTACAGACTATTTTGAGTTATATTTTCCCGTTTATTCCAGTAATGGTTGGGAAATTGCACAGCCAAATTATGCTGAAAGAATTCGATTTGTAATTACACTTAGTCCTAAAACTTTAATAGGTCTTTTTACCAGAAAGTGGTTTTAGTAATTATACTATTCTTAGAAATATTCCTTTTTTTTAAATTATGTATAATTAATGGTTACTTTTTTGACGGTTTTTTATGTATTTGTTATTAAAAAACCGTTTTTTTTGATTGTAAAAATCATCCTGTTTCCTTATTTTTGTCACAAATCTGTCCCTAATGAGTTTAAAATTACAAACCAGCGATGATATTTCTTTTGAAGTTTTTAGGGAGCAGATTTTGAAAGATTATGAACTAGCAATCACCAGCCGAGAGTGTAGTCTTTTAGGAAGAAGGGAAGTTCTTACCGGCAAAGCTAAATTTGGAATTTTTGGAGATGGTAAAGAATTGCCGCAATTAGCAATGGCCAGATCTTTTAGAAATGGTGACTTTAGAAGCGGTTACTACAGAGACCAAACCTTTATGATGGCCTTAGGGCAACTTAGTGCCAAAGACTTTTTTCATGGCCTATATGCCACTACAGATATTGAAAAGGAACCTATGAGCGCAGGAAGGCAAATGGGCGGGCATTTTGGATCTTATAGCCTTAATGAAGACGGTTCATGGAAAGATCTCACTGCTCAAAAAAATAGTAGTCCTGATATATCCCCTACTGCGGGGCAAATGCCAAGGCTTCTTGGTTTGGCACAGGCTTCCAAAATATACCGCAATGTAAAGGGGATTGACAGTACAAAGTTTTCTAAAAATGGAAATGAAGTTGCCTGGGGAACCATTGGCAACGCCAGCACTTCTGAAGGGCATTTTTTTGAAACATTTAACGCTGCAGGAGTTTTACAAGTTCCTATGATTATCAGTGTATGGGATGATCAATATGGAATTTCAGTGCCTGCTAAATTTCAAACTACGAAAGAAAATATATCAGAAATACTGAAAGGGTTCCAAAGAGATGAAAACAATAAGGGTTTTGAGATTCTAAAGGTAAAAGGCTGGGATTATACCGCATTAATTCATGCTTATGAGAATGCCTCAGAACTGGCAAGGGATGAGCACATACCTGTATTAATCCATGTAACTGAACTAACACAACCACAGGGGCATTCAACTTCGGGGTCGCAGGAAAGGTATAAGAGCGCAGATAGATTGAAATGGGAAAAAGAAAATGACTGCAATAAACGATTCAGGGAATGGATACTTGAAAACAAAATCACAGACAATGAATCTCTGCAAGCTATAGAATTAGCGATTAAAAAGGAGGTTAGGAACGCAAAAAAAGAGGCCTGGATAGAATTCTTATCTCCTCATCGGGAGGCTAAAAAAGAGCTCATAGAACTGTTGAACAAAGTAGCTGCAAATAGTCCTAACAGGGCATTTATAACTAAAATAAAAAATGACCTTATCGCCATAGAAGAACCTCTAAAAAGGGATTTAGCCAAAAATTCAAGAAAGGCGCTTCGTTATTTGATTGGAGAAGAATCTATTGACAAAAATAACTTACTAAAATGGGTTGAAAATTTCCTTGGTGACTCTCAAATCAAATTCAGCTCTCATCTCTATAGTGAATTACCTAACAAGGCTACAAACATTGAAGAAATTAAACCTTTATATGATGATAAGCCCGAAAAAGTAGATGGACGGATTATTCTCAGAGACAATTTTGACGCACTTTTTGAAAAATACCCACAAGCACTCATTTTTGGAGAAGATAGCGGTGCCATTGGCGATGTAAATCAGGGGTTGGAAGGTCTTCAGAAAAAATATGGGGAACTGCGGGTAGCAGACACAGGTATAAGAGAAGCAACTATCATTGGACAAGGAATTGGCCTCGCACTAAGGGGTCTGCGACCGATTGCAGAAATTCAATATCTGGATTATATTTTATATGGCCTGCAAACGCTTAGTGATGACCTGGCAACATTACTTTACCGTACAGTTGGTAAACAAAAAGCGCCTTTGATTATTAGAACCCGGGGCCATCGCCTAGAAGGTATTTGGCACTCTGGCTCACAAATGGGCGGCATTATTCACTTGCTTAGAGGGATTTATGTCCTGGCGCCAAGGAATATGACAAAAGCAGCCGGTTTTTATAATACGCTGATGAAGAGCGATGAACCTGCGCTAATAATTGAAAGTTTAAATGGGTATAGGCTTAAGGAAGACAAACCGAGTAACCTGGGCGAAATTTCCACTCCCATTGGAATGGTTGAAATTGTTAAAGAAGGTACAGATATTACACTCTTGTCTTACGGTTCTACACTTCGAATTGTTCAAAACGTGGGGCAGGAATTAAAAGAAGTAGGAATTGATGCCGAAATAATTGATGCACAGTCATTGCTACCTTTTGACCTTAGTAAATCTGTCTTAGCAAGCATTAAAAAAACCAACAGGCTCTTGATTATCGATGAAGATGTCCCAGGAGGATGTGCAGCTTATCTAATGCAGGATATTATAGAGCGTCAGGGGGCGTACAAATATCTGGACAGCGCACCTCAAACCCTTACAGCAAAGGCTCACAGACCAGCCTATGCTTCAGATGGAGACTATTTTTCCAAACCAAATGAGGAGGATATATTTGAAAGGGTATATCAAATAATGCATGAAGCTAATCCAATGGAATATCCAAAACTCCGCTAAAAGATACCTTCCATAAACCTTTTGTAAGTGCATTCAGAGATCATACTATTATGTTAACGATTAAAACATAATTGATTCTCTAAATTTGGAATTATTTTTATTCAGAACTATTTACAAATACTCTGGAAAATCATGAAAATTTTATCCTTTTTAGTTCTCTGCATTTTAGTGGCCTCGTCTTCTTTCGGACAGACCAGAGTTACTATTTCTGATTTCAAAAACCTGGATAACAGCAAATGGTCAGGCAGTCTTATGTATATTAATTATGGAGATGAAAAAGAAGTAACTTTAAGAACTACAATGCAAATTTTACTTGAAGGAAATAAGATCTTGATGAATATACAATATCCCGATGAACCTAAAGCAAATTCCAGAGAAAGTATCAAAATAAAGAAAAACGGAACATATTTAGATGATGAAGAGATTATTGAAAAAAATATGGAAATGGGAACTATGAAGATGGTAACTAAATATCGTGGTAAAGACAACAACAAACCAGCATTGATCTATAAAACTTATACTATAAGCGAAAATGAATACACAGTAGAAAAAAAAGTGGATTATCTTAATACTGAACAAAAGATTTTACGCAACAGGTATCACTATAAAAGAGTTTCAGAAAAATAGACTTCCAGGAATCTCTTTTGCTAAATTTAATTCTGGATTAATA
>Ga0316197_10001524_pt1 | contig 16494 bp, 9 predicted proteins | sample OudBiesiAoxic_MG_FD_204939 | JGI IMG/M metagenome (GOLD analysis project Ga0316197, IMG submission 204939) | Coastal sediment microbial communities from Oude Bieten Haven, Netherlands - site A oxic | ecosystem: Environmental > Aquatic > Marine > Coastal > Sediment | place: Netherlands... | reverse complement strand
GTCTGCTGTAAACAACAAACGGCCTAACATGCCACGAACCATTAAATCGTTGTGCTTAGCTGTACGCCATTGCGACATCCAATCAAATAACGTTAAATCGTTTTCAAAATCTTTAGTGCTGTCTTGCGGGCAATAACCAAAGGTCGCGTTTTCAGACCATTTAATTTCGCCTTCATTACTTTTAAGCTCGTCTACTAAACAGCGTAAAAATGTAGTTTTACCCACACCATTTTCGCCAATTACAGCAAGCTTAGCGCCAGCTTCTAGTAGTAAGTCGCCACCAGTAAATAACGTTTCGCCATCAAAACCATGGCCAAGCTTATTAACTTCAAGCGCTTGACGATACATTTTTTTACCTTCGTCAAACGAAAGTGATGGGCTCATACGGCTTGAAGATTTAACTTCATCAAGCTTAATTTTATCCATTTTTTTAGCGCGCGAACTCGCTTGCTTAGCTTTAGAAGCGTTAGCACCAAAACGGTTAACAAAATCTTGTAGCTCGTCAATTTCAGCGCTCTTTTTAGCGTTTTCAGCTAAAAGTTGCTCGCGTTGTAAGCCCGCAGCTTCTAAAAACTTCTCGTAGTTACCAGGGTAAATACGTAATTCGCCGTAATCAATATCGGCCATATGCGTACATACCGAGTTTAAAAAGTGACGGTCATGCGAAATAATAATCATCGTACATTTACGTTTGTTAAGCTCGTTAGCAAGCCACGTAATTGTATGAATATCCAAGTTATTGGTAGGCTCATCCAGTAGCAAAATGTCAGGATTTGCAAATAACGCTTGTGCTAAAAGTACGCGTAGTTTCCAACCTGGAGCAACGTTTGCCATTAACCCGTAATGAAATTCTTTATCGATACCCGCTTCAAGCAAAATCTCTTCAGCGCGGCTTTCTGCCGTGTAACCGTCCATCTCAGCAAATACGCTTTCAAGATCGGCTACTTTCATGCCGTCGTCTTCGCTCATTTCTGGTAACGAGTAAATACGTTCGCGCTCTTGCTTTACTTTCCAAAGCTCCACGTCGCCCATAATTACCGCGTCTACAACGCTGTATTGCTCAAAAGCAAACTGGTCTTGGCTTAGGTTACCTACTTTTAACCCTGGAGTAATAGATACATTACCCGCACTTGGAACAAGCGCACCGCTTAAAATTTTCATGAAAGTCGACTTGCCGCAGCCGTTAGCGCCAATTAAACCGTAACGGTTACCGTTACCAAATTTAGCTGAAATGTTTTCAAACAACGGCTCTGCGCCAAACTGCATCGTAATATTTGCGGTGGAGATCAAAAAGGGTAATCCTAGATTAGTACTGACAGGAGTACGCTGCAGCAACACGCCACAAACAAGAACCAGACAATAGGGTAAATTAGCTGGCGAATTATACAGATCACCCACAACGAATGAAAGATAAAAGGTAGCTAATTTATAACCAAACGTTTGTGCTAATAAAATTCGGCAAAATACACTGCATCAGTTAAGTTTAATTGTTTTGATAAATTAACTTTATAGCCTCTTTATTTTTATAAATAAGCTGGTTTATAGCTGTAACCTCAGCAGGCGAAACCGATTTTTTGCTCAGCATAAAATGTACGTTGTTAATATTGATAGGGGCAATTGAATTTACTTTTAGGATGGAGTTATATTTTTTGGCAAGGTGCGCTGCTACAACCGAGTCGTCTATAATATAATCTACTCGTTTTTTATCAAGCATCCCAAAACGATTATTAGCCTGAGCAGTTAATATTATTTGTTTAAAAAATGGCTCCCTTAATTGCTCAAACTCATCGCCAAAAAAACTACCACGATTTACTGCAGTTGTATGATTATAATTAAATATGGCAGGTAACGAGGTTACATCAGGTGAGTCTTTATGTTTATAAAGAAGCATTATTTCTTCTCGATAGGGGGAGCTAAAGTGTGCATATTGGGCACGCTTTTCTGTATAGCTCGCCGCAAAGGTTATATCAACACGTCCGTATTTTAGTTCTTCTTGTACGCGTAATAAACTCGGAAAATAAATCCATTTAACACAAAATGCAGAATCTTTGAAAATGGTATTTACTGCATCTACTTCAGTGCCTAAAAATGTATCCCCTTGTTTAATAAGATAAGGCTGCCAATTAGTTTCATTAGTGCTCATTACTAATGTTTTAGTACACGCAAGTGCATTAAACTGAGTAAATAGCAGTGTTGTAAATGCCAATAATAAAGCGTTCATCTCGCTCCAATAACTGCTATTCGAAAATTGCTTTGAGCGCTGCTTCGTTATTTTTTATGTGCTTATTAATTATTTTAAGTTCATTAATCGACACCGTTTTTTTGCTAAACATTAAATAAATATCGTCTTTATTTACATACTCAATGTTGGTGACTAATTTTATGCTCGAGTTTTCTTTTGCAAAATAAGCACCCACTAACTCGTCTTCAATAGCAAAATCAATACGCTGTTTATTAAGCATTTTAAAGCGTTTACTGGTTGCACTGGTGTATTCAATTTGTTTTTTATGCGTTGTTTTATATTTTTCAAACTCTTCGCCGTAGTAGCTTCCAAAGTTAGCGCCTATGGTTAAACCTTGATTAAAAATATCAGCCAAACTTTTAACTACATGCGTATTGTTTTTGTTTTCGTATAAACGCATAACTTCAGTACGATAGCTAACAGTATAGTGAGCGTATTTAGCACGTTTATCTGTATAGCTACCAGCCCAGCCTAAATCTATTCGGCCATGTCTAATTTCAGTGAAAGCGCGTTTTGAATTAGGCAGTAGTTCAACTTTAAAGCAAAAAGGGGAGTCTTTAAAAATAAGGTTAAGCGCATCAACTTCAGTACCTTTAAATACATTACTCATGCCCATTACATACGGCGGCCAAAAGGCATCGTGCGAGGCAACGCTAAAGGTCCTGTCACAAGCAAATGCATTTATTGGAGCGGTAAACAGCACACATAAAAATATGGTTATTATTTTATTCATTGCGCCTCGGGTTTATTTATTTTTGCTCATTATTACAACAGTATAAACCAGCTTTTATGTTTTAGCGGCGCGGGTTTGTGTGAATATGTAAATAGCTCGTAAAAATGTACTTGAGGATAAAGTAACCTAGGTATAGTTATTGGTCACCTAATCTAAAATTGTATTTATTGTGTGAATTTAACAGTCATATTGTTGGTAACCTTATCTACGGGTACACTAATAATAAATTTATACATAGCAGGTCACATTATGTCGCCAACTAAAATTCGCAACAATGTTATAAAACTCAGTGAATTAAGCACTAAAAAACCAAATTACTATTTTATACAAGGTTATTTAATGGGATTAGGCGCATTACCCCAAATGCTCACCCCGAGTGAATGGCAGCCTGATTTATTTGGAGATATTAACCTTCAAAAAGAGAGCGAGCTAAAATATCTCGAAAGCTTAATGGCACTGTATAACCAAAGCATGGATAAAGTAATTCAAAACGAATTAAAAATGCCAGCAAAATGCAGCCTATCCAAGCAAGACTACCGGGATTCGCTAAAGCCGAATATGCCCCTACCAAGTTACTGTAAAGGGGTTTTACAGGCGCTTAAACACATAAATAAACGTGCACTTAATGCACTACAAAAACAGGCTGTTGATAGCCTAAGTGGCGTTTTAAAAGCTTTTACTAGCGAAAAAGCAGCGGCAAAAGTATTTGGTGAATTTGCCCAATACAATGCTCAAGAATACAAACGTAATTATGTTTATTACATGGCCGACGCTATTTTTGAGCTTCGCTTTAGTAACGACCTAACTTTAAGCGATGACGATGAGGCACAATTTAACAACAGCTTTTTAGACGAAGAATCAAATGAATTAGATGAGCTTGATGAACTACTTGAACTGGTACTTGCCGACACAGAACTAAAAGCACTTGAGCCAATGCAGATGCTTTTAGAAATGATGGAAGGGCACATTACAAAGCAATTTATTAAAGACAACACCGGGCACTTTTGGGGCTTGCACGAAACCCGCCCCTATATGATGCTTCGCGCGCATCGAGCAAAAATACACGCACTGCACGGCTATACCCAAAAAGCGCAGTCAGAACTCGAAGAGTTACTAAAGCTAAACCCAAACGACAATCAAGGTAATCGCTTTTTATTAATGAATTGCCTAATAATTAATAAAGAATGGGACAAGTTAGACGCTCTATTGGTTAAGTCCGACAGTGAAGAGCTACACGCAACAGCAAGCCGTGCGATAAGTGCTTTTGTAAAACATGGCGATTCAAAACCAGCTAACGATTACAAAAAAAAGCTCCAGCAGCTAAGTAAACACTTTGCCAAAATACTCACAGGGCAAGAAAAACTAAAAGAACAACAGCCGCCATATTACAGCCCAGGCAGTAAAGAAGAAGTAGGTGTTTATCTTGATTCATTAGGTAAGCAGGCGTGGATTTCGGTGCCTGCGAGCCTTTTTTGGCTAAGAAAAAAATAACAAAAAACGTTTAGCGTGATTTATGTCGCGCTCAGTGCTCAACATAAGCACTTAATAATAACAGCGTATTAATTTAAAAATTTCTACTTATTAAGCCTATATTTAATGCGCTTGTTCCTGTAGATTAAACAAATAATGAATGCAGTATTAACAGTATCTTAGCTGTTAAACGATTAGCCAAGGAGCGGTGAGTCTCGTGTCAAACACCACACTTACTTATTACAACCAAAATGCCAAAGCTTTTAGCGACTCAACACTTAACGTTGATATGTCGGCGCTTTATGCTGAGTTTTTACCGCACGTGGCACAGCACGGGAGTATTTTAGATGCCGGTTGTGGCAGTGCACGCGATGCCGCATTTTTCAAAGCGCAGGGTTTTACTATAAGTGCGTTTGATGCAAGCCCAGAGTTGGCAGAGTTGGCAAGCAGTTACTTACAACAACCTGTAGCGGTTAAAACATTCCAAGATCTAAATTGTGTAAACCAATACGACGGCATTTGGTGCTGCGCTAGTTTATTACACGTTCCAAAGGCTGAGTTACCGCAGGTGTTTTTAAACCTACAAAATGCGCTTAAACCTAATGGTGTATTATATGTATCGTTTAAATATGGCAATACAGAGCGTATGCATAATGGTCGTGAATTTACCGATTTAAACGAAACTGCATTAACTGCATTAATTGATCAACACACCGAGCTTAAAATAACAAAACAATGGCAAACAGTGGATCAACGGCCAGAGCGCGAAAGTGAAGTGTGGTTGAATGCGTTAATGCAACGCGCTATCAGTAAAGGCTAATAACTGTAATGAATATGAGTATTAGAAATCAGTTTGAATATTGTGACCAAGTGCTTTTGGAGTATGGTTATAAGCTACATGAGCAAAACACAGTAGGTAGGCTGTATACAAAAAATGATAGTCCTGCTGTATTTATTGATACGACTCTTTTTCACCTAGAGTTACCCAACTATCAATACGTTGATTACACTAGTTATCAAAATCAACTGATGCATAAGTACCAAGGTTTATATCGTTTTGTTTATGATTCACATACTTCCTTATCAATTGAGACACAAACGCAATTTAAAAACGATCTTGATGTTTTTCTTGGCTCAGAAGAACAACAATCAGATAAAATAAAAAAATTTGGAGCTGATCGCAACGAAACCCACACTGATCCAACACCACCTGAATATAATTTTACCTGCTTATTTGAAGAGGTCTTTGGCGCTCAATATTTACACGCACTTGAAGCTGAAAGTAAATACATTGATAGTGCAGGGCACATTCGCTATATAGACTTTGTTCTAACAAGAAGTAACGATGTTAAAAACCAAAGTAATATAGCTATAGAGCTTAATGGAGAGCGTTATCATCACCCGCTTATAATTGGTTTAAAAAAATATCGTTCGCAATTATTTAAGCAAAACTCATTAGTTTACGATGGCTATTTAGTTTTTCGATGGTCAAGCAGAGGTATGAGCGACCATTACAAGTTTAGTGATCAAATGCGTGATTATTTTGGTGATCCTAAAAACTTTAGTGCCGCACCTAAATATTTAGCACAGCGTGATTTATCATTTCAGCTTTTAGAACATCAAGATCAAGCTGTAAATAGTATTTCAAATCAACGCATAAAAGGTAAAAGCACCTTTTTAGTTGTCCTACCCACTGGTACAGGTAAAACAGAAGTATTTATAGAAGATTTAAAAAATCAAATAGATGCGGGTATATGCAAAAAAGCATTGGCAGTAGTACCTAGCACAGCTTTAAAAAAGCAATTAAAAGAGCGATTAAATTTAAGACATCCCTTATTAAAAGTGGGTGAGTTATTAACAGACTCAACGCTTGATGTTGTAGTGCAAACCAGTGCTTATATGATGCGCCATTACAGCACCATGCAATCACAATCTTTTGATTATATTCTGATAGATGAAGCTCACCATGCAGTTGCAACAGGATTAAGAAAAGTAATTGAATACTTTAAACCTAAAACGTTATTAGGGCTCACTGCTACAGACGAAAGGCCCGATGCCCAAAAGCTGCAAGACATATTTGGTCGCTATAAAGTTGATTTAACTTTAGAACAAGCAATTAAAAAAGGACTTGCTCCGCAAATAAGAGCTTACCGACTTGAGTCAAATATAGACTTATCGCAAGTGCGCTTTAACGGTAAAGATTATGTAAAGGCTGATTTAAATAAAACCGTACTTATACCCTCGCGCGATCAATTAATTGTAGATTTGATCAATAAATATTTTGCAGAACCTTTAATTGAGGGGCAATTATTAAAGCAAGGTGTTGTGTTTTGTACAGATATAAAACATGCCCAAAGAATGGCGCAGTTATTTAATAAACACGGAATTAGCGCGCAAGCAGTACATGGTTCAGACCGGAAAGGGCTTGAAGAATATCAAAAAGGAAACATACGCTTTTTATGTGCTTGCGACCTATTAAACGAAGGGTGGGATGCACCACAAACTGAAATTTTAGTTATGGCAAGACCCACAATGTCTAAAGTGCTTTATACCCAGCAGTTAGGGCGTGGAACACGTAATCATAAAGACAAAGAAGCGCTTATTGTAATCGATGTTGTAGACAGCTATGGCGCAGCATTGCAGCCAATGTCAGTACATGGCTTATTTAACTTTTCTACTTACAAGCCATTTGAAAATATAATAAAAAAAGAAGTACCAACACCCGAAAACGAAGCGATTGAATTAGATCGTTTATACGAAGGTGAACGTCGTATTGAAAAAATAAACATATTTACTTTTGAACATGAATTCGGCGGTTTATTAAATGAAGAGCAACTTGCTCGTGAATTATATATTTCAACAGGTACGGTAAAAAGTTGGGTTAAAAAAGGAGATATTACCCCAGCAAAAACACACCCATTTGGTAAACACACATTAAACTATTTTAGTGAATCACAATTAAAGAAAATCAAAATAGATAAAAATATTAAAGAGCGTACAGAAGATTCAAGGCGAGATGATTTTTTTGAGTTTTTACAAAGTCGGGATTACTCATTCTCATATAAAATCGCTTTTTTACTTGCCTTTATAAGTGAATGTAATGCACAAGGCGAAGCCGAGCTTTCAAAACTTGTGTTGCGATATCAAAGCTTTTACAAGCAGTTACAACAAGAGTTCGGCCAAGCAGAAAAAGACAAAAACCCGCTTAATGATAAAGAACGCTTGAACGATACTGCTTATTTAACTCGTAGTTTATTAGCAAACCCGTTTGAAAAGTTCGAGCGTAAACGTTTTATTTATCATGCAAAAGATCTCAATATTATTTCGTTTGACTCAGTACTCTGGGGAAAGCTAGATGAAAACGCACTCGCCGAAATCAAGCAGCAATATATTCAAGACGGTAAAGATTATTACCAAAAAATAGGTTTTAAGCTTCAAAACCACCACTTTAAAGCATTACCGCAATTTGAAGAGCCAGTTGATAACACCCCCGTGAATATCGTTCCTACACAAATTAGTAATGATGAGAAACTATTTACAAGCCAATTAAAAACTGTAAACGAAGTAATCAAGTTACCGTACTTCCCTAACATTAAAATTGCCTGCGGACATTTTAAAACTGGGGATGAAAGTGATATGGAACTGATGGACGCGCCATATGGCGCGGGCAAGCTTGATCCAAACGTGCATTTTTTAGCACGCGCTTCGGGCAACTCCATGAATGGCGGTAAACACCCAATACTTGATGGTGATTTACTGCTACTTGAGCTTATAACCTCCGATAAAGCCGGATCGCTACGCGGCCAAGTAGTCGTAATAGAGCGAGATGATATAGGCGGTGACGGGCAGTATTTACTGCGAAAAATTAATAAATTACCAAACGGGCAATATGAGCTAATCGCTCAAAACCCAGATTATGAAGTAATGATTGCTGATGAAAATATGCGAACGTTCGCACGGTTTAAACAAGTGGTTATGTAATCAATATTGTAGGCGGGAGTTTACCTTGCGCTTTAACTTGTAGATACCATCTCTCATTTTAAGCTTCAAGGTCGTATTTAACTTTCTTGGAGCTTAAACGCTTCTTGGTTTTTTATTACACCAAAACATATATGAACTAGCTTTCGCATATTTGCACACACAGCTTGCATCGGTGTTTTACCATTATTTATTAACGTTAACTTGTGTCTCTTTATTGTTTTATTCCATTGCCCGGCGACAATGGCTGCCATATAAAGTTTGCATCGAATTCTGGCTGGCCCAAGTTTACTGATTGACGTTCGCCCTTTTAATTTACCCGATTCATTATGCCGTGGGATTAATCCACAATAAGCCGCCGCTTCTTTGGCTTTATTAAATTTTTTAGCGGCAAATAAATACGTCAGCTCTCTCGATAATACGGGCCCAATGCCAGGGATAGACTCAAGTAGTTTCCTGTTTCTTTTTAAATCAGGTTCATTATCTATGTGGTTATCAATGTCAGATTTAAGCTGTTTAATTTCGTCATCTAAAAACGCGATAGTCACTTTTATCGATTGGCAAACACGCGCAGAAACGTTGCTGAATTCGCTTGCCTCTAATCGGTTCGCTTCTCGTTGCCGGTTACTCTCAAGCGCATCTAAACGACGGATAAGGGCTTTAAGCTCTCTAACTTCTAATGCATCAGGTTGCCAATAATTAACGACTGCATGCTTAGCACAGCCGTAATGAGCAAGCATCGTTGCATCAGACTTGTCTGTTTTATGAATTATGTTTAAAGCGTCTGCATACTTTTTAGCTTTACCAGGATTCGCTAAAATAATATTAAAGCCTCGCTCGTGTAAAAAATACATTAGCGCCTCATGATAAACACCCGTTGGTTCGAGTGTGATAACGAGCTCATTAGCAGCGCTTTTTGTTGTATTTAAAAGCCATTTTTCTATTGCTAAAAAGTCTTGGCGCTTGTTTTTAAAGACTTTTGTTTTAATCTTGTTTGTAAGCTGGTCTCTCAACCACGATAAATCAATCTTCTCTTTACTAATATCAATGCCGATAAACATCATCTCTACTTACTCCCCTTGTACATGCAGCATCTACTTAAATAAAAGTGTGCTTGGATACCATTCAGTTTCTGAGAATAGAAAGTCAGGGCTTTATCTACGGAGCAGTATTAAATACTAGGCGCTGAGGCAAGCTCACTGACTTCGATGTGATAAATGATAGCTAATCATTTATCAATGAGAGATACAAGGCGCAGAGCTTGCTCGCGCGAAAAGCGAAGCTTTTAAATTTTTAGGCAGTGCCGTAGGCGTGAGTTTACCTCGCGCTTTTAAATTGTAGGAACTGGCTTTAGCCGTGATTTTGGGTAAGGGATTTAAAGACCTCTATTCGAGGTTATATCGCGTTGGCGATGGCAACCAAAGGGCGGCTGCCGCCGACCGCCCTTTGGAATCCCGCGGCGCACCCGAGGATCACACTGTATCTTCAACTTACGTTAATGATGTGAACGTAATCAGCGTAGATAGGCCATCCATGGCCAAGCTACGCTTTTTACAGCATCCATGCTGTAAATTACTCATCATTAACTCAGTTTCAAGTGTGCTCACGGGGAGTTGGAGTGTGCTGGTCGATTGGTGTTTATAAATGTAGGCGGGAGTTTACCTCGCGCTTTGGGTTGTAGGCGATGGCTTGCTCGCGCGAAAAGCGAAGCTTTTAAATATTGCGAAATTTTGGTATTTAAAAGTAGTAATTTAGTGTTTTTAAAATTCTTAAATAAATAACGAACTGCTTAGCTAAGGCGAAAGGATGTTAGAAAAAAAGAAACCAAGGGAGCAAAGCGGACGTCATTCATTTGCTGCATATCGAGCACAGGTGAGATCAGCTGCGATGGCATCACTATCTATTCTAGAAAACGATGGTATCGATAGGGTTTACTGTGACTTGCACGATGATTTTGTTATTCGTAAAAAAGATGACGATGGATTTAGTTATGTTTTTTACCAAGTTAAAACTAATGGCAAGCAAAACCACAATTGGACTTTAAATGAATTATTTGGCCTTAAAGCCAGAACTAAAGACCAGAAAAAACAGTGTACAGAGAAAATAAAAAACAGCTTTATTGGTAAGCTGCTTTTACATACCGTAGTTTTCGATAATTACTGCAATTCAGTTGTCTTTCAGACCAACATCAATAATGGAGATGACGTTGAAAAAGTAATAGAAGACATTGAAGCGGGGACTTTTCAAAATAAGTTCTCGGAAGTATTAATTGATAGGTTCAACAAATGTTTCCCTGAAGAAGTCTCTAATGAACTATCCGAAGGTGAAATCAAATTAAGATTATCAAAGCTCAAGTTTGAAACTGATGTACAGCATTTAAAAAGTGGTGATGATAATTTCGAACCTATTGCAAAGAATGCGATTTACAAATTTAGCGAAGTAGATTTAGGCCACACTGAAACTCGTGAAATACTGATGAAACTGCTTGAACTAGTAGAAAATAAATCAAGTGGTGTAATAGCTGAGCTAACTCAAGAAAGTATTGAGCAATATGCAGGAATAGCTATTGAAGACTTACTATCGATACTAAGTATATCAAAGGACGCATATAATAACTTGCTTGAAAGCGGAGATAGTAAAGTTATAAAAAGCGCATCAATTATTCAACGAACGCTGTCCTCTGCTGGGGCTAGCATTGAGGAGGTTGAGTATATATCAAGATGCAAAACTAATTGGGATCTTTGGCACAGGAAAAACCGCCATGTGCTTTTTGAGTTCGACTTACAGTCTATCAACAGTATGGTAAGAGAGCTTTTAAATAGCTCCATTCGTAGTGATGGCTCACTTCATTTAGCAAGCCTGAGATCTCCAATAAAAGACTTAGTCAGTAAGCTTGAGTCTGAGGACTTAATGTATGATCTAAACCCTGAGCTCATTCTCGGAGGCATATTTGCGGAATTAGTTAAGGGGAAATCATGAATTTCGATACATTTTTTGAAAATATTGCACAATCGGGTACCGAAATTCGCGTTGATAGCTCCAGTTATAACAAGCCAAATTTGTTAAATAACGAAGCATTATTTCAGCTCCCACTGATCAGTTTGATAGTGCTACTTATGGCTAAAGATAAACGAAAACCCAAAGTATCAGAAATCGGCCAACTTGTTGGTGAAAGCTTAGAAACAAGCATGCCCGGCTTTAAAGGCTCGGCTCAACACGTTGGTTGGTCAGCAAACTTACGAGTTAGAACCGTGAAAGCAGTTAGCTTTTTGGAATATTCAAACTTGATAGAAATCCCGAATAATAAAGGGCGAATTAAAATCACAACTTTAGGTAAGAAGGTGATTGATAAAGCTTTTAATGAAGAGGATATTCTAGCTTGTAACCTAGCTGAGATAGCTAAAGCATACAGAAACCTATGTGTTTCTAAGCAATTAGACATGGAGTTGGAATGAAGTTAATTAGTATACAAATTTTTTCAAATGGTCTTTCTGGTTGGCAATCAGATTTACTAAAGTTTGGCGACAATATTACTCAACTATTTGGTAAGAATGGTTGTGGTAAAACTCCTATCGTACAGTCGATTGCTTTTTGCCTAGGCTATCCTAGCGTATTTAGAAATGATATTTATGAACGATGCAATCACGCTATTTTAGAAGTTTCATCTCCTATCGGAAATTTGCAATTAAAGAGAATTTACAGCAAAGGTATAGATATTCAGGTTACAGAGCCTAATGGCGAGAAACAGAGGTTTTATGATGAGAAGGAGTATTCGGCATATCTGTTTGAAACGCTGGGTCTGACAGTAGATAACCTAGTAACCACTAATAACAAAAGCACTAGTCCCTATTTAGCATCAATGTTGCCAATCTACTACCTAGATCAAGATGACGGTTATAACAAGTTTTATAGACCACCAAGTAACTTTATCAAAGATCAGTTCTCAGAAATGATGAGAATGGTATTTGATTTGCCAGTCAAGCACTCATTCGACCAAAAGAAAGAAAAATTTAAGGCTAAAGAACGTTTAGATTATTTAGATAAGCAAGTAGAGCTTCATTCCCGCCAAGCTGAAATTGCTAAGCAGGAAGCTGCATTAATATCTAAAAGCTCAGAAGAATTAGAAGATGAAATCAGCACTTTAGAAAGTGAAATAGAGCAACTCAAGAGCTCAGGTGCAAACCATGATGACTCGATTAATGTTTTAGATCGCTTAATTTCAAAACATAAAGCTTCGATAAGAGACTTAACGCTTGAAATCGCTGAAATTAATAAGAGAACAAGCGGTATTGCACAGATAGTACATGAGATTAACACAGAAGTTGAAACACTTAACTTGAATGAAGAAGCTAGGCGAGTATTCCTATCATTTAATGAGATTTGTGGCTCTAGTAATTGCCAACTGTTTTCTTCAAGCTCAGATGCCTATAGTAAAAATTTATTGTATTTAAAAGACCAAATTAAAGATCTCGAAAGAAATGCAGATATAGATAAGATTAAAATCGAGCAAATCATGAAACAACGTGAAAGCTTAGAAGGTTTAATCCAAACGATTATCGATGAGAGAAATCAATCTTTAGAAAAAAGTGAGATATCGGCTCTGGTAGATGCAATATCAGCACTAAAAAATCAAATATTTGAACTGCAAAGCCAAAAGAGTGATATTGAAAAAGTTGAATTACTGGAAAATAAACATTTTCAAACTTTCGCTGAGCGTAATAAAGCTCTAGAAAAGTACCAGTCTTTTGGTACGGATAAAAACTCAATACCAGCATTAGTAAGGCTCAAAGCTGATCTTCGAGAGTTCTTTTTAAACTGGCTAGAAGTACTAAATACCAACAATATTAGCCGAAATATTACTTTTAAAGACGATTTTACTCCGTATCTCGGTACAGAAACTATATCTCAACTTAAGGGAAGTACCAGAACTAGAGCTGTATTAGCGTACCATGCAGCTTTAATTGAGTTAATGGCACAGCATAATTCGTTCTGTTTTAAATTCTTAATTTTAGATACACCTAAGCAACACGAAATTCACAATGATGACCTAAACCAATACATCAAAGCACTTAAAGTATTATGTGCTCAGCATTCTCTTCAAGTTGTTTTCTCTACTACCGAGTATCATTATCAGGGTGATAATCAAGACATAGAGTGGAACCCGAAATACCAAGGTGAGAAACAATTGATGTTTTTAAAAATGCATGACAAAGATCGAATCATTTAAATTAAAAATAAGGCGACAAATAACTTACCTTATAACCTATATAATACAGATAAAAAATAAACCGGCAGTTACCCAACAGCCAATTTCCCAGCCTCATGCCACATTTTACTTGGCATGGGGCTTGTTAACTCCCACGTTATATTCATCGGCTGGCTGCCGTTGTGGCTTTGGTATTTGACCTCGCCGTAGTTTACAAACCCCATAGTTCGGCCGTTTTCGTCTTTGCCTTGTTCGCGCACAAATAACAGGATGGTTTTGCCTGTTTGCTGGTGCTGAATATAACTAAGGCCACGGCCGTGTTCTGGGCGGGCGCTGTTTTGCGTTTGCCAATGAAACAGAGTAGGGCTGATTGCGTAGTCGTGATACAGCGTTGTGGGCGAGTAGGTTTTTTCGCACTTGTTGAGTGTTACAAATAACAGCTCTAGGTTTTGGTTTTTAAATTCTAAAACGCCTTCGCGGGCGGTCGATTTTTTATCAAACGAGTGTGCCCCAAATGCTGCGAGTATTTGTTGGCGTGTGTAGCGGCTGTGTAATTTTATTGCATGATTAGGTAAACACACTAAATCACTTTCTTGCTGGTGAATACGGTTTATTAATAGCGTAATTACTTGTGTAAGTTCGTGCTGTAGCTCTTTGTGTTTAAGTACTTGTAAGCTTTGTTCAAGCGATTTAAACCCTAAACTTTTACCTGTGCTATCCCAAAAGTTGTAATGCGCCATAAGTGCGTACTGTTGGTTTTGTGCTGTTGGGGTAAAGCTAAAGTTGTTTTTACATAAATCACGTAAAAAGCATAAGTAACTGATTGAGTCGCAGCCGAGTAATTGGGTGTTTATAGCGCGGTAATACGCGGCGTAAATGTCGGCTTGCTTTGCTGGAATTTCATCGCCTTTAAGCCAGTGCCAGCCGCCGAGTTTTTTATCTTTTGGTTTGTATATATCTTCAAGCGTGACTTGTGGGTTTATACGTAAAAAGTTACTTAGCGTAAGCGCGTCATTAGTGTGTTGCGAATAGCTATTTATAAGCTGCTGTAAACGGCGTTTAGAGTTTATAGCTTGCTGAATATTTTTTAATATTGTTTGTTGTGTACGCTTTTGTAGCTCTATACGGCAACCTAGCGGTAAATGCGGGAAGTTGTTTTCAATCTCGGTTTTTATTGGCTGATTACTTTTACCAATGAGTGCGCGAAATTTACTGGCAAAGTCGTATTCTGGGCGAGCATTCCCTACAAAATCGAGTACGGTGCAGCATTGTTTTTGGCTGTTGTCGGGCAGGCGCAAACCACGACCTAATTGCTGTAAAAACAGCGTTAGGCTTTCGGTTGGGCGTAAAAATAGCAAGGTATCGACCTCTGGAATATCGACACCTTCGTTAAAAATATCAACCACGCAAAGTATTTGTATTTCGCCTTGGCGTAGTGCTTGCTGTTTTGCCGCGCGCTCATTGGTGTTTTTGCTGGTGAGTACATCGGCGTTTATGCCTGCTAAGTTAAATTTAGAGGCCATGAATTCAGCGTGTTTTTGGCTTACACAAAACGCGAGTGCTTTAATGGTTTGAACATTGGTTACGATATCAGCAAGGCTGGATATAATTTTGTTAGCGCGGCTGTTCTCGCCTGTATAAAGGTTACTTAGTTCGCTTATATCGTAACGGCCGCCTCGCCATGTTATTTGGCTTAGGTCGGTGTCGTCATCCAATCCAAAGTATTGAAACGGGCATAAATGGCGTTGATTTATTGCCTCTGGTAAGCGAATTTCAGCGGCTATTACTCCGCAAAAATCATCGAGTATATTTGCGCCATCTTGTCGCTCTGGTGTAGCGGTTAAGCCAAGTAATATTGTGGGCGTAAAGTAACTTAAAATGGTGCGATAACTGGCAGCGCTTACGTGATGTACTTCGTCTATCACTATGTAGTCGTAGTAATCATTGGTTAAATTGAGCGATTCAATTTGGCTGTTTAATGTTTGGATTGACGCAAATAATTGGTTGTAGCGCTGTGGTTTGTAGTTACCTACCCACAGCTCGCCAAAGTCGTTATTTTTAAGCACTCCACGGTAAGCGCTTTGCGCTTGTTTAAGTATTTCTTCGCGGTGGGCTACAAACAAAAAGTGTGCGTTTGGGTTTTTATCGTAAACAGTTTTAAAGTCGAACGCCGATATTATGGTTTTACCTGTGCCGGTTGCAGCAACTACTAAGTTTTTAAAACGATTATGTACGCTGCGCTCTGCACTTAGTTTTTCTAAAATAGCGAGCTGATGCGTTTTTGGTGTTATATCAAAATAAAACTGGCTGCTTGATTGCCCAACACCGCGTTGCTCGTTAAGTGAATTAATGAGCTTTTCTTTACACTCAACAGCGCCTGTAAATAGCTCGAAGTCTTTTGATTCCCAGTAGGTTTCAAAGGTACTTTTGGTTTTAGCTATTATGTGCGGGATTTCTTGTGCAGTAATTTTTAAGTTCCATTCAAGGCCGCTGGTAAGCGCCGAATGCGATAAGTTAGACGATCCAATATACCCTGTATGAAAACCCGTATTGCGCATAAATAAGTATGATTTAGCGTGTAGGCGTTCTTGCTGATTATTATAACTTAGCTTTACTTCGGTATTTGGTAGGTTTGCTAAAAACTCAACGGCTTTAGCATCGGTCGCGCCCATATATGAGGTGGTAATAACTTTGAGTTTATTGCCGCTTTTAGTAAACGCTTCAAGCTCATTTTTGAAAATGCGCAGCCCCGTCCATTTTATAAATGAGACAAGCCAGTAAATAGTGTCGGACGATTTAATCTCGCGCTTTAGCTCGGTTTCGAGCGATATACCTGCATTCGCACCGCTAAATAACTCACTTTGG